>Ga0209633_10000518_pt1 | contig 44308 bp, 42 predicted proteins | sample Cruoilmetagenom1_FD_187290 | JGI IMG/M metagenome (GOLD analysis project Ga0209633, IMG submission 187290) | Oil polluted marine microbial communities from Coal Oil Point, Santa Barbara, California, USA - Sample 1 (SPAdes) (version 2) | ecosystem: Environmental > Aquatic > Marine > Oil seeps ... | reverse complement strand
CCCCTAAACTTATTGCAACAACTTCCCCGCCAATTTTCTCTTTTGTCTTTAGAGCTTCTTCAACGGCAAACTCATCATACGGGTTTATAACATAGGTTACATCAGCAGAATCAATAGTTTTATTATCGTCTCCAATCTTAATTTTGGTCGCTGTATCTGGTACATGACTGACACAAACAGCTATTTTCATAATTCCTCCTATTTCAGGCTTATTTTGAGCAAATAATATTTGTAAGAATATTAAATATAGTGTTTTAGTATTAGAAAAGTAATTGGTAAGGGTATATAAAATTGAGAAATCTAACTATCTCTAAAATTTATTTTTTAGAAATAGTTAGAATATTAGAAATGTATTTATATCCAATTTTTAAGAGAAATAAAAAATGACGAATGCAATCATTATAAGTTGGATAGAAAATAAACTACTTATCATAATTTTTTTTCTAATTTGTTTTTTTTCGTGAAGAATATCTTCGTCGTAAACTCTTTGACTAAAAAAATCTCCCATTTGAGGGTTCCAATCCGGATGACTAATTGGGTTTTGTATAAAGTTTGACATATTCTACCTCTATAATTTTTCTAGTTTATAATTGATTGTTTTTATTTTTTTCGATTCAAATTTTCAAAAATCATAGCGGCAAATAATAGAACAGATATAATCAAACTGTGATATCAAGCACATATTACTGGTTAACTTTTCAGCAAAAAATCCGATTATTTCCGTATGACGATTGCTGTAAATAAGATAAATTCACAAAGTTAATTATGCTATAAATCACTGGAATGGCATTTAATATCTATCTTATTTGTAAGTAAAAATCGGAGTACCAATGTTATTAAAGATAAGTGGAAAAGAAGGTGATTATATTGTTAAAAATGAATCTAGCATTTTTCAATATAAAAAAGATGAAAATGGCCTGAAAACAGGCGAAAGTATTTTACATATAATTACAGATTCGATTGAGAACCAAGAAGACAGAAGTGAGATAGCAAAAAGGATTGCGGAATTAAATCTAAACTAGGAAGGACATTTAACCTCATGGAAGAATTTACAGCAAAAAGGAATAATTCAAACAGAAGTTCTAACAATTTTGAAGAAAGACTTAAAAATAGATTTAAAGTTGAGGGTAGTTCATTGTTGGGTAATAAAATTGAATATTCGAATTTATTTGAAAGTGATAATTCAATTTCAGCCTTTTTTTCAGTTATTAAAATAAAATTTGAGCGTGCTACTTTAAGAGAAGCATCAAGTTTTAAAAAATATATGGAAAAAATAATTTCTGAGGGCAATAAAAATATTATTATAGACTTAAATGATTGTGAATTCGTAGATTCTTCTTTTTTCGGAGTTCTTGTCGCTGGGGTAAAAAGATTAAAAAAAATGGATAGAAAATTCTATTTGGTTTTTGATATTCAGAAAAATTTACCAATATTTTCAGCTACCGGTTTAGATAGAGTTTTTACCGTATTTTCATCAGTTGAAGAAGCTATAAAACATTAATTTGTTTCTTTTCCAATCTCTCTCTGTATAATTGAGAAATTTCTGCGCCAATAATGAATAAAATTGATGCATAAAAAAGCCAGAAAAGTAAAACAATAACAAGCAAAAAAGCTTCATAAAATTTGTTTGATTGTAAAAATGCTTGAATATAATACCCGAAAAAGATTCTAGCCAATTCCCACAATACTGTTGCCCAAAATGCACCTACAAATGTTACCTTTTTATTCAATTTAGCATACGGAATCAGAGAGTAAAAAAGGAAAAATAATAATAATACGACAACTATTGATGTGAATGAAAATATAGTGTGAATTACGGAGTCTACTCTGAAATTTTGCAAAAGTTCCACACTTTCGGTGGCCTTAATAAATATATTAACTGTGGGCAAAATAAAGGTAGATAGTAGAACCAAAGAAACTATTAATATCACCATTCCAAAATCTCTAACTAATCCTATAATAAATCCTTTATCCTCAGTGCTACCGAATATTCTGTTTAATATTGTTCTCATACTACTGAACAACCAAGTGGAAGTAAAAAATAATCCTGCTAGACCCAAATAAAAAGCAACCGCACTATATTGAAAAACACCTGGCATTCTTCTCATAATTGCCGATTTAGTGAATTCAGCATATTCCGGATAGGGAATAACGGTATTAATTAACTTAGAAAGATTATCTTCAATTGTTAAGGGATCAATTATATTTCCGAGTAAAGCAAAGACTAATAATAAAATTGGAATTGTTGATAAAATAAGCGAAAATGCAATTCCGCCTCCGGATAGAAATATATGATGTTCATCAATCCGTTTTAATAATCCAATTATATAATGATTTAAAAAGGAGAGAATTTTTCTATATTGATTGAAGGAAAAATACTTGCCAACCATTCTAAAAAAATTAAACTTACTCATCAGCAGTATCCTTTAGTATCTACTGCCATTACAATTGGGTATTTCCATTTAAATGGAAATGAATAAGAAATAATAATACCCCCCCGATTAATAAATTGTATACAAAATTTTTGATGTCTAAAGATAAAATATTTTTTCTTTATTTGAATGTATTTTGAATTTGATAAAAAAAATGTATTTCTCGAAAAAGCTAATTGTTTTTATTTATTCCCACAAAAACCGAGAAAGAAATTATTAAAAATCCCCAAAATGAAATTATAAAATCATTTAACTCGATTGTAAACATTCCATTTGTTGAATAGGAAAGCAGTTTTGCTCCCAGTAAAAGTATGAAAAAAATAATAAAGCCCACAACTCCACTTTTTAATGAGGTAAGTATACCGACTATTGGTCCGGGATTTGTATTTTCATTTAAGGTTTCCTCTCCATAAAGAGGTGTTATATCTTTTTTCTGAAGTTCACTCATAAAAATTTTATGCTTTTTTAGATAATATGTCTCAAAAATGAATGTAGTTACATAGAACATTTTATCTCATATTGTAATGTTCTAGATCACTGATTCATTAAATACAAAAGAACGGATTTTAATTAGAAATGAAATGATAGGAATCACATTAAAAAAAATAAAATTATTACGATTATAGAATTGTGAAAGCATGCAATTTATTTTGCATGTGCAAATTTTGGACATTCTGCTAACTTAATATAATAAAAGGAGTTATAGCTCAACTGAGAAAATTGTCAATTTTTGCTGCTATCATTTGGTTTAAGAGCATTTTAATTAAATTTTTTTCGTTGAATTTTGTCTGTATTCTACTTTTTCTACCCTGCTCTTTTGTGATCTTTGGCACAAATAATGAATAACCCTTTTTTATATTAAAGGGTTAAATAAGGGTCGGATTATGTACAAAGTCGAATTATCCACTGCAGACAGTAATTTTGCAAAATTTAACAATGCACAGCTAATTTGTTCTTATATATTTGTAAAAAAGACATTTAATCATTTATACAAGAAAAAGTTAAGATCACTTAGTCAAAAAGAAAAAAAGGCCATTATTTACGATCTTAATTTATTTGAATCAATAAAGCAAAAAAAATACTCTCTCAGGTGTTCATCTCCTCAATCTTGGCTTGAAAATTGGAATGTTTTTAATGGAATTACTTCTGAAATTAAAAAACGGGATATATCCATTAATAATTTGGAATAAAGCTGAATGTTCCCCTTTTCGGAAAATAAAAATTCGGGGCAAATGAAGATTAAAAAATTCTACTACTTTTCTCCTGAGAAACTAAAACTTGTTCCTATAGAAAATTTTATCCCTAAAGTTATGATCTTTTTGGGAATTTTCGCACTTCTATTTATTACTTTAACCGTAGTTATAAGCCATAGCCTAATAAATGACTCAAAAACACTAATTCTTAAAACACAAAATGAAATAATTGAAAAGGAATATCAAAAAGAGATTAATTTACTAGAAAAAAAATATATCAATTTAGCTCAAAAGTTTAATGGGATTGCCAATTCGTCAAACGATTTAAGATTATCCGTAAATTTGGAACCAATTAATTTAGATGATAGAAATTATGGTATTGGCGGCTCACAATTTGTAAATACAGAGCAATATAGCCTGCTGGTTCAAAAAGAAAAATTGAGTATAATATATGAATATGCTAATCATATTGAAATGAATTTAAATTTCGAATCGAGCAACTATGAGGAAATAAAAAATAAGTATATTGAAAACGAAGATCTTTATAAACGAATACCTGCAATAAGTCCTGTAAATTCTTCAATAGGCGATCGGTTTGGGGTACGGTTCCATCCGATTTTGAATAGAAAAAAAATGCATAATGGATTGGACTTTTTAGCTAATACCGGTGAAAGAGTATTTGCCCCCGGGGAAGGGGTTGTAACATACAGAGGGAAAAAAGGTGGTTATGGAAAAGTTCTAAGAATTAATCACGGTTATGGTTATGAAACAATATATGCACATCTCTCCAAGTATAAAGTTAAAAAGGGACAAAAAGTTAAAAGGGGAGATTTAATCGCTTTAAGTGGAAATTCCGGAAGTCTTTCAACCGGCCCGCACCTTCACTATGAAATTAGACATAATGGAATTTGTCTAAATCCTAAAAATTTTATTTTCGATAATCTCACCTTATTTGAATAACAAAAATATACATATTAAGTAAATTGTTAGATCAATTCTAAAAGTTCATAATCCAATCAGCATATATCACAATAATTTATAGCAAATTAAATTATTGAATTAATGGATTTGAGTAATTAAATTAAAGAGAAAATTTCATCTAAAAATTAGAGGAAATTATGCTCAAATCTGGTGAACCTTCCAATAAATCTCGTAGAAAGTTTATTAAGGATATGGGAGTTGAGATTGTTGGTGCATATGCTATCCCGCCAGCTATTAAATCCAATGACCAGAATTTAGAAAGTAAATTAATTGATAATATTGATAACAAAGTTATAAATTTTAAATTGTAAACTATTCTCAACAAGTATAATGGAGGAAACATGAATATTATATACCGTTTCGGCACTATTGCTTTTCTTAATTTATGTCTGATTTTTTCAATTTCAGCTCAGGATATGAAAAAAAGCCTTTTCGAAGAAGTTGATAAAAAAGTTGAAGAGGCGAAAGCAGCCGGGCTGGAACTTCTTTCACCGACAAATTATGAGAATGCGTTAAATAATTATTCAGAAGCAAATTCAGATTTTAATGAAGGGGCAAATCTAAACAAAATTAAAGAAAAAATTAGTAATACACTCAAGTATCTAGATGCTGCACATAGTAAATCTGCCGTGGCTACAATTAAATTAAAAAGTCCGATTGCAGCTAGAAATGATGCCATGAAGGTTGAGGCCGAAAAACATTCTCCTAAATTGTGGAAACAGGCAGAAGAAAAAATTCGGGAAGCGGGTGAAGAAGTTGAAGATGGGGATATTCCCGATGCTGAAGAAGCTGCAAAAGAGGCGGAAGATCTTTATAGATCCGCAGAACTAAAAGCTATTAAAATATTGTACTTAGATGAAACTTGGGAATTAATAAATACTGCTAAATTGGAAGATGCAGAAAGTTATTCTCCTAAAACTCTTGAAAAGGCAATATCTCTTATTAATAATGCCGAAAAAGAATTAAGTGAAAATAGATATGATTCCGATTTACCGAGAAATTTAGCACAACAAGCTAAGTATGAAGCAAATCATGCAATTTTTGTATCTAAGTTTGTTAGAAATTTTGAAGATTCAGATAGATCAATGGAAGATTTACTATTATCTTATGAAGCTCCAATTCAAAAAGCCTCATCTCATTTTGATTATGAAGCAAAATTTGATCAACCTGTAGAAGAAGTAATAAATGGAATAGTTCAAAAAATTGTTGAGTTAAAAACTAACTATCAAAACGAATCTCAGAAAAATATTGACTTGAACCAAGAAATTAAAATTCTAAAAGATGAACTTGGCGGATTATCAAAAGAAAAATCTGAACTATCTGCTAAAATGGCCAGATTAGCAGAAATAAAAGCAAAATATGAAAAAGTTAATAATAGTTTTACGAAAAACGAAGCATTAATATTTAAAGAAAGCTCTAACATTTATATAAGGCTTATCAGTTTAAGTTTTCCTATTGGTAAAGCTACAATTGAACCGGAAAATTTTGGATTACTTACTAAGGTTCAAAATGCTTTAAAGGAATTCCCAAAGAGTACAATTGTTATCGAGGGACATACGGATTCATACGGTGGTGATGAAAAAAACCTGGAATTATCTCAAGAAAGAGCTAGTGCCGTTAAACAATATCTTATTGCAAACATGAATCTGGATCCAAAAATGGTTATGGCCTTTGGTTATGGTGAGACTAAACCGATTGGAAACAATGAAACAAAAGAAGGAAGAGCAAAAAATAGAAGAATTGATTTAATAATTCAAAATGCCGAGTAAAATTGAATCTAACTAAAAGCCCGTTTATGCGGGCTTTTTATTTTCCTATTATTAATCTTCAATATCATAATTCCATGATTTAAAACACATTTCCCACTCGGAGAAAATTTTATTTACTAATTCTTCACCTGTTTTCGAATATTCATTTTTTTTGTAATCATTAACGGAATCTAGATAAATCTCCATTTTCTTTTGAGTATTATCAGTTAATTCCATACATAAATCTTTGTAAATACTTTGAATAGTTTTCATGGGATTATTAATTAAATCTTCATAACTAATATCCATGAAATTATTTTCCGGAATTAAATCAACACTTTTAAAATAGGCCTCATGCATATTTTTATATACCTTGAATATTCTCTCTTCAAGATGTTTGTTACTCACTTTGTGAAAATAAGATGGTTTAAATACTTTTTTATATAGATTTTTGGTTGATTTATAAACATCAAACGGATTGCGATGAATATTAATAAATTTGGCATTTGGGAATAGTTCTAATAAAAGATTAATCCGGGCTGTACTTTCAGGGGATTTTAACAGAAGCCGGCGATTATCATTTAAAGATACTTTTTTTAAAAAATAGGTTAAATTTTCTTTCCAGACATTATATTCATTTTCGGAAGCATCGCTAAATGTAAGAAATTTATCATAATATCCTTCTTTATCTTTCACTAATCTATTCCCAATTGACGAAATATTACACATTGTCCAGACCGCAACTTCTTCTTCACTGGGACTATTGTAAGTAATCTGCATATTATCCATTGGTCTTTCGTTTGGTCTTTGCTTCTTCAATTCCACTTTTTTCTGAATCATTAAAAAAGTATTTGGGAAAGTGACTTGTAGAAGAGTCGGGTAATTGAAGTCAGAGTCATTTATTAATATATTATGTAAATGGGTTGTTCCACTCCGCCAGTGACCCAATATAAAAATCGGATCTTGAATTTGAATAGAATTAAAATTTACATCACTGATTAACTTATTCTCTTTTTTGGAAATTTTAGAATTTCTTAAAGTAAATATTGATGTTAATAAGATTCTAATCCAGTTTTTAGGATACCACAATTGTTTATTCGATTTTAAAAATTCCCACCAAATTTTAAATGTGGAACCTGCAAACCAATTCATATTAACTCTTTTGGATTTTAAAGCTTATTATCTTTTTTACAAAAAGTGAACCCAATTCTAGACAGTATTCCCCTGCTTAAGGTTATTCTGTGCCTCAACTCACAGACTTGAGGTCTCATTATCATTATAATACAGTCACAAAAAAAAATTAGGGAGAATTCTATGAATACAAAATATACAATCTATTTCACAATAATACTTATTGCATTATTATCCGTAAATGTATTTGCCCAGGTTGGGGTGCCGCCTTATCCTAATGCAGGAGATGCGGATGTTGATGGACAAATTACCGGAGATACACCGGATTGGAATTTAACAATTGGTTCACTGGATTGGTTTGCTCATATGTACGAAGGATGGAATAATAATAATAAGGATAGAATTTTATCCAATCTTTATCTTAGATATGATTGTGATAATGAAATTATGTATGTATTGGTTTATCAGGCAACATGGGATGGTACTCTTATTCCTATACTTGTTCAAGAAGCAGATGCCTGGATAGCAATAGGTAATACTAGTAATAAGGTTGTTTTGGGTTCTTCAGGTGATGATGGAACTGCGCCTGATTTTAGATGGATTGATGTTGGATACGATACTGATAATACTCATGCAAGAGGTTACGAAGCATCATTTCCACTTACTAAGAATGCAACATACAAAATAATTGCTCATGCAAATGTACTCTATAGCGGAGGTTCTGCAACATCAGGAACCGAAGGACAATCTACCGGCCTGGATCTTAATGTTGATTGCAGCGTTCTTCCTGTAGAACTAACATCATTTTCCGCAATTTTTATGAATAATGTTGCTCAATTAAATTGGGAAACTGCAACTGAAGTAAATAATTATGGATTTGAAATTCAGAGATCTGCTAATGAGTTAGAGTGGGCCAAAGTTGGATTTGTTAATGGTCACGGAAACAGTAATTCACCAAAATATTATTCTTTTTCAGATAATAATGTAATTAAAAGTGGAAAGTATTTTTACAGATTAAAACAAATGGATATTGATGGTCAATTTGAATATTCTGATGTTGTAAATGTATCTTTTGATATGCCGGATAAGGAGTATAAATTAAATCAAAATTACCCAAATCCGTTTAATCCATCTACGACTATTAGTTATTCCTTACCGGAACAAACATTTGTAAGTATTATTGTTTACAATACTTTCGGTGAAGAAGTGGATAGGTTAGTAAGTGATAACAAAGAAGCAGGTATTCATTCCGTTACATTTAATGCAAGTAAGTTAGCTTCCGGAATGTACTATTATAAAATTGAAACAGAAAATTATGTAGCAACTAAAAAACTTCTCCTGTTAAAATAATCCTTTATTGATGGATGCTGATAAGCCCGCTTATTGCGGGCTTTATTATTATTCAGATAATTTTGCTTTGTATTTTTTTGCCTCTGCAAGATTGTTAAAATATCCAATTCGTACTCTAAACCACACTTGCTCATCTTTAAAGGGATTCGCTTTAATAATATAAGCTTCATGTCCATCATAAATTAATTTTTGCAACAATTTTTGGGCAGGGTCTTTATCTTTAAATGATCCGACTTGAAAACAATATAATTGGCCATCGGTAAAGAATAGATCACTTAACATTTTTTCGTTCGAAATATTATAGACCGTATGATCTTTAGCGACAAAATCATTAATAAGTACAGAATCAATTAGTACAAGATCATTTTTTAATAAATCATTATTTAGTACTTCGGTAGTAACCGAATCTTTCTCCGAAATTTCTGAAATTATTTTATTACTTTCCAAATAATCAGGAGTTCCATTAGTATTCAAATCTAGCGGACATCCATTATCATCTATTAATATATTTTTAGGTGTTTTCGGACATTCATCCAAATAATCTGGAACACCATCAGTATCCGAATCTTTAGGACAACCAAATTCGTTTACAATAATATTAGATGGCGTGTTGGGACAAACATCTTTACTATCTTGAATTCCATCTTTATCGCTGTCATTATCACCGCCATGGTAGAGTGATATTCCGAAAAATAATGTCAAAAATTTATCATTTTGATCCTTGAATTTAATATCATCCAAATAATCCGAATTTGTAAAATTCATGTTAAGTCCTAAATTAAAGCTCCAATAGTTCTGTACCATAAATCTTATTCCAAACTCTGCAGTGTACATAGATAAATTTAATATATATTTTCTGTTCAAATTGTTTGGCAATAAATCACCGTCTCTGTTTTTCGGATTAATTCTTAATTGCGAAAAGGTAGCCGAAAGATATGGTATACTATATCCCCATTCTCTTGCGTAAGTAATTCCGCCGCCAATGTAAAATAAACTGGTTCTAAAATTAGGATTAATTGGATCTGCTATTGCTCCAGTCGAGTGTGAAGTTATTTTACCCAATCCGCCAATAACTTTAATTCCAAAAGCATGAATTGATTTGGATGGAAAATAATATTCTATACTGGCTTTTGTAAGCAATTCGGGTCTAGGATATCTATAGTCGGTATACGAATGAGTAAACCCTAATTCACCGGAAAAAATCACCTTATCGGAAAATGGGTGAAATCTTTTGAGAGTATTATTCTGACTAAGAAAATCAGCAGTAAAGAATAATTGTAGAATTAAAAAAAAGACAAGAATCTTCATCTAACAAGATGTAGCATTTTTGAGAAATCATTTTTTATCAACTAGAAAATAATCCCATCCTATAAATAATACAATATTTAAACGGCCGCGGACAACTAGATTACTTGAGATTGAGTGTAAACTCTGTAATCATCTCCCTAAGAAGCATTCTTTTTGATATCTCTAACTCATTTGCAGTCCCCAGAATAATTTCGTTAATTTCTGTTGGTATGGAGCAAGAGAAAGATTGAGTTTTCATCCTATCAAAATCAGCATGTTTAAGGGTATATTTTTTAATTCTTTTTAACTTCTTATTGAATTCGTTATTTGCAGATTCAATAAGTTTACTGTAGGGAATGTAGGTTCTCTTGGAGTAATCGGAAAGTTTGGATTTTATTTTGGGGTCCAAGACGGTCGTAACAATTACCTTGTACATATCTTTTTTCTTTTTTGTGATGAGATAATTTTAATCTAACAAAATTTTTTCCATTTTACAATAATCTTACAATCAAAATCGTCTATTATTTTATAATAAAGTCTATTTCCTTCTCTAAATTAGATTTAACTATACGAAATTTTCAAGCTTAATAAAATTATAATAGGGATAATTATTACTAAATAAAATAAATGCCAATAATATTTTTTTTAAGAAGGACCTGATGTATATTTAACATATACCATACTTAAGAAATATTATGACCGACTATTACTTTAGAGTTTTATAAATGATTTGTTTTATTCTGGCAACGCGGGTAAAATATAATCGGCTAAAATATAATATGGCTGGCTTCTAACTTTGAAACTTGGCTGAAAATCAAAACCTACATAATTACCGCCGGTGAGAACAACAACTAATTTTTCTTGGGGAATAATAAAAATATACTGCCCGCCATTTCCCGCTGCAAAAAATGTATTATAAAAATTACCATTTATTTCAAAAGTTTTATGCCACCAATAATATCCATACCCATCCATATAGTTATTAGGATTTTTAACATGAATACCGGTTGATTCGTTTATCCATTTTTCTGAGACTATTCTCTCCCCATTCCAAGTTCCTTTGTTCAAGTATAATAATCCGAATTTCAACATTGACCGTGAAGAAATTCCACCATTATTTGGGTCCTTTTCTATTCCAAGGGGTCTAAGCAAATATTTTTCTTGAAATATTGTTGTTTGCATATTTGTTGATACACCTATTAAACCAATAGTTAATAAAGAATAAGCATCACTATAAGCAAAATGTTCTCCAGGTTCATGAACAATCGGCAAATCTAAAATATATCTAAATGGATCTCTAACTTCATTCATTTTTTGTCCGCAATTGGAATTTGGATCCATAATTTTTCCACAGTCTAATCCGGCACTCATGGTCAAAAGGTGTTTAATTTTTAGTTTACGTTTTCTTTTATCCCAATTTTTAATTGAAGGGTAATCAAAAATATTTAGAACTTTTTGATCCGAATTTTTTATATAACCTTTATCAATGGCAATACCCGTAAGAGCTGATGTAAGACTTTTAGCTGCTGATCTTAAAGAGTGTTTTGTATGCTTTGTGTTTCCATCAAAATATTCCTCAAAAACCAGTTTATTATTCTTTGAGATCAAGATACTGTGCACATTAATGAACTCTTCATTATTAATACTTCTAATTAGATCAATGATTTTTAATGAATCTAAGCCTACACTCTCAAGGGAAGCGGGATTTAATCCGTCGTTTTCATCGGACGGAATTTTATACGAATAATTAAACGAACTGCATGCAAAAGAAAAAATTACAACAAATACATAGATAAGTACTTTGACAAACTTCGAATTCATTTAATTCCTTAAAATTGCTATACGATTTAACTATTACCGAATAAAAATACTATTCAGAAATAATTACACCAATTAAGGATGCTGTAATTTCTAATATAAAAATATTTTGTTCGGAATAATACGTTTTGATAAAGTTAATCGAAAACTTGAAACATATGAAAAATTAAAAATATTGTTTTTCCGAGAAGTCACATATTTGTGACAACACTAGGGTCGAGCTGGCTATGGCAGTCAAGAATGACAATGAAGGTTCAAAACTAATTTTTCAGAGGTTTCTACTTACAATTTTTCAAATAATTTAATAGTAAATTTTTAGTTTAACGGAATCACCGGTAAAATATAAGTTGAAAATGAGTAGAAAAATCAATAATTAAGCTGAGATTTTAATTTTCGAATAGTAATACGAATTGGTAGGAATACATAATTTTCTTTAAAGCTATACGACTTAAAATATTAGAATGATTAAAGCAATCAGCAGTCCAATTGCGTAAAATATACTTTCAAAATATCGGATTATCTTATCTTGAATTACTCGAATCATAAATTCTTTCTTGTAATAACTTCTAAAATATTTATTTTAACAGCACTAGAAGTATTAAAAAGATGAAAAGGAAAAAAGTATAAATTAGTTTATCACGTAGTTTGAAATACTTATTTGTTTCCACGCGCCACAAAGTAACCCCCAAAGTATTATGTCTTCTTCTAGCCTCCGGTTGCATTATACCAAAAATGTTACTACAGTAAGTTGATTTAAATCACATGGTGAAAAGATAATGAGACAGAGGAATTGCAAAAAAAAATCTCTTGTTGTTGAAGAAATTTAAAATGAATTTGGAAAGAAGTATGAGATCTATGACCATACTAATTACAAATATCTATAATTCCCTTAAAACAGAAAATCGGAAAATAAATTCTAATCAGCTTTTCTTAGTAGCGGAGCCCCGCTTGAGCCAACAACTTTCTGGTTATAAGCCAGATGAGCTGAAAGACTTTCTAATGATTTGGGGTAAAATGATTACTTTTCCAATTAATCAATCATGCTTTAAGAAACTGAACAGGGAGAAAAACAATATTTGTTTCAAAGTATTCAAACGGATTCTATTTAATTTATTTTTATCTTAAATTTGCTACTAATTTATTAACTTGTAAATAAAAAAACAGGTTAGAATATTATTCCTAAATTAATTGATTTATAATTATTCATTTACAAGATATGAGTGAATATGTAAATTTTATAAACCATTCTTCCACAAACGACGCATTTCCAGCTCAATTTTCCAACCAAATATTTTTTTCAGATCATGTCACAGATATAACTATTGAATATGAAACTGTATATTCGATAAAATATCAGATTTCCGGTCATGAGAATTACGAGTTGTGTGATAGTAAATTTATATTGCCTTCAAATAATTATTTAATTGTTAATGATAACCAAAGAGTGATTTGTAATTCCGCTCCTTCAGAAAAGGCAATTTCCATTTTTATTGATCCGGCAACTTTAAAAGATGTTTTTAGAAATCTAAAAAATAGTGATGAATCACTTCTTGATAATCCATTCAATTTTTTAAAGGAAGAAATTTTATTTTTTGAGAACACATATCCGGTTGATGATAATTTAGTGAGTAAAAAACTGGAATATCTAAAGAACTTATTTACTTGGAAGAACGTTAATACTAAGTCATTCAATATTGATTTTTTTTATGAGATGTCGAGATTATTGATTTTATCTCAGAATGAAACCTTCAAGCAAATAAATAATTCGGGATTTGTAAAAGTTTCAACGAAAACGGAAATTTTCAAAAGAATGTTAAAGTCGAAATCATTTATAATAGATAATTGGAACGAACAATTATCTATTGAAAATATTGCCTCCGAAGTTTTTATGTCACCATACCATTTTCATAGAATATTTTCGGCTACATTTGAAACAACTCCTTTAAAATTTCATAAAAAATGTAAGTTTCAAAAACTTAAAAAGCTAATTCATTCAAATCAATTTACAATATCGGAAATTGCTGAGTTGGGTGGTTTTTCAAATATATACTCGTTCAGTAAAGCATTTAAAAACTTTTACGGATATCCGCCCTCTAAATGTTTTAGAAAATTTGAATGATTACTTAATCTCTTACGGCGGGCAGAATTTCAGTCATTATTGCTGTAATAATTGTAGTCCAATTATTTGAAGCGGCCTCAGTCGATGTACTTCGAAAATCACATGTTGCCGTTATAACTAAATCATATACCGGTACTACAAATATAAATTGTCCTCCATACCCAATTGCACAGTGATATTTTTTACCTTCGTATTCACCTAACCACCAGTAATAACCATAATCCGGAAAATAGGGGAGAGTGTTATTGGTAGATATTTTGCTTGATGTGGAATTCGTAATCCATTCTTCGGAAACTATTCTATTATTTTCGTACAATCCTTTTTTAAGATAAAGTTCACCAATTTTAATCATATCATGAGGACCGATGCACAGACCCACACCACCATAATTGTATCCCCTATTATCTTCATACCATAACCTAAACCCTGATATACCAAGCGGCTCAAATAAATATTGTTTGGCAAATTTATAGGAACTTAAACCTGTGGCTTCTTCCAATACAACGGAAACTAAATGTGCGGCCCCATCACTGTAATCGAAAACCGATCCCGGAGTACTGGTTAATGATTTTGAAAAAATATAATCTAACTGATCTTTTGAGGAAATAAAGTCCGGAAATTCAGAAGGCTCAGCAATTTCGTGCCATTCAAACCCGGCAGTCATTGTTAACAAATTATGCAGGGTAATTTTATTAAATTCAGAATCAAATCCTTCAACGGTTCCAATAAGTTCTTCCAATGTTTGATCCGCATTTTTAATAAAATTTTTATCTATTGCGATGCCTATTAGAGTTGAAGAAATACTTTTTGTAACTGATCTAACATCTAATACACTATCCGGCTGGCTTCCGGTTCCATTATAATATTCTTCGGAAACTATAACCCCGTTTCTTGCAACAACCAGTGACCTAATTTTTTCAATTGTTTCAATAGATTTATAAGCATCTGCGAGCTTATAAGAATCGATATTATTTTCTTCAGCCAATGGGTAAGGATAATCAGGAATAACAATTTCCTTATCATTATCGCAGGCCAATATTAGGGTAGTTATAATAATTATTAAAAGAATATTTTTTTTTAGCATTATATTCCCGTCATTATTTCTTTATTTCTTACTATTCTAAATCCAAGTGTCGGTGCTTTTCCATCAGGAGGTGCAAGAGACCTTAAATTTGGTAGTGCCTGTCTTGCACTTTTAAAATATGATCCTCCTCTTATTATTCTTTGCTCACCTTTGGGAATAACCCAGGCGCTTCCATCAACCGGCGCGTCTATATAACCCCAATGATACCAATCTTCACACCATTCCCAGACATTTCCGCCCATATCCCAAAGTCCATAAGGATTTGATTTGTTTTCCGATGTCGTGCCTACATCATGAGTAATTCCATTTGAGTTAGAATTTGTCCATGCATAATTATTAGTTAGTGAATAATTATTATCGTTGCCATACCAAAATCGGGTATCATATTTACCGGCACGAGCTGCGTATTCCCATTCAGCTTCTGTTGGCATTCTCCATGGATTATCAATTGAATTATTATTTAATGTATCAATAAATGTTTTTACATCAAACCATGAAATATTTTCAGCAGGTTTATTATCCCCGGGAAAGGTAAAAAATTTATTTCCTTTTACTGCTTTCCACTGTTTCTGAGTAACTTCATACTTACTCATCCAAAATCCCTTTGCAATCGTGACTTCGTGAGCCGGACTCTCATCATCACCCGCTCCTAAAGATCCGGGGGCACCCATTATAAAAGTTCCTTCCGGAATCCAAACCATTTGAATAAGAAGTTCAGATTTTCCTAACTTAAATTCTTTTTCAAGTATTTCGTGATTTATTTTTTCTGTATCATTACCTGAGGTTCGTTCGCTTTCTAATAGGGAAGTGTTTTCAATCTTGTGATCGTTTTTTTCATCATTGTAAATTTTTGGTTCACTTTCAGTAATATTAGTGCAGGAGAGAGGTATGATTACGAAAAACAACATTAGGATAAATACTAATTTCGCTTTTTTCATAATATTCGTTGTTTGTTAAAGACTTTTACAAATATAGAAAAGAGAACGAATAAAGTATTTATCCATTATTGCTATTTTTAATCAGCAAAAATAATTCCGGAATGGAATTAAGATTAATGAGCTAACTCTATATTATTTCTACTAACTCAATTTCAAAATCTAAGTTTTTGTCTGCTAATTCGTGGTTAGCATCAATTGTTATTTCACTTTCACCAATTTCCGTAATCTTTACAACCATTACACTGCTGTCAGGTGATTGTGTTTGGAGCTTCATCCCGATTTCAGGAGTTAGATTAGAAGGCAGGTTAACTTTAGGAATCTTAACAACCAGCTGTTCTTGTCTGACACCATATGCTTCTTCGGCAGGAATATGAACATTAGCACTTTCACCCACTGAAAGTCCTTCAACAGTTTCTTCAAATTTTTTCAATACTTGGTTTTCTCCAATTGTAAACTCTAATGGAGATCTTCCATTTGAAGAATCAAATATATTTCCATCTTCAAGTTTTCCTGTGTAGTGAACTTTAACTTTATTGCCAATTTTTGCTTCAGACATTTTGCCTCGTAATTTAAGATTATTATTTAGTACTCAATTTAGCATATAATTATGAAAAGATTCTATTTATTAAAAAAAACTATTTATTTGGAAATAAGATCATTAAAAAAGGCGAAAACATAATGTAATCGGCTTTTATTAGTAACGTGAACCGGATCCCGATTTTCATCGGGATTTCACACACAAAGTGTACAACTTATAAAGCAAGACCAGTTCAAATCTCTATTTAAAAATAAAAAATCCCTAACTTGCGTCAGGGATTTTTCTTTTTAGTAGGCTACAATGATGACTTATCTAACCAATTATATTTAGATTTTAATGCATTAGTGAATTTTTCGTATTTTATTTACTCCAGAAATAAGAGTGGCAAATGTTAGACAAACAAATACATACCAATATAAATTAATTGAGAATAAAGGTGAATTTAATATTAAGCTAAGTAATAATGATGATATAAAAAAGTGCTGATGGATGAGGTGATATAAAAGCTGAGATGGTTTTTCAAAAAATTGATTAACTGTATTTTAATTGTGAATACAACTTTAGTAGGTATGGAAATCTTTTCATAGTATATTTTGTCACTCATAACTTGATAATATATCCGAATATAACTAAGTTAAATATTAAAGTAATTGTCTGAGAAGATTTTAAATAAAAGAATATAACTTCATTTAGGAGAATCCATGAAAAGAATTCCATTTGTAGTGATAAGTATTTTTATCCTTTTTACAAGCATTATCAATTCGCAGAATATTGAATCTTTAATTTCACCATTTAAGGGTAGTGAAGTTGTTGGTACTCATGAAGCTCAGTTTGCATCTTTAACTTTGCTTGTGGAGCCATTAACCTCAAAAAATCCCACTAAGATTGAGGTTGAAGGTGCTTTATCTAGTATCATTTACCAAAGACCTGCTAATATATCGCCATTTCAGATTTATAAAAGCTATTTAAAAATTCTTCAACAAGCCGATTTTGATATACTCCTGGAATGTAAAGAAGGGAAGTGTAATTCTAAAAAAAGTATAAAAACAACTTATGGTCATCCAAATAAGGAAATTGAAGATAGAAAATATTCTCAGTTAAAGGGCAGTTTAAAAACATATTTAGTTGGATGGGGAAATCATTATATATCAGCCAAAAAGAAAACAGCTGAAAACTTGTATTATGTAATGATAATAATAAGTAATAAGAAGAATTTGTACTCTATTGATGTACTCACATCTGAAGAAATGGAAGATGGAAATGTTGAACTTGATCCAGCATTATTAAAAGACAAAATTGAATCGGAAGGTAAAGTAATTTTACAAGGTCTTTATTTTGAAACTGGTAAAGCAATATTAAAGGATGAATCAAAACCTGCTTTGGATGCAATTACTAATTATCTTAATCAGAATTCAAACTTAAGCTTTTATGTTGTCGGTCATACCGATGATGAAGGCAGTACAGTAAATAATATCGAGTTATCCGAGCAGAGGGCAGAAACTGTATTAAATGCATTAAAATTGAATGGAGTAGACATTTCAAAATTAACAGCATATGGTGTTGGTCCTTTTTCACCCGCATTAACTAATAAAACGGAGTCAGGTCGAAAAGAAAATAGAAGGGTGGAATTAGTTCTGAGACTAAATAATTAAAGTAGTTGATTTCATTCACTAAAGCTTGGTTTAACTCACTCACTATAAGAATATATGTAAGAAAAAAAATGAAATTCAGAAATATCCTGAATTGATAGATGTCAACAAAATTGTGAGTATAAATATGTAAGCGGATAGCTCAGTTGGTAGATAAAAGGGCTGAAAACCCTTGTGCATGATTTTATGTTGAATATTAACGTTTCAACAAATGTTTTAATAATCAAATTATCTGTTTTATAAAATAAGCTCTTTGAGTATCTGAAGAAATCAGAAAATTGATTACTAACAAATGACTTTTCGGTAATCAATCATTTTTTTGCACCAGTCACTTTAAAAACAAAAAAGCCGAAAACTAAATGTGATCGGCTTTTCTTAGTAGACTATAATTCTGAATTATCTAACCATCTTTTCTTAGATTTTAACGCATTAGTAAACTTTACAAATTTTATTTACTCAATAAATCAGAGCAGACAAATGTTGAAAATGGCTCAAAAAGAAAGATTATAAGTGGTTATCCAGATATACTACTAGTAGCTACTTTAACTTAATCTTAAATGAGAATTGAGATGATTAAAGAAGTTGATTATTTGCACAGAGTGGATTAAATTTTGAAAAGGAAATCTTGTAATTAATCCTCAATAAATGTATGATATTGAAGAATAACAAAGCTCTAGCCAAATAACTAAATCTTTTCTAACTAACTTCTTACCATTATTCTTAGGAATTTGTTTTATGGCAACTTCTAGTAATAATTGTTCCAGAAATTTTAATAATTGGTAATCAAAATTTGTTCGCAAAAAAAAGTTTCCATTTATTATATTTATTATCACAATTTGTAATTATATAAGCTCAAGATAAAATTGTTATTTAAATAAAATTGACCCGTTGTATGAAATGGAAATAAGATTGAAGAAAACAATTTATTATCTATTGGATCTGTCTCAAAAGTAAATATGTCATCACGATTCCGACTTGTCGGAAGAAGTGATCATTTTGAATAAAAAAATAAAGTTTGCTTCGGCTGAAAACGCCTCACAATGACATTTTAAAGGATTTGAAACAGCCACAATAACAAAAAAAGTACAAATGTTTACCGTTTTACATAGAAGTCTAGGGATAACGGTTTCAATAATCATTTCACACAACGGGTTAAAATTAATTAGTAATCAAATTTTGGGTTAGAAAAAACACAATGAAAAAGAAAAAATGTTCTTCAAAAATATTGATTGTAATAAAACTATTTATTCTAGTTGTTTCACTATTTGTACAACCAGATTATTATGCACAAAAACCTGGACGTACAAATGCTATGATTACATTAACGAACAATGGTGCTCCTGAAAATATTATTTTGACTTGGAAAGGTGACCCAGCGACAACTCAAGCAGTTACTTGGCGAACTGATGAAAGTATTACAGAAGGGTATGCCGAAATTGCCATAGCAGATGCAGCTCCAACTTTTACTCAATTTGCTGTAAAATTAGATGCATTAACTGAAAAACTTGAAACCGTAAACGGAATTAAATATTATCACTCTGTTAATTTTAATGATTTGAATTCAAATACACTTTATGCTTACAGGGTAGGGATAGAAGGACACTGGAGCGAATGGTTCCATTTTAGAACTTCTACTAATGAAAATAAACCGTTTTCTTTTATTTATTTTGGCGATGCACAAAATAATGTTTTATCTCTCTGGGCAAGAGCTATTCGTTCAGCATATTCTGAAGTACCCAAAGCAAAATTTATGATTCATGCAGGGGATTTAATTAATAGACCAAATGATAATGAGTGGAGAGAATGGTTTGAAGCGGGGGATTGGATACACGCTATGATTCCTTCAATTCCGACACCAGGTAATCACGAATATGCAAAACTGTCTTCGGGTGATCGTGAATTAAGTAAACATTGGCGGGCACAGTTTTCATTACCGGAAAATGGTGTCAGTGGACTAGAAGAATCAGTTTACTTTACTGACTATGAAGATCTTCGAATAATTTCTCTTAACTCAAATGAAAAACAGGAAGAGCAAGTATTCTGGATGGAGAAAATCTTAAAAAGTAATCCCAATAAATGGGTTGTAATTACGTATCACCATCCACTATATTCTTCAGGTAATGGTCGAGATAATAAAAAATTAAGAGAATTATGGAAACCGATATTTGATAAGTATCAGGTCGATATTGCATTACAGGGACATGACCATACATATGCTAGGGGACGGAATTTAGCAAGTGGTATTAATGTTAAAGATGGTATAGGCGGAACAATGTATGTTGTTTCAGTAAGTGGGCCAAAAATGTATCAAATTCATGAAGAAAGATGGATGGACCGCGCCGCAGAAAATACCCAGCTATTTCAAGTGATAAATATTGATAATGATACTCTTAATTACAAAGCTATCACGGTTACTGGACAGATTTATGATGAATTCAACCTAATAAAACAAGTTGGCAAGGCAAACATATTGGTTGATAAAATTCCGTTTGGATTACGCGAACGAGATTTTAATTCCAAGGATTAAATGATTTGAAAAGCTTTACTAGTATTTTACAATCTCTAAGTCGAATTTGGTAATTTGAATTACAACTTAATCACTACATGAAAACTATAAGTTTTCAAAATTGAAAAAGGCTTGTTAAGATTTGGTTTGTGGTGAACCAGTTGTTCCGAATGGCCTTTTTTCTTTTTAATAACATTTAATAATCAATTTATCATTAGTAATTGATTAATACGTAAATTGATGTAAGATTTCTGCATTAATGCTCATTCAAGTTTTGGTCTTTCCTAATTTTAAAAACAAAAAGCCGAAAACTTAACGTAATCGGCTTTTTCTAGTAGCGGGGACAAGACTTGAACTTGCAACCTTCGGGTTATGAGCCCGACGAGCTACCAATTGCTCCACCCCGCGATGTAATTTTTTTCAAACGGATCATAAAACTAAACCCTTTTCCCTAAAAAAGCAAGCCTCTTTTAATATTCTTTTTATATGAGTATTTTATGTATTCTAACTTTATAGTTATTTTTGTTGTGTTATGTTAATAAATCTACAAATAAAAGATTACGCACTTATCCAAAATATTCAGGTAAAGTTTAATCAAGGTCTGAATATAATTACTGGTGAAACCGGTGCAGGTAAATCAATATTAATTGGTGCATTAGGTCTGCTGCTTGGGGAAAGAGCATCTTCTGAAACTGTAAGAAAAGGAGCAAGTAAATCTTTTGTTGAAGGAATTTTTAATATTGGCGAAAATGAAAAAGTTAAAAAATTTCTTGCCAAGAATGATTTTGAATTTAGTGAAGAATTAATAGTTAGAAGGGAAATTTCAATTAAGGGATCAAATAGATGTTTTATAAATGACTCCCCGGTACAACTCTCTTTAATTAAGCAAGTCGGTGATTTGCTGATAGATTTACACGGGCAGCATGATCATCAATCTTTGTTAAGGGTAGAAACTCACATAGAATTTTTAGATGAATTTTGCAGCATTGGCAAAGAGCTTGAACTCTTTAAAAAAGGCAGAAAAGAATTATTAAATGTTATTGAAGAAATAAATGTTCTGAAGAATAATGAAAAAAATTTAAAAGAGAAATTGGAATTAAATCGTTTTCAATTAAATGAAATTAATTCTGTTTCCCCGGAAGCGGAAGAAGATATTAAGCTTGAACGTGAACTTAAAATTTTAGAAAATGCAGAAAAACTTTATGATGCATCATCACAGATTTATTCAACCATTTATGAAAACGACACTTGTGCATACGATTTATTGATAAGTATGCAAAATAATTTGGAATCAATTAGTAATGTTGATGATAGTGTGAGATCTAAATCCGAAGAAATTTCCTCAGCTTTGGAGCTGATCAAGGACGTTGGAGATTTTATAAGGGATTATAGGGATAAAATAGAAATAGATCCTGCAACAATAGATGAATTACGAGAAAGAGTCGGTATAATTCATTTATTGAAAAAAAAGTATGGCGGAACTCTTGAAAATGTGTTGAAATTTAAAAGTAAAATTGAAAACGAACTATTACTGGCTGAAAATTTTACGGATAAAATTGAAGAACTGGAAAATAAATCTAATAATTTGAGAGAAGTTGTAAAAAGACATGCTTTATCATTAAGTAAAAAAAGAAAAAAAGAAGCGAAAAAAGTTGAAGAATACATTGAAGATTCGCTAAAGTATTTGGGAATAACCGACTCGAAATTTGAAGTGAAATTTAATTACGAAGAAAATCTGTCGTCTGAATATTATGTTAAAATTGATAATAAGAAAATAAATATAAATTCTCACGGAATTGATGTTGTAGAGTTTTATATTTCAACTAATCGTGGAGAGGATTTAAAACCTTTGGCAAAAACCGCATCGGGTGGTGAAATATCCAGGATAATGCTTGCAATAAAAAGTGTTATGGCAAAAACGGAAAAACTGCCTCTTTTAGTTTTTGACGAAATCGATACGGGAATAAGCGGACGGATAGCTCAAAAAGTAGGAAAAGTTTTACAGGATTTATCTAATAGTCATCAAATAATTTCTATAACTCATTTACCGCAAATTGCCGCTTGCGCAAACCATCATTATTCTGTTCAAAAGGAAACCAATTCCGGGCGAGTAATAAGTTTAATCAAAAAATTAGATGAAGATGAAAAAATTATAGAAATTGCCAAACTTCTTAGCGGTGAAGAAATTACAAAAAGTAATATTGCTGCAGCAAAAGACTTAATGATTTCTGTAAATTAATTTTCCTTTTATTCGTCAGAACACTTTTCACCATCAGCAACAAAGTCCCAAGTTTCAATACATTGTTCCCATTCAATCTCTACATTAATGATTATATCCACATCAGCTGAAAATCTATCAAATCCGGGATCTACATCTAATATTAATGTATATGATCTAAATTGATTAACTATTAAAGCCTCTTCAAGAATTACTTTTAATTTATTTACGCCTTCTCGGACGGTGGAATTTATATTTTCGTGTCTAGTAGCGTGCCCAGTATCTGAAGTTGTTTTATCCCACAGAATTTGTTGCAATCCATCAGAGCCGGTAATTGCACCAGATGTTCTGATTGTTTCAGCAGTGTTATCGCTATTTTTTCTAATTCTAATTCCTAATCCAACAATTAAGACTTCTGTAATTGTTGCATCATCGGGTATGCTTAAATTCCGTTTTATATCAGATGTAGTTAGTGTTGCTGTTCTAAATGTTGTGCGGTCAGTAGAAATATTTTCATATGTCACAATCTGATTCACATCAGCAATGCCTTCAAATTTCTGTTTATCACACGACCCTCCCATTAGAAAGGGGAGTGAAAATAATAAACTTATTATACCTTTCTTGCTTAACATGAATTGTATCATATACGTCCTCATATTAAATAAAGAAATTCAGTGTTTTCTGTAATATCAATAACTACCTACAAATCACACTCTGCACCGCCATCAAGATAATCCCAAACTTCAATACATTGTTCATACTCAATTTGGATATCTACTGTAATATGTATATCAGCTACTGTACGAGCACTTTCAGAATTTGGAACTCCGTTGAGAACGAAATCAATTGATCCGAAATCATTCATTTTAATCATTTCAATTAATCTCGACTTTAAAGAATTAATGCCTTCTCTAAAAATTTGATTAATATGCAAATCCGTGAAAATGCTACCAAACGCTCCGGATATTTGCCCGGGCTCCAGATACCATAACTGCCTATCCGGTTCTCCCATAAATTTTCCTAGAAGACCGGCTAGCTCAAGTGTTGTAGTAGTATTTCCTTGTCTAGTATCTAAGCTCATTTTTAATGCATTTATCTTCACATCTGTAACCACTGCATCTTCAGGGAGATCATCTAAAAATTTTCTTATTCCTGAGGAATGAATTACAACAATTTTTGTAAAGGTGCCGGTTTCATCAACATTATACGGAGTATTTATTTTAGTGTTTGAGACAAATGAGAATTTTCGTTTTTCACAGGACCCTCCCATTAAGAACGGAAGAAAAAGTAATAAACAAATTATTCCTTTCTTGCTTAATATGAATCGTATCATATACATTCTCACATTAAATTAAGTGTCTTTTCTATCCTTTATAGTATTTATAAATCACATTCTTCACCACCGTCCAGATATTCCCAGACTTCTCTACATTCTTCGTATTCTATTTGTATTGAAATCCTTATATGGACGTCTGCAACAAATCTAGAGCCACCTAGCCTTGGAACTCCTTCAAGAGCTAATTGAAAGTCTCCGAATTCATTTTCCATTATGATTCCCTCAATTTTGCTTCTTGCCTTAGATATTCCAGCGGCAATTACATTATTCAGTCCAACAAGTGGAAAATTCACTCCTGCTAATGGTACAGGATAATCTTCAAAACCAAAAATTGGTTCAGAAGATTGAGCATCAACAACAAGTCCTGTAAAACTCAATCCAGTAACTTCATTTGCACTGTTGGGTGTAACTTTCATACTTAATGCTTTTATAGTTACTTCAGTTATTTTCGCATCTTTCGGTAATCCATCTAAAAAACTTCTAATTTCTCTATCCGAAATAGTTGCAAATTCAGTAAAAGATCCATCTCTATCTATATTATATACTTTATTTAAAAATGCATTTGCAGTAACCTCAAATTTTCGTTTTTGACACGATCCGCCCATTATAAAAGGTATAATCAATATAAAATAAAGTAATTTTTTTAAGTTCATTTTTCCTCCGTTAACAAAGAATTTAAATTTTATTAAAATTCAAATCCTAATCCAAGTACAAATACATCTTGATTTCCGATATTATAATCCGCATGCAAAGTAAACACAGATAGTTGTACCGCTGCTCCTAAAGTCAGTCTAACATTATTTTCCGCATCGAGACTGAACGAGATTTCTTCAGTATCCTCACCGGAACCGAATTCATATTTAATATCTAGCGAAGCGGTTTCATAGCTTAGGCCGCCGTAAAATGTGAAAAACGGTAAGCTATAACTTCCCTGCACACTTAACGCAAATGCATTTGCTTCAATTATATCTCCAACATCAAAGGTTTGATAGTACAAACCACCTGCAATATTAAGAGGAAATAATGGAATATACTGACTTATGCTATGTCTTACACCAAAACCAAATACACTTAATTCTCCGATATTGTCATCAACATCTAATTGAATATATCTTAATGTTGCATCTGTTCCCATAAATGAGCCAACTGTTATTTGAGGAACAGCAATAGGTAATTTGCTTATACCAAGACCGCCCGGGAATTTATATGAGGTGCCGGCATTTCCATCAACAGTTGTGCCTTCCGTATCTCCAAAAATAGTAGGTACCTTAACCGTAGTCTCAGGAAGGAAAAACTCGCCGGTTTTGGCATCAAAGGTTTTTGAATCATCACTAACAAAAGCAGTCATTGTAACTACTCCAACATAAATGTTAACACCTGCAAAAGGTATGTCAGCATCGTGATAAAATCCACTATTAATATTTGCCCCAAAAGCATCGGCAAGTGGTTTCACATATCCTTTCCCGTTATCACCTGTATAAGCTGAAAGATAATCTTCAAGATTTTGAGCTATTGATAGATTGATAAAAAAAAGGGAAAAGACTAAAAATGGCCAAACAATTTTGTTCTTCATTGTTACTCCATAATTTAGTAAACTTGTTAACAACCAATGAAATTAAAGAACATAAACCATAAATGCAACTGTAACTTTAACCATCATTATTTATTGAACTATTATCGCAAATATTAATGCAAAATACAGCTATATATATACATATTCCGTTCTGTGATCATAAATGTATTTATTGTGATTTTTACTCTCTGATCAGTTATGAAAATGTAGAAACATATTTAAAATCGTTAAAAAAGGAAATAAAATATTATTCAAAACTTTATCGCGAAAATAGAATAATTGATACAATATTTTTTGGCGGCGGCACTCCTTCGTTTATGGAACCGAAATATATCGGTGAAATTATTGATTCAATCGGTGAAAATTTTAAGCTGTCTCAATCTGCTGAAATTACTATGGAAACTAACCCGGGAACTGTTTCTAAAAGTAAATTAAGTGAATTTAAAAAAGCCGGAATTAACAGACTTAGTATTGGGATACAAACTTTTGATGACTCTGAGCTGAAATTTTTGACCAGAATTCATAATAAAAAAACCGCAATTGACACTGTTAATAATGCCTCATCTGTTGGTTTTGATAATATTAGTATCGATCTAATATTTAGTTTACCCAATCAGAGCAAAGCCGCCTGGAAAAATAATCTAAACATTGCAGTTGATCTGCCAATCAAGCATATATCGGCATACAGTTTAATTTTAGAAAAAGGAACCATCCTTAATAAAATGGTACTTGACGGTAAAATTAAAATGACAAATGAGAACCACGACGCTGACTTATATAAGTACACTATGGATATATTAGCAAAGAAAAATTTTATTCAATATGAAATTTCTAATTTTGCAAAGCAAGGTTTTGAATGCAAACATAATTTATATTATTGGAGCTACTACGATTACATAAGTTTCGGAACAGCGGCACATTCTTTTGTTAATGGTAAAAGATGGTGGAATTATTCCAGCCTGAAAAAGTATATAAATGAAATTGAAGCAAATGGTAATGCTGTTAGGGGAGAAGAATATCTAGGGCACAATCAGAAACTAAACGAATTTATAATGCTGGCTTTAAGGAGCAAGGGTCTTAAACTGGAAAAAATAAAAGAGTATTCGGCAACTTGGTATTTTGAAAAGAAAAAAATAATAGATAGCTTTATTAAAGAAAGATATCTGATACTGAAAGATGATGTGCTTGCTTGTACTTCAAAGGGATACATGATTTGCGACGAAATTATTAATAAATTACTATAGAATAATATGTTGAAAAAAATTGCATTACACTGGCAAATATTAATTGGATTAATTCTTGGAGTAATTTATGGCTTACTCTTTGGATCAACTGTAAATTATATTGCCTGGATGGGAGATCTATTTATTCAGGCCTTAAAGATGATCATTGTCCCGCTTATAATTACTTCAATTATTTCCGGTGTTACAAAAATAGGATCAGGAAGTAATTTTGGTAAACTTTTTACTAAAACGTTTTCATATTATATCATTACAAGTACTTTTGCAATTACTGCCGGATTACTTTTTGTAAATATTATTCAACCGGGTGTTGGCGCTGAAATTAATTTAGAAGAATCTGTTACAGGATTTAGTGCAGAAGGCCAATCTTTTGTAGAAACACTAATGGGTATTGTGCCTTCTAATATTATTGATGCGATGGCTTCAGGTAAAATGTTATCTATAATTTTCTTTGCAATGTTATTCGGTTTTTTTATCACAAGGGTAAACGAGACTCATAAAAATATGTTAACCTCTTTCTTCAATGCAGGTTTTGAAGTAATGATGAAGGTTACAATGTTTATCATAAAGTTTACACCGATAGGCGTTTTTGCATTAGCGGCAAAGTTAATGGCGGCACAGGAAGATCCGCTTGGTACTTTTCAAAGTCTTGGACTTTATATGTTCACTGTTGTGACTGCTTTAAGTTTTCATGCAATTATTGTTTTACCAATCATTCTTAAATTTGTAGGGGGAGTAAATCCCAAAAAACATTTTAAAGCTTTAACCGGACCCCTGCTTACAGCATTTTCTACTTCATCATCAAATGCAACTCTTCCGTATACTATTGAAGCGGTGGAAAAGAATAGCGGAGTTTCGAATAAAATTACCAGTTTCACATTACCGCTTGGAGCCACAATAAATATGGATGGAACTGCTCTTTACGAAGGTGTTGCAGTGATGTTTATTGCACAAGCTTACGGTATTGAACTTGGAATCCTTCAACAATTGGTGGTTATTATCACAGCGCTTTTAGCTTCAATCGGAGCTGCAGCAGTACCAATGGCGGGCTTGGTTATGATGACAATTATTTTATCCGCAGTTGGCTTGCCATTAGAAGGGATAGCTCTTATTTTACCTGTCGATAGGTTGCTGGATATGTGTAGAACTACTGTTAACGTTTGGAGTGATAGTTGCGGAGCTGCAGTTATTGCAAAAAGTGAAAATGAAGAATTAAAAGTTTAATTACAGGAAATAATATGAAAAAAATATCAATTATTGGTTGCGGTAATATTGGATCGGCAATCGCAAACGGTTTGGTTAAGTCAAATAATTATAAACATTCAGAAATTATTTTGACCAGGAGAAGATCTCAGGATTTAGAACCTTATATAGAAAGCGGATTTATTGGGTTAACAGATAATAAAAAAGCGGTAAATGATTCCGAAATTATTATACTAGCAGTTACTCCACAACAACTTAACGCTGTATTTGAAGATATAAAATCTGTATTAGATCCGAATAAGCATATAATAATGTCGGTGGTTTCCGGTGCATCAATTAAACAAATTAAAGATCATTTGGAACTGGATTTACCGGTAGTAAGGGTAATGCCAAATACAGCAATTGCTATTCAAGAATCTATGACTTGCATTTGCGCAGATAAAAAAGATAATGAGTATGCCGAATTAGCAATTAAAATATTTGATTCTGTCGGAAAAACTATTCAGATAAACGAAGAATTAATGGGTGCAGCTACAGCGTTATGCGCATGTGGTACGGCATTCTTTTTAAGAGCTGTTAGAGCAGCTTCTCAAGGGGGCATCGAAATTGGCTTCCATTCTCATGAAGCTTTAGTGATGGCTGCGCAAACTGCCAAGGGTGCAGCTTCAATGTTGCTAAAGGAAGGAAAACATCCCGAGCGTGAAATTGATAAAGTAACAACCCCGCAGGGAATAACCATTTCCGGGTTAAATCAAATGGAACATAATGGCTTTAGTTCCTCAATGATTAAAGGAATTGTAACTGCTTCCGAAAAAGCCGAAAAAATCTACTCCAATAATGATTAGTTTGTTTATATAAATGTGCTTCAAGCCAACCTGTAACTGGTTGGCTTCTGCTTGAGGTGTAATTCTAATTCTAAATTTTTGATTTAACTAATTTATTTATTTAACAACTATAAATGATGAACCAGATGTTCATTTTAAAGCCGGTCTAGTTTGCGTTGATTGCCACATTTCTTACGAAATTATGGGTGATGGAAAATCGTATGAACATAAGGAAGATCAAATATTGGTTAAATGTGAGGACTGTCATTCGCAGAAAAAACATGAAACTATTAAACTTGGAATATAAATTAAATTCACCCAAATTTGTATGTGTAACTTCAAAAGCACATGGTTCTCTTTCATGCAATAGTTGCCATACTTCTTGGGCTCCACAATGGGTGTTACCTAGCTGGGATTAGGTTAAGTCAACTTTTTCAAATGTGCTTAAATTCCCAATATCTATAGTGAATTTCTTTTTCGACTCATTTCTATCAACAATACTTTTAAATTTTGCTCCCCATACAATCTCAGATATTTTGTAAGAGGATCTTGAATAGACATACTGGTTAAAAGTATCATCCACACCTTTAATGAGAATGAAAAATTCTGGATCAGCTTTCACAAGGCCATCTTTATCTAAATTTTTAAGTGGACTATTATTATCAATTGGATGTACTATTGTCCAACTAAGTGGGAAATATGGAATCCTAGAATACTCCAATTCAACTTTATGAAACTTTCTGATACTTTTGTTTTCTATAATTTGATTTATGGCCAGATTAACTTCTGCTTCTACTTCAAGCAATTGATTCTTTCTAGCATTTACAATTCTAAACATAAATGCCTTTTTGTCCTGGAAAGGTGAAATCAACGCATTCTCACTGAATAATATCTTCGCATTTGGTTTAGAAAATCTTGCAAAGAGTAAACCTGTAATTATAGCCACACCTAATAACCCAATAAACGATTCTATAGTTACAATAATATTTGCAAGTGTATTTCCCGGAAGTAAATGTCCGTAACCTATTGTAGATGATGTTTGAACACTAAAAAAGAATGCATTTAATAGGAGTCCGGAAAATGTGCCAGAAGGTGAACCACCAATTGCATCAGAACCAACAAGTAAATATAGAGCTGCGAAAATTATATTTAAAATGGAATAATATATGGCGGATAGTCCAAAAAATTTTGGCCATGACATATCAAGCAACGAATGATAAAGGCTAAGTGAAGTGAAGTAATTTAAACTTTTTCTCTTAACATTAAAAGATCCATCTTTATTGATTAATCTTTCCTTAGATTCTTCATTTGCCGTGGAACCAAATCCAAGATTTGAAGGAGTTTTACTATTTTTTGTGAAAAATGTTTTCATACCTCAACTAATATACATAATTCTTCTAAATGCAGATGTTTCATTTAATCATAATTCAAACTAGATAACAGATCTAATTATTTTTGATTTATCAATTATAAAATGAGTTTTCTCAGTAGTAAGAAGATTTGCAAATCAAAAATTAATCCTTTAGGCTATAAAACAATATTGTTATTTGGCAGAGTTTTTGATAAATAAAACGTTTTACATTATAAAATAATAAAAAGATAGAAAGTCTAGGTTTTTATGAAAAAAATAATTGGTTCAATAGGAGTTTTAGCTTTAATGTTAGTTGTTGCAATTGGTACTTTAACAACTAATAGTATTGATGAAACAACGCTCGATAAATTGCGAGAAAAATATTCTGAAGATCATATTTCATCTGTTGATCATTCAAAATTTGCGCAATTGGATAAGAAATTTAATTCGCCTAACGATGTAACCAAGGAGTGTATTACTTGCCATAATAAGCGTCATGAAGAAGTAATGAAATCAAATCACTGGAATTGGGAAAGAGAAGAATATATTGAAGGAAGAGGAATAGTTTCTATAGGTAAAAAAAATGCAATGAATAACTTTTGCATTGGTACTCAAGGGAATGAAAAAAGTTGTGCTAAGTGCCATATTGGTTACGGAATGGATGAAAAGGGATTTAGTTTTACTGATGAAAATAATATCGATTGTTTGATCTGCCATGATAACACTGAAACTTATGCTAAAGCTTCTAATCAAGGCGGAAATCCTGTCTCCACACTAAACTTTAACCATATTGCAAAAAATGTAGGAAAACCAGGAAGAACAAATTGTGGTGTTTGTCATTTTTACGGAGGTGGAGGTGATAATGTAAAACATGGAGATTTGAGTAGTTCAATGTTTTATCCTACTAGAGACATTGATGTACATATGGATGCAAATGGTATGGATATGCAATGTATTGATTGTCATGAAACGGAACAGCATACAATTGCTGGCAAAATGTATTCACTTTCTTCAATGAATCACAATAGGGCTTTCTGCAAAGATTGCCACACAGAAACACCACATGAAAAAGAGATATTAAATGAACACACATTAAAAGTTGCTTGCCAAACTTGTCATATTCCAGTTTATGCAAAAGAAAAATCAACAAAAATGAGTTGGGATTGGGCAACCGCTGGAAAGCTTAAAGATGGAAAAGCATATCATGAGGAAGATAGTTTAGGAAATCACACATATCTTTCAATTAAAGGAAGTTTTGAATGGGATAGAGAAGTTATTCCAGAATATCAATGGTTTAATGGTACCGCGCTTCATTATCTAGAAGGTGACGAAATTTCTGATACCTCTAAACATTTAGTTATGAATGAATTAATAGGTTCTTATGCTGATTCAGAATCCAAAATAATTCCTGTAAAAGTTCATAGAGCAAATCAACCTTATGATCTAGTAAATAAAATTTTAATTCAGCCAAAACTTTATTCTGATAATAAAGGAGAAGGAGCATTTTGGAAAGATTTTAATTGGCAAACAGCAAGTGAACAAGGAATGAGAGACGCTGGTTTATCATTTAGTGGAAAAATCGGATTTATAAAAACAGAAATGAATTGGCCAATTAATCATCAAGTTTCTAGTGCAGAAAATTCTGTGCAGTGCTCAGCTTGTCATACGCGGGAAAATAGCAGACTTGCTCAGTTAACCGATTTTTATATGCCTGGCAGAGACTATTCTAAAGTGATAGATCTGATTGGAATATGGAATATAATATTAGCTTTTGTAGGAATTGTAATTCATGGATCAATTAGAATATTTGCCGCTAAAAAGTTAAAGAATGGAGTGAAGAATAATGACTAAAAAAGTTTATGTATATAGAGCATTCGAAAGATTCTGGCATTGGATGCAAGCCATTTTAATTATGTTTCTCGCTTTTTCAGGCTTTGAGGTTCATGGGTCATATAGTTTTTTTGGTTTCGAAGAAGCTGTTATGTACCATAATATTGCAGCATATATGTTTATTGTACTAATTATATTTGCAATTTTTTGGCATTTTACTACTGGAGAATGGAAACAATATATTCCAACGTATGAAAATCTAACATCTCAGGTTAAATATTATATATGGGGTATTTTTACAAACGCTCCTCATCCAACCAAAAAAACAGTTTTGCGAAAATTAAATCCGATGCAAAAATTAACATACTTTGGGTTAAAAGTATTAATAATTCCTATAATGGTAAGTTCTGGAATATTATATATGCTTTATCGTTATCCTCAAAGGCATGAAATAAAGTATCTAAATATAGATTCGTTAGAAGTTATTGCTGTAGTCCATACTCTAGCTGCCTTTTTATTAGTGTCATTTGTAATTGTACATCTTTATTTAATTACAACTGGAGAAACGATTACATCTAATCTTAAAGCAATGTTTACTGGGTATGAAGAGTTAGAAGATGACGAACATGACGTTAAAAATTTAAAGGAGAAGAAATAATGCAAACAAAATATATGAATCCGTATTTAGCTGGATTTCTCCTTGGACTTCTTTTAATAGCCACAATTTACATTACTGGAAGAGGTTTGGGGGCTAGTGGAGCCGTAAAAAGTATAACAATTGAAGCTGTAAATTCGGTTGCACCTCAACATTCAGTTGATGCAAAATTCTTTAAGGAGTATACTGAAACTCACGAAGGTAGTCCATTAAAATCATGGTTAGTTTTTGAAGTTATTGGGGTTTTAATTGGAGCATTTATTTCTGGATTAGTTTCAGATCGATTAAATTTCAAATTAGAAAAAGGACCAAATATTGGATCTAAAGTTAGAATATTTGGGGCAATTACTGGTGGATTATTATTTGGTTTTGGAGCCCAATTAGGCAGAGGTTGTACAAGTGGAGCTGCTCTGAGCGGAATGGGGGTTTTATCAACTGGTGGATTGTTAACAATGGTTGCAATATTTGGTGGTGCATATTTGTTCGCATACTTTTTTAGAAAACTTTGGTTATAAGGAGAATATAAAATGGGACCATTAGTTCCTGATATTATTAGTACAGATTTTAATTTTATAATTGCCCTTGTAATCGGGGCTTTATTTGGTGCAATATTAGAACAAGCTGGATTTTCAACTTCCAAAAAACTAGTTGGATTATTTTATGGTTATGATTTTACAGTTCTTAGAGTATTTTTTACTGCTGGCATAGTTGCAATGTTTGGTACAATTATGTTGGATCATTGGGGATATTTAGATCTTAACTTAATTTATATAAATCCAACCTACATTGGCGCTGCAATTGTTGGCGGACTAATAATGGGTTTGGGATTTGTTATAGGTGGATTTTGCCCAGGAACAAGTGTCTGTGCAGCTGCTATTGGTAAAATTGATGCAATGTATTTTATTTTTGGTTCGGTACTCGGAATTCTATTTTTTGCTGAAGGATATCCACTTTGGGAAGGATTTTATAAAGATTATAATTTTGGTGGAATTAGGGTTTTTGATACGTTAGGAATGTCACAATCTTTATTTGCGTTTTTATTAACATCAGTAGCGTTATTAGCTTTCTGGGGAACTTCTATAATTGAAAACAAGGTAAATAAAGTTAGTAAACCTGCTATTCGATTTACTCCTTATTATTTAGGACTGGCTGGAGTTGGATTATTTATTGCAGTTTCTGCATTTATGTTTCCACCAAAAAAATCTGGATTATTAGAAAGTGTTGAAAATATTGAATATGTAAATGGTTATAATCTAGAAACAATGAATTTGGATGAGTTTGCATATAGAATTATTCAGAAAGATAAAAAAATGCAAATTTTTGATTTTAGACCCTATGATGAGTATAAAAAAATGAGTTTACCAAATTCTATCTCATTTTCAGTAGATAACTTTTTTGAAAAGGAACCAAACCGACTTTTAACGCTTAGAAAAAGAACAAATGTTATTGTCGCAAATAATGAGCTTACTGAAAGAAAAATAGCGGTTATTGCAAAAGAATTAGGTTACGATAATATTGAAATATTAAGAGGTGGCTTAGAAAGTTTTATTTCAGAAATCATAAATTTTAAAAATACAACTGAACCAAAAAATATAAATGAAGAAACTACCTTTAAGTTCAGAGAAAAAGCTTCAGTTGTTATTCCAGAGATGATTAAAAACAACAAACCAGCTGGCAAAGTAGAAAAAAAGTTAAAACGTGTTGTTGGTGGTTGTTAGTAAAATAAATTACTTGACATTCCCGACTTGATCGAGAATCCATTTGAAATATTATTATGGATCCCGATAAATACATTCGGGGATGAGATAATTATTTTTAGTCATCCGGAACGCTTTTTTATGCGACTTGGGTAAAGACAAAAATATTGTATCTCCAAGATTTCTCACCCCATAAATCGGGGATTCTAAATGACAATCCTTAAACTGTCATCTCGAACATGTTTTTGTGAGAGATCTTATTTTTAGTCATTGCGAGGTGTTTTGAACGAAGCAATCTACTATTTATTAGAGATTGCGTCACTTAAAAACCAAAGTTCGCAATGACATCCAAACTTGAAATAAACATATTATTTAATCAGACAACAACTATTCTATTTCTCAAATTCTAAAAAACACAATTTGTTCCTTCTAAATAATAAGAAACCTTTTACCCCCTAAACTTTTATTTCTTGGCAAAATCATAATATTTGCAATTGGCAAGATAGTTGATATTTCTGACTATCAACTATTGAGAATTATGAATCATAAAATAAATACAAATACTCCTATTTACCCAATCAGAACTGCTGCACAACTTTTGGGCATTTCTGTTCCAACGTTAAGAATGTACGAAAAAGAAGGATTGATACTTCCGCATAAAACTGAAGGCAACCAAAGAATTTACTCTGAAGATGACTTAGAGCGGTTAAGATGTATTAGACGAGCAATAAATGAGTCAAAAATTAGTATAAATGGAATAAAAACTATTTACTCACTAATTCCTTGCTGGGAAGTAGTGAAATGTTCTGAAAAAGATAGAAAAATATGTAATGCATTTAAAAGTCATGAACAACCTTGCTGGACATTTAATCATCCAAATACAACTTGTGAAGATAGAGATTGTAGGGATTGCGAAGTTTATACTAAATACTCAAAATGCGGGTCAATTAAAGATTTAATAAAGAACATATCAGGATTATAAATCATGAGTTCATTATCAAGAAGACGTTTTCTTAAAATTACCGGTGCTACTTTTGGCGCTACAGTTGCCGCTTCTTCATTAAGTGGAGTTGTAAAAGGTGCGGAAAAAGTAGATGAAAAAACTGGTAAGAGTGTAAAGGGAATTCAAAAAATTCCTACATTTTGTGATATTTGTTTCTGGAAGTGTGGTGCAATTGCTTATGTAAAAGATGGTGAATTGTGGAAAATTGAAGGAAACCCAGATGATCCATTGAGTAATGGAAGACTTTGTCCAAGGGGGACTGGTGGAGTTGGAGCTCACTATGATGAATCTAGACTTAAAGCGCCATTAATGCGAAAAGGTCCACGAGGAAAAGAGGAATTTGTAGAAGTTACTTGGGATGAAGCTTTCGATTTTATCGCTAAGAAAATGAAAAAAATTAAAGCTGATTATGGTCCAGAATCTATGGCATTATTTAGTCATGGAATTGGAGGTGCTTTCTTAAAACATTTGATGAAAGCTTATGGAACTCCTAATTTAACTGCACCTTCATTTGCACAATGTCGAGGTCCTAGAGAAGTTGGCTTCGATTTAACATATGGCGATGTAATTGGATCACCTGAAAGAACTGATATTGAAAATACAAAATGTTTGGTTCTACTCGGATCTCACCTCGGTGAAAACATGCATAACACACAGGTTCAAGAATTTTCGCATGCAATTGAGAAAGGAGCAACAATAATTACAGTTGATCCTAGATTTTCAGTTGCTGCTGGAAAAGCAAAGCATTATCTACCAATTAAACCTGGTACTGATATGGCGCTTTTGCTGGCCTGGATGAATGTAATAGTAGCAGAAAAATTATACAATAAAAATTTCATTGATAAAAATGCATTTGGTTTTGAACAGTTTGAATATGAGATAGCCCAGTATACACCTGAGTGGGCTTATATTGAAACTACTATTGATCCGGAAGTAATTAGAGAAACTGCCAGAGAAATGGCGAGATATGCTCCAGCAACAATTATTCATCCTGGAAGACATACAACCTGGTATGGAGATGATGCACAAAGAAGTAGAGCTGTTGCATTACTAAATGCTCTAATGGGGAACTGGGGCAAGAAAGGTGGATTGTATAATCCATACAATTTATCAATCCCAAGATATCCTTATCCAAAATATCCTAAATCTGAAAAAGGATCTGCAGATAATCCTAACCATAAGTATCCATTTGCAGAGGGGGAAAAACTTTCAACTGGATTAAGAGAAGCTACAATAACTGGAAAACCATATCCAATAAAAGGGTGGTTTGTGTATGGAACCAATTTAACTCAGGCTTTACCAAACACTCAAGAAACAATAGATGCAATTCAGAAATTAGATTTGATGGTTGTAGTAGATGTAGTGCCAAGTGAAATAGCAGGGTGGGCTGATGTTGTTCTGCCAGAATCAGTTTATGTTGAAAGATACGATGAATTAAATACTCCATTATTTAAAGAAAGCTTTGTGGCTCTTCGTCAACCAGTTGTTGAGGCACCAAATGATCAAAAACCAAACTGGTGGATGGCTAAAAAAATTGGAGAAAAATTAGGACTTCAGAAATATTTCCCATGGAAAAATGTTGAAGAATATTTGGATACTCGATTAAAATCTGCAGGTTTATCATTATCTGAATTACAGAAAAAAGGTGTTATTAAAGGGCCAAAAGAATCGATCTATTTGGGAGAAAATGAAGAACCTGAATTTTACACACCATCTGGCAAAATTGAATTTTATTCACATAAATTGAAAGAAGCAGGATTCGATCCAATTCCAAAATATAGTAAACCTGAAGAACCTCCTGCAGGTTATTTTCGATTATTATTTGGTAGAGCTCCTATTCATACCTTTAGCAAAACACAATCGAATAGATATTTATATGATTTAATGGATGAGAATGAAGTTTGGTTAAATGCCGATGTGGCAAAAAGGATTGGTGTTAAAAATGGTGAATATGTAAAATTAAAAAATCAAGATGGGGTAGTGAGTAATAAAGTTAAAATTAAAGCAACGGAAAGAATTAGAACCGATTGTGTTTACATGGTTCATGGTTTTGGACAAAGATCAAAAATGTATAGACAAACATTTAACAAAGGCGCGAGCGATGCTCAACTTATTACAAAATATAAAACTGATCCTCTGATGGGTGGAACTGGTATGAATGTAAACTTTGTAACAATTGATTGGGAGGCATAAGTGGCAAGATATGGAATGGTAATAGATACCAAAAAGTGTGTTGGCTGCCAAGATTGTGTTATAGCCTGCCAAGCAGAAAATAATGTGCCTCAAGGATTTTGCAGAGATTGGATTACAACGGAATCGAAAGGCAAATTTCCCACAATTGAAATGGAAATTAGAACGGAAAGATGTAATCATTGTACGGATGCTCCTTGTGTTTCTTGTTGTCCAACTGGTGCAAGTCATTATCATGATGTGGGAGGTGTAATTTTAGTTAATCATGATGAGTGCATTGGGTGTAAAGCTTGTATAGCTTCTTGTCCTTATGATGCCAGATATGTACATCCGGAAGGGTACGTAGATAAATGCACTTTTTGTATTCATCGAGTTGAGAAAGGGGAAGATCCGGCTTGTGTATCTGTATGTCCAACTTACTGCATGCATTTCGGAGATCTTGATGATCCAAATAGTGACGTAAGTCAATTATTAAAATCAAGAAAATATCATTCTCTAATTCCGGAAGCTGGAACCAAACCTAATATATTTTATCTGACTTAGGAGATTAGAATGAACGAAATTACTACTACTAGACATAATCATATGATCGATCCCTCTTTAACAGTTTGGGGTTGGGAAATTCCTGTTTATCTATTCCTTGGCGGAATGGTTGCCGGTATGATGTTAATCTCCGGATATTTTTTATTTAAGGGAAGACATAAAGAAGATAATTGTTCATGTTATTATTTGCCGTACATGAGTATTATATTATTAAGTCTTGGAATGGTTGCACTTTTTCTAGATTTAGAACATAAATTATATGTTTGGAGATTATATACAACGTTTCAAATTACTTCGGCAATGTCATGGGGATCTTGGATTCTTGTTTTGGTTTATCCAATATTGATTGTTAATATCATGATGCGTCCTCCGAAAATTGTGGAAGAGAAATTACCTATTCTAAAAGAATGGAAAAACAAACTTTTATCACATCCTCTTTTGATTAAAAATATTGGTGTGCTTACCATGTTTTTTGGTGCCGGAATAGGATTATACACCGGCGTTCTTTTAAGTTCACTTGGTGCTCGACCGCTCTGGAGTTCATCGATTTTATGGTTACTTTTTTTGATCTCCGGATTATCCGGTGCGGCAGCATTCGTACATGTCATTGCTAAAAATGTATATGAAAGAGAATTATTGGCAAAGGCTGATAATGCTTTTTTGATTGTTGAATTATTTGTAATTGCACTATTTTTGATAGGGCTTAAAACTGCAACTGAAGTGCAGGCAAATGCTGCTGATATGCTTTTGTTTGGAGATTTCGCCTCATCATTCTGGGTTTTTGTAATTGGTTTTGGAATAATAGTTCCTCTAATAATTCAATTACTTGCTGTTAATCATAAAATTCATCATACACCAATTGCTCCAATAATGGTGATAATCGGTGGATTAATTCTAAGGTTTATTATTGTGGCCGCAGGTCAATATAGTCATTGGTATGCACTTAATTAATTTTTATGGAGAATATATATGCTAAATTTTAAGAAATGGTTTTCTCATCATCATGAAGATAATGCTATGGAGGGCCATTTAACTCAAAAACATTATACCAATCCGTATCTAATTGGTTTGTTATTGGGCATAGTGTTATTGTCTACCTTTGTTATTATGGGTAGGGGATTGGGGGCTTCCGGTGTATTGTCAACAACGGTCTCTGTTGCCGTAGATAAGGTTGCACCCTCTCACACTGAAAACAATGAATTTTATCAAGGATATTTAGGTGATGGAACCAAGAGCCCGTTTAAGGATTGGCTAACATTCAGTATAATTGGAACTGTACTAGGTGGTTTTATTTCCGGAGCGATATCCGGACGAAACAAATTAATGGTTGAGAAAGGGCCAAGAGTTTCCAGTAAAAAAAGATTTTTATTCGCATTTGTTGGCGGATCTTTAATGGGATTTGGAGCAAAAATGGCACGGGGATGTACTAGCGGCCAGGCATTAACAGGAGGATCATTATTAAGTGTTGGTGGTTGGGCGTTTATGATAATGGTATTTGTTGGAGCATATGCAATGGCTTATTTTGTAAGGAGGCAATGGACATGACAGCACCATTTTACAAATTTGGTTTTTTTAATGATGAAATAAGTTTAATTATCGCTTTCGCGATCGGGATATTTTTCGGATTGGTATTAGAAAAAGGTGGTTTTGGAAGTGCAAGAATGTTGGCGGCTCAGTTTTACTTTACCGATATGAGAGTATTCAAAGTAATGTTTACTGCAATTGTTACAGCTATGATCGGACTCTTTTATTTATCATGGATGGGATTTTTAGATTTATCACTTGTTTACTACGGGGATACGTATTTAATTCCACAAATTCTTGGCGGTCTTATACTTGGTGTTGGATTTGTAGTTGGTGGATATTGTCCCGGAACATCTGCAGTAGCAATAAGTACAGGAAGAATAGATGCAATTTTTTATGCTTTGGGTGGAATGTTTGGGATTTTAGTTTTTGGCGAACTATTCCCTTATATAACTGAGTTTTTCTATTCAACTTATATGGGGAAAATTAATCTCCCAACATTATTAAACATTAATTATGGTTTTATTATGCTTCTGGTAATTCTAATGGCTATTGGGGGTTTTACTGCAGCAGAATGGGCAGAAAAAGCAATGTTAAAAAAGAGAGAGGGGGAATAATATGATATTAAAAATATTTGCGGAATATCCTCCTAGAAAAAGATTGGGATTAGTTGCAATATTGTTGGGTTTGATTTCTATTTTTGCCGGTAATCCGAATGGTAAAACAATGACTAAAATAAACGCTCAAGAAATATCAATGATATCTTCCAAGGAGATTACTAAAATAGCTGTTGATGAATTGGCAAATGATATTATAAAGTCAAAATTTGATTATAGATTAATTGATTTACGCGATGCAAAAGATTATAGCGAATATAATATTCCATCTTCTGAAAATATTGAGGTAGACCAAATATTAAATTCTGATTTAGAAAGGAACGAAAATATTTTACTTTATTCAGATAATGATATTGAATCTACACAAGCCTGGTTTTTACTTAAAACGCAAGATTATAAGGGAGTTAATGTTCTTAGGGGTGGAATTGAAAGCTGGAAGAAAGAAATATTATTCCCTGCATGTTCTTGTAATAAAACCCCAACAATCGAACAAAAACACAAGCACGACAAACTTCTAGCCATAAGTAAATTTTTTGGCGGCAGTATGAATTTGGTATCAGAAAATAATACTGATGGACAAAATAGAAAAATGCCCGTAATTAAAACACCAGCCAAAGTCACTTTGAAGAAAGCAAATGGAAAGAAGAAAAGGGAAGGCTGCTAAGCTTAAAAAGGTTTAATATAGTAAGAAGTATTAGGCCTTTATTTGTTTTAATAAACTTACTTTTACAGAAAGAGAATATATTCTTTTATTCTAAAATTTTTACATAATTATCCGTATTTGAAATTACCCACAATTCTAAAGGTGATAATCAATCTTTTGTCACCTTTATGATATTTTAATATTATTGTAAAAAATTAATTAAATTCCTTCAAACTATTTTTCAATTCATTTTATTACTACCGAATTTGTGAAAAACAAATCTGTTTACTACATATTAGCTATTTGCGGTATCTTACTAATAGGTTATGCACTTTATATATATATTATTTCACCCGATTTTACCTATGCTGCAAAACCCTCTAAAGAAAACCTGGTTTATTATATAATTATTAGAATAATTATTGGATTGGTTTTTACAATTTCAGTTGTCTTTATAGTAAAATATCAATTACGCAGTTCAAGAATTTTAATATATATATTCTCGATTGGAGCTATAGCTAGATTATTATTAGTTCCATCTGAACCTATACTTGAAGATGATTTTAATAGATATCTTTGGGATGGAGCAGTTACAGCAAATGGATATAATCCCTTTAAATATGCCCCAAATATGTTTATGGAGCGTGATTCTTTAAAAGACTTGGGCCCGAAAACTTTACATAATTTGGCCGATTCTTCAGGTGCAATAATAAATAGAATTAATCATCCTCACATTCGGACAATATACCCTCCTATAGCACAAACTACATTTGCCATTGCCTATTTAGTTAAACCATGGAGTGTTACTATTTGGAAGTTTTTATTATTCCTAATAGATATATCAGTCTTCTATCTTTTAATCCTATTGCTGAAAAGAATTGGAAAACCTCTGGTTTTGGTTGCCATTTATTGGTGGAATCCGATTTTGTTGCACGAAATATTTAATGCAGGTCATATGGATTTAATTATGTACCCATTAATATTACTTGGAATCCTTTTTTTTCTAAAAAACAAAATTGTTGTTTCATCATCATTTTTTGCACTGGCTGTTGGCGGAAAGATTTGGCCAGTAATTTTTATCCCATTTGCATTAAAGAAAACTTTGAAAAACAAGAGAGTACTTTTCTCCTCACTTGTTATATCCAGCAGTATTATAATGCTTATTCTTCTTCCTATTATAGTTACAAAACTTGATAATTCATTAGGATTTGTTACTTACAGCAAAAATTGGACAAATAATGAATCTGTATTTCGACTTGTAAATTTATTAATAAAAGAGGTAATCCAGCTCTTTAACATTAATTATCATTGTAGTTTATGTTTATCAAGGTGGGTAGTAATAATTATTTTTTCAACAGTTATTATTTACTATCTACGAAAAGATGAAAAAAAATCTATTGAAATTATTTTTAATTTTTTCCCAATTGTTGCAATAATGTTTATATTAAGTCCAACCCAGTTTCCTTGGTACTACACCTGGGTATTGCCATTTTTAGTTTTAAATCCAAGATTATCTTTTGTGGCATATACAATACTACTTCCGCTTTATCAGCTAAAATACTCCTGGCCATATTTGGTTTGGGTAGAACACTTGCCAATTGTGGGATTGTTCATAATGGAACTGTACAGTTCTAAGTTCAGGAATTTCCTTACAGCAAAAAATGAATTCGAATAAAATTAACTTTTTAATTTTTCTTTATTAATTTCACTCCATTCGTTTAACGCGTCAATCAATTCAGACATTACCTGAGTAATAACTACTTTGTTTTCATTACTTAAGTTATTAAGAATATTTTGGTGCAGTTCAACATGTTTTTTTGTTAGCTGATTAATAAACTTTCTGCTCTCAGGTGTAAGATCAACCAAATGATTCCTTTTATCATTAACATCAACCCGACGAACAATATAATCCTTATTTTCTAGACTGGTTAAAATATGAGTCACTCTACCGGCACTTATTTCCAATTCATCAATCATTTCTTTTATTGAAACAGTAGATTTTTTGCTAAACATTCTAAGACATCTAAGTTCGGTTGGGGTTAATTGAAATAGAGCAGCAAAACTTGTTTCTTTTCTATTACATGCTCTTGATAGTTTACACGTTAATTCTGCCATTTCTTTAGCTTGAGCTTTGCTAGATATTTTTTCCATAATATAAGATATTTTTATTTTAGGTTATAAACTAAAATATTCTTATATAATTATCAAGGATTCATTTGTCCTAATTACTTTTATTCTTGGTGATCTAGTGAAATTACTATTATTTTAGATGACAAATATTTTTTATTTAGGAGAATTTTATATTGAAGGTATTGGTTACAGGAGGAGCAGGTTATATAGGTTCACATTTTGTAAAAATACTACATGAAAATAATGTTGATTGTGTAGTATTAGATAATCTTAGCAGGGGTCATAAGGAGGCTGTGCCGGAAAATGTTCCTTTAGAAGTTGTTGACCTTCTTAATGCAGATAGTGTTAAGAAAGTTTTTGAAAAATATTCGATTGATGCAGTTGTTCATTTTGCAGCCTTTGCGTATGTCGGAGAATCGGTAGAAGATCCAAAAATATATTATAGGAATAATGTAGTAGGAAGTTTTAATTTAATAAATGCTTGTGTTGAAGCGGGAGTTAAACATTTTGTGTTTTCTTCCACATGCTCTTTGTATGGTAATCCGCAAAATATTCCAATATCTGAGGAGCAACCAACTAATCCGATTAATCCTTATGCCCAGACAAAGCTGATTATTGAAAATATGCTAAGAGATTTTGAATCTGCATATGGAATTAAATCGGTATGTTTAAGATATTTTAATGCAGCGGGAGCGGACTTTGATGCCCAAATTGGTGAAAGCCATGACCCTGAACCTCATCTTATTCCTATTGTTATAAATACAGCTCTGGGAAAACGGGAAAAAGTATCAATATTCGGTAATGATTATGATACCGAAGATGGAACATGTATTAGGGATTATATTCATATTAATGATTTAGGTGATGCACATCTGAAAGCGTTGGAATATCTTAAAAATGGTGGTTCCTCACAAGTAATTAACCTTGGAACCGGAGAGGGAAATTCTGTAAAAGAA
>Ga0209633_10000517_pt1 | contig 44316 bp, 72 predicted proteins | sample Cruoilmetagenom1_FD_187290 | JGI IMG/M metagenome (GOLD analysis project Ga0209633, IMG submission 187290) | Oil polluted marine microbial communities from Coal Oil Point, Santa Barbara, California, USA - Sample 1 (SPAdes) (version 2) | ecosystem: Environmental > Aquatic > Marine > Oil seeps ... | reverse complement strand
TTTAAAATGATCATTCTTTTTTCTACTCTGAAAGCAGTATTGACAATTTTATTATTATAAAAGAAATTAAGTTTTCTTACTCTCCATTGATGGATTATTTTTAGTTTCATATATCTTTTTTCTCCTTTCTTTTTGTCTTCTTTCTTTACCATTCCAATTTTTTGTATCAATGGCTACAAGCCCATTCACTATTTCTGATATATATTTATGGGTACAAATTTCACATTTTTCTTTCATTATTCCCTCCATTGATAATCCATGATTTCAGGATACTTGCCTTTTTCCTTTACCAATATTTTTACAGGTTTTTTCAATTTGTCTGATATTTCAAGGGCTTGTTGAGCCGTTAAAAATGTATCCATTTTATAGTTCAATCTATTTCCTAACCAAAAATGAGCTTGGTGTTTAGCATACCCTCCATGCTCAACACACACATATTCATTAAACCTGCGAAGCCCACAGAAGTATGAAACTTTTAACATCGGGATCTTTCGTGATCCTACATACCGGAAGTATTTGATATCATCAATATCATGCCAATCTTGAATAGCCAATATTTCACGTTCTGAAGGGTTTGAAATCAGCTTGTGCTTGAATTTAAAAGGGGTTTTGCACACTGGACACTCTTTTATGGCAGCATGAACGATTTCATAGCAATGATCACATTCTTTCATGATTGGTTCACCTGACCCATTGCCTTGTATCTTAATAATAGGAGCATCGATAGGACCGTTTCTCAATAGATTTCCGGCAAAGTCCAGAATCAGACAGTTTTCTTTTCCTGTCTCTGGTGACGGTCTCAAACCACGGCCAATGATCTGAACATGCAATACAGGACTTGCAGTAGGTCGGATTAATCCAATAAGATCAACATCCGGGGCATCAAAGCCAGTAGTTAAAACCGCGACTGATACAAGAGCTTGATACTCATTATTCTTAAACCTTTGAATTACTTTATCTCTATTCTTTTTCTTTGAATGAACACAGCCAGTAGAGATATTATTTTTGTTCAACTCTCTTGTAACATGCTCCGCATGTTTTATATCGATTGCAAACAGCAACCATTTTTTTCTTAAATCTTTATAGATAAGTAATTCCTGAACAATTTCTTTTGTTATTCTTTTTCGATCAAATGCTTTTGATAATTCTGTAATAATATAATCACAAGTAGAAGAAGTTTTTTTAATTTTTATAGTATCTAATTTTTTCTTTGTTCCTTTTGTTGTAAGTTTACAAAGATAACCTTTATCCTGAAGTAATTTGATAGGGATATTATAAATTATATCATCAAAGAAAGCATCTTTTCCTATATGTAAATAACCTGTTCCAAGTCTATAAGGAGAAGCAGTAAAACCAATTATTGGGACTGTAACCTGTGCAAAAAATTTTCTGTACATACTATTTTTATTTATTGGTATTGTATGTGCCTCATCTATTATTATAATATTAAATTGATCAAATAATTCAGGTTTATTATATATAGATTGAATACCGGCAACAGTAATATTTTTTATTGTCTTTGAATTTAGACCTGAAGAATATAGGCCAATAGGTAAATTTGTGTGGTCTTTAATAGTATTATAATCTTGTTGAAGTATTTCTTTTACATGAGATATAATTAAGATTTTTTGACCCGGCCAACGTTTATTAACCTGTTCACAAAAATAAGATATCATAATAGATTTACCTGATCCAGTAGGAGCAACTACAAGCGGATTTCCTTCTTTACCTTGATAGAAGTAGTCAAAAATAGAATAGATTGCTTGTTCTTGATATTTGCGGGGTTTAATCGTCATTTATATATCACCATCACATCTATCACAATCAATACATTTTCCATCACAAATATTTTTCATTTGAGTTAATTCTTCTTCAATTGTTTCACATAATATTTTATATGCTTTTTTATCATTTACTCTATAATATGGACTTTCTTCATGATGAAAATAAAGACCATTCTTTTTTAAATTATTCTCAAACTCTTTAAATAAACTCATTATTTAATCTCCTTTAATCCCCATTTATGAACAGCTTCATCAGCTTCTTTTTCTTCATATTGAAAACCCCATTTATCCCCATAACGTTTACACATTTCTATTCTGGTACTTTCATAAGTCCCAAAAATTTTAACATAATTTCTTGCTTGAAGATGATGACCACAAAAGGTGAAGTAATAGTTTTGTTCTTTCATTTTTATTTACTCCTGTTTTTTCTTTTAGATGTTTTAGAAATTTTATTGTTTATTCGATTCTTATTTCTTTTTTTAGTAAATTGACCAGCATTCTTTTTATGTTTTATTTTCATCTCAAAGTCTCCAATAATTTATATGATGGACAACCAATACTTATTCTTTGTACTTTTGTGGATATTTTATTTTTATAATGACTGCATTCCCATACACCATCATCACATATATCTGCAAATTGACAAGTTCTACAGTTCTTTAATGGTTTTTCATTGAAATGACAAATATTTTGATAATCACAAAATTTGCATTCATACCATGTAGGAGAAGTATTTATTTTTTTTGGCGGGATTTCAGTAGAAATTATATCGAAACCACGTTGGAAATATTCTATTGCTTTTGTTTTATTTTCGGATATCCTTTCATAATAACGAGCATCATCATTTTTATTTACTGCGATATAAAGCCCACGTTTTAATTTTAATTTATGCATATAACAAATCATTTGACCATAGTGCATGGGTTTTGATTTTATTAATCCTTTTGATTTTAAACTTTTGAATGATTTGTCATTGTGAGTTTTATATTCTCCCAGGTGAGGGGTTTTAGGGGCATCGGGAACATTTTCAAGTATATCATCAATATGCCCTTTAATATGTCCGTTTCCATCAACTACTTCTTTTTGGTCTGAATGGTGTTTGATTCCTATTTCTCTGAGATCTGCTTGAATGATTGCTTCTTCTCTATGCCCTCTTTGGAATAATCGATTAACCCTTGCAGTTATTTTTGTTTGAGCGCACCATCTAAAACTATACCATAATTCACGGGGGCATGGTTTTGCTATTTGAGAAATGCCAAGATAAGCTCTAAAGTTTTGTATCACAAATTTATCTTCTATTTGTTTTTCAACTTTTAATCTTTGGTCTATTGGGAGTTTTGCCATTTTATAAATTCTCCAACATTTGTTTAAATTCTTTTGGATGATTTTCCATGCATATTAATAAATCTTTTAAAGATATTTTGCAATTCCATAATACATGAAAAAATTGTTGTTCTTGTTCATACCTTTTTGCCTCTTTTTTATTTTCAAAAATTTTCTTTCCAACTTTATATGCTTTTATTTCTTCCATCTTATTTCTTCCTTTGTAACCTTATATTTTTTTTGATGATATCTCCAATTTCCGGCAAGACCATTCCAATAACCAAGAAGTAAACAAGATGGAGCAATAATAGCTGAAGTTAAAAGAACGGCTCCAATGATATCTTTTATGGTATAGGGACAATGCATTTTTTATACTCCCATACAATTTCTACATAACCATTTTTCATTTCCACTTGAAACGAAAAGAAGTGAAATTCCAATAGTTAACCATGCCATTAATGCCACAGTTAATATCCGTCCTAAAGTCCATCGTTTTGTGTTGCGAATATGAACGGTTTTTCTTTTACACTTTTTACATTTGATTAATTTTTCTTCAATTTTTGTTTTCATTTTTTAACCTTTTTAAAAGTCGTGTCTCTCCGTATATAATAGACCTATCAACCGGGAGTATTTTTAATGGGTCACCGACTTTGGTTTTAATTAATGTTTAAGTAGGCCAAGGAACATCCGGCTTTGCTTCTTCTTTTTTATCTTGGCTCGTCTCATTTACATTTGCAGGATTTTCAGTAACCGGTTTATATCCTGTTGGTGAATTTGTTGCATCAAAATTGCCTTTTGCAGGGACAACTTTTACTGTCATTAAGACAGGGATTCCATGAAGCTGTTGAGTATCAGTTATTTTTCCTTTTCCCATTGCTCGACAAATTGTTGCAAACTCTTTATTTGCAATATCAACTGCCATTTGATTTTTATTTTGGACATTTAAACGTGTCCAAATAAAACGACCTTTATATTCTCCATTGAGTACTTCAAACTTTAACTCAATAAATCTTCCCTGTTGATCTTTTGTCGTTTTAAAATCGGATTCTACAACCTGAACTAAATACTCTCCCTTGGGAATTGGTTCAAAATTACTCATATCATCATAACCATCACTATCAAATGTGCCGCCTAATTCTACCATTTTTGTTCTCCTTTTTTGTTAATTATTATTATTATTATACTGCATTTTCATCTTGCAAGTATTTGTCTTCTTGCCAAGTTTTGCATTCGAAAAGTGTTACATCTTTCCAACTTTTACCATCCCAATATTGAAGGATGGATTCTGTTTTCACTCCGTTTTTGTCACAGAGTTTTAACCATCTAAGTTTCATTTACTTCTTACCTCCTTTCCCCAAAACCTTATCAAATATTTTACCCAAATGCGGCTCTTCAATTGGGCTTAATTTTCCGGATCGGTCTTTGGCTTCCCATTGAATATCTGCGGCTGTCTGTAGGTATCGAAATTTGTTTCCGTCCTTATCTTCTCCCGGTCGCATGGCAAGCACCAAGTCAAAAAGATATGGAATATTCTGCCCCAATTGTTGACCCGGCATGGATGGACCCCATTGAGTGATACCAGTATAATCATCTTTTATCCGTTTGGTTTTTGCGATAAAGTAAACGTGTTTGTCCGGGATATCACGGAACTTTTTGATTAATGGAAGTAAAGTGTCAGCATATGAACCATATGCGGCTTGTGGATTTGTGTTATTATTCTCCGGATTCTTTTTAAAGTAATCAAGTATAACTTCCGCAATATCACTAATTGAATCAAGGACAATTGTTTGAAAACCTTTTGCTTCTTTTTTAGTTGTTACAAATTCATAGGCTTCAATTAAGTCAACATGATTTTCAATCATGATAACGGGAATTTCAAAGTCTTTCAAACTCAAAAGACCATGTTCCGCTGAAATGATTATGGGTTTAGGGGCAGTTGAGGAAAGAACTGTTTTTCCTATTCCTGCTGGCCCGTGAACCAAACATTTAACGTGTGATTCAGATTCTTTTGTTGTTGTTAATTTGATTGCCATTTTTATCCTCCATAAGTTATAATTGACATGTAAACAACATAAATTACTCCTAACAATGGAATAACTATTTTAGCTATATTAATTATTTTTTTCATGGTTATTTTCATTTATCCACACTATTAAGTTTCAAAGTCGGTGCTCCCGGCTTTGAAGTAATTGCCTTGTTCAACTTACAATTTGCGTCAAGAGTTTTATATTTTGATGCCACAATTAACGGTTTATATTTAATTGCTTCTTTTTCAGCAGATGTTAAGTTTGGCCACATTGCTTGAAGAAATTCATTATCAATAGTATAGTTGATTTTACCTGTAGCTGTCAGACTATATGGACCGATTGAACCCTTTTTAGCTCCTTTAATTTTGCCGTCAAGGATATGTTCTGCGATTTGTTCGCGAATTTTCATTTCATGAGCCTTGTTTTCGTCAAGCTGGTCTTTTATTTCTAACCAAAGTTTTATTAAATCAGGGTTTATTTTCATTTTTTATTCCTTTTTTAATTTAGCATCATGTAAACATTGCCAACAAGGAGCATCTATTCTTAAAAAATAGGTATCATGTTTCAAACAGTGTTCTGACCCTAAACTGGTTGGTTCCCATTGTTTCATTGATTTTTTTAATTTTTTAATATCAATCCAACTATTCCATTGAAAATCAATTTCATTTAAAGGTATTAAACTCATTTTAACCTCTCAAATTGTACAATAAGTGTTTTTTACGTTTTACGTTCTTTTTTAAATCCAGGATATTAGTTGGGATGCCCGAACGGTCGGGCATGGCGTCTTTGGTCGTATCTTTTATATTTCCTTAAATAAGGCAGCTCTTATATTTCTTGAATATAAACCAATATCTTATATACCGTCCTGGCGGCTAGAGGTAGCGAACCTCCCGATCTTTGATTTATTTATATATTTATATCGATCTTATAAATAAATCAAATTTTTACTCATCAATATCATCAGCTTTTTTCAAATCCGATTCTGAAAGCTCTGAATCTGAGCTACCATTATATTCATCAGATTTACAAGTCTTAACGGCTTCGAGCAATTCTTCTCTTGTCTCAGCTTTAAATTGAATTAGAAGATCAGTTCCATAGGGATATTTTTGACCATCGAACATGGCTTGATAACCCTCAATGTCCATCCTTCTAATCATTTCATCAGCGATTTCTTCTGTTTTACATACAATAGGCAGTATGCATTCAGCGGGGGTGGCAGGAACAGCTTCACGTGCTGGAATAGCAGGAGTTCCGGGTTTGTTGATTCCTTTTAAATTCTGTGTGTCTCGTTTTTTGATAATCATTTTTTCCTCCATTTAGGGGTTAATGAGTGAGGATAGACAGGATTCAAACCTGTATGATTAACTGATTCGTTTAGGGTTATGGCACACCTTCGTTAATCTCCCATAACTTCAGCGTATATCTGTTTCGCCACTATCCTCATGTTTAAATTAAAATCTAAATTCAAACTATAGGAATATTTAGGGTATGTCAAGTTATTTTTTTATTTAATTACATTATATTTGAATAATTTTTCTCCAGTTTCATCATTAACAATTGTAGTTCTTTCATAAAATGTAATATCATCCCCCATCATTTTTCCTTGTAAGTTCTCAGAAATATGAGCATCACGATGAAAAGATGAATTTTTAAATTCCATTGAATTAAGTTTATCAAACTCAGATCGGAGAATTTTCTTTTTATATACAGTTATTTCTTTTTTTATGATTGTTACGTATTCCATTGTTAGCTCCTTTTGTTTGGGTTAATTAGTATAGAAACGGTATTCAAGCTCAGTTGTCTCTTTGTCAATTAATTTAATTTTACTGGCCAGAAGTCTTACTATTGTTTGGTTATTGGGTTGTTTAATAAGGCTATATTTAATATTTGCTATTGCTTTGCGTAAAAGATCTCCCCGGTTTTGTAAGGTTTTTATTTTATTTGCTTGAGAGTGATCCATGGTTAAAGTCTCCTTTTGTTTGTTGTTTAATTACATTATATAGGGTTTTTAGGGATCTGTCAACACTTATTTTTTAATTTTTTTTAATATTTTAAGAAAATAACCCTTGCAATCCCTAATTTTTTGTATTATATTGGGTTTATCTTAAAATTGAAAGGATTTCTTATGCCGAACATGAATTTTCTCATGCCCCTGAATAGTGACATTGCAACAAAAAGCTTTAAATATGATATTTTTTCTGGAAAATGGACGCTCTTAGACAGCTATAGAGCCGGGAAATGGTTTAAAGGATACCAAACCCCTGTTAAAAACCTTAGAGAAGTTTATAAAATTTTACAAGAAAATCAAAAACACCCTGCTTTTTTCATACATGGTGCTTATATAAAAGGTATAAATAAAGAAAAAATGATCAGACGGAAAAGAACCGATCATAAAGATGGATTGAAACCGACTATTACAGATACCGAATTAAATTTATTTTGTTTGGATGTTGACGGTTTTTCTGGCCATAATATTGACGCATTTATTCAAGAACATTTACCCTTTTCCTTTTCTTCTGCCGATTATATTTATCAATACTCCGCTTCATATGCTTTGACTTCCAATACATTAAAATGTCATTTATTTTTTTGGTTAAAAGAGCCATGTTATAATACCGATATTCAAGAATGGATTAAAAAATATAACAAAGAAAAAGATTGGGGAAATATTTTAGATCCATCTGTTTTAACTGCAACTCAACCAGTATATACCCAAAAAAGAATTTGTGAGGGAGAAGAAGATCCAATCCCTGAAGATGAATTTATAGGATATATATCTAAACAAAACTCTGTTCTTGATTGGTTACCTGAACCAATTGCAATAATTCCAAAGAAAAAACGCACCCAAACCCCTAAAGATAAATATAACCTTAAATCAGGTATCAAAAAAATCCTTACTGCTGAAAATTTTCATGATGAATTAAATAAATTGGCCTTATCTTTAATTAATAAAAAAGTTCCCGCTCAAACAGTTAAATTAATGCTTGAAGGAGCAATGAATAGTGTTCCAAAAAAATATAAAGATGATAGATGGAAAGAAAGGTTTGATGATATTGAGCGTAGTGTAGATTCAGCAGTTGATATAGTTGATAAACCAACTTTAGAAGATATTTTATCATGGCTTGCATCAACCGACCATATAGAAGTAAAAGCCAACTTTGCTGAAAAATGTTTGGATCTTTCTCCAATGGATAAAACAACTGCAATTCAAAACATATCTCAAGTTTTAAATTTTGGCATTGCAGATATAAAAAAGACTATTAAAATTGCAGAATTACAACGTGATCAAGAACAAAAAGAAGCTGCAAAAGAAGCTAAGTCATTAGAACGTGAAACGAATGGAATATATGAAATCAAAGTTACACCGATAAATGCATGGGAAGTAGTAAAAAAATCTGGGAACATATTAGCAAAAACAGAAAAAGAACCATCAATTTTTACTATAGGTGGAACACTTGCAAGAGTTGATTTAGGAAAACCCACAACAATAAGACAGATATCAAAGTCACATGAAATGGGGATTGATTATCCTAAAATTCCGATTATTATCCCATATCGAAAACCTTATTATTCATTAGGAAGTAGAATATCAAAAGATATTGTTTATCAAAATGAAAAAGGAACGGACATAGAACCCCCACAAAAGCTGGTTCATGAAATTGGACAGGCTGAAAATGTTAATTTTAAACCGCTTGCAGGTATTGTGGAAAATCCATATGTTGATCCTAATTGGAAAGTAATTCAAAAAGAAGGTTATAATAAAAGAACTGGTCTTTATACTATGCTTCATCATAAATTAAAAATAAAAAAAATTGAACCTGAAAAAGCTTATGAATATTTATCAAAAGTAGTATTTGATGAATTTCCCTTTAATGAAAAAATAGATGAAGTAGTTGCGGTTTCTGCTCTTTTAACTTGTGTTATGCGACCTACAATTGCTGGAGATGCGGGTATCCCTGGTTATGGTATTGTTTCACCAATTCAAAGTTCAGGTAAGACAACTTTGGCACAATTGATATCTTATTCTATTTATAATCGACCTGTTGCAGCTTCTTCCTGGTCTGCTGATGAAGAAGAATTAGGAAAACATATTTTAGCTATACTACAAGAGGGTCATAGTTGTGTGTTATTTGATAATATAAAACAAGGTGCAACAATTCAAAGTGGAAGGCTTGCAAATGCAATGTCTAATGATGTTTTTGGTGGTAGACAATTGGGAGAAAATAAAACAATTGAAGTTCCAAGTTCAGTTATTTGGTTATTTACTGGTAATAATATACGGTTTGTTGGTGACTTTGCTACTCGCGTTTATCCAATTAATATTAATCCAAATATGGCGAATCCTAATACACGTATTTTTAAACGTGAAGATATAGGGCAATGGGCTATGGAAAATAGGAAAAGAATAATTTCTGCAATTTTATCTATTATATTAAATGGTAAAGAAATGGAACCAATTGCAGGTTCAACACGATTTAAATTATGGGATAAATTTGTTAGAAGACCATTATATAAAATAACAAACATTGATTTAAATGATGCTGTTTTAAAAAATCAAATGGATGATCCCTTGAGATTAATTGAAATAAATTTACTTCATCAATTATATGAAAATTTTAATGATAAAAATTTTACTACAAAAGATATTGTTAATGTTGCTTTTAATGGTTTTGATAATACAAGTTCAGATGAAAATGAATTAGGTGCAGCTTTAATTGATTTACTTGATAATAAATCAAGAAATAAAATGACGATTGGGAGATATTTATCATCTATTGTAGATGTTGTTTTAGGAAATTATTGTCTAAAAAAGAAAATAAGTAATGTAGTTAATTGGAAAATACAAATTGTAGGAGTTGTTTAATTTTTTTAATTAAGCCGGTCAAGCCATCGGTAACGACTGTATTAACCGAGGGGTGGTATTGGTACAGCGACCGGCAAACAACCAGCGCGGGGTCGGGCGCTATATAAAAGCCGGGGTAATTACCATGGCAATTTTACCCTGTTTCCCGGCTCACTTTAAACAACCATAACGGAGGATGAATAGATGAAAAACCAACCAGTAACAGAATGTATCTATTGTGAAGGCTATATCCATGCCGGTAAGCATCCTCCATTTTGTTCTGAATATTGTGAATATTGGTTTAAAGTTGAAGTAAGCCATGAACGGCTTTTGAAAGCCGATGCCCGTAAGATCAGGGATTGTAGGGAGGTAATAAAAAGTGGATAAAAAATATCCATTATATCATAGATACAAAAGAGAGTGGCCATTGCTTCGCGCCCATGGGTGGCAAGTTTGGAAGCGATATAAAACCAAAAAAGATAGAGACAAAGCGTTTAATTGTTTATCCAAAAAATCTGTGGTCTGTGATTATAGTAAAAATAACCCCACCCATGATACGGAGGTAATAAAAAATGAAGTGGTATAAGGGCAAAATGAAATGCCCCAGATGCAGGGGCTATCAGACATTATATAAAGAATGGGTATCTTGTTACAGTGCAGTTACAGATTACTACTATAAGTGTAAATGTGGTCATGTCTGGTGGATTGAAGGCTCGGATTATTAACCCCACCCATGATACGGAGGCGTGATGGGATTAATACATGCAGTAGCAGAATGTGAAGAATGTGGGAAAACCTGGGAATCAAGAAACGCTCATGGTGTTGGAGCAAGACACGCTAAATCAACGGGACATTGTGTAAGCGTAGAGGTTTGCTACGGATATCTTTATAATTATAACGTTCCAGACGAATTAAAGGAAGTGGTGAAAAATACGGAGGCGTGATGAAAGCTAAAATTGTAGACAACTTAATGGATGTTATTGATGATTTCTTTGAAGGTAAAGAAGGACACAGGACCGATCCCGTGTTTATTAAACTTTGTGAAAGAATATCAGGGAAAAAGGTTGAACTTGTTTTTATAGCGCAAGATGCTTTTGAAAAAGAAGATGCAAATTATTGGTTGCCCGATTGTTGCTGGAAGGAAGTGATGAAAGATGACTGAGGATGTTGTAATAAGTTGTTTTGATAAATCTACAGTATTTGTTCAACCGTGGGCCAAGGCCGGGTATCTTTGTTATTGCGTTGATATTGAACACGCGCCTGGTGAAAACAGAAGGGGCAATATTATTAAAGTCGGTGCAGATATGCGTGATTGGATGCCGCCAAGAAAGAATATTGTTTTTGCTGCCTTCTTTCCACCATGCACCGATGTGTCTGTGTCCGGTGCCAGATGGTTCAAAGATAAGGGTTTAGGGGCGTTAATAAATGCTTTGGAACTCTTTTATATATCAATTAAGCTGGCTGAATGGTGCGAGGCTCCGTATTTTATAGAAAATCCGGTGAGCACTGTTTCAACTTACTGGAGGACACCGGATTACAGGTTTCAGCCCTGTGATTATGGTGATCCTTATACAAAAAAAACATGCCTGTGGACTGGTGGTGGCTTTGTGATGCCTCCCAAAAACGAAGTTGATCCGGTTGAAGGCTCTAAAATGCATTTATTGCCACCCTCAAAGAATCGTGCTGAGATAAGAGGTAAAACTCCGCAGGGTTTTTCGAGGGCAGTTTTTAATTCAAACAAGCTCTAATCAAAAAGGAATAAACATGAAAAAATGTATCCAATGCGAAGTACCAGTTTCCGAAGAACCTTTACACAGGACCACTCCAAAGGGCAGTTTAGATCCGGGGTGGACATGCAATAATTGTGATCCTGAGTACAAAGATAAAAATAAAGAAATCCACGAAGTTACACAGTTAATCAAAAAGGATGGGTAGAGATGCCAAAATATACACCAAATGACGAGGATTTATATTCAACAGAATCATGTGCTATTTGTGGTCGTGACGTTATTTATTTCAATAAAGAAACATGCTGTGATCTTTGTGAATTACATTGGAGCATGTTTAAAGAAGATTGGGAACATGACTACTGGGAGGAAACCCAATGAAAGATGAATCATGTTTAACATGCGAGTATGAACCGATATGGATAGAAGATTTGCTTGAACCAAGGGGAGATTGTCAGTGGTGGCCTACCCCACCTCATATTCCAAGTGGATCTCATTTTGATGGCTCTTTTGTATTTAAACACATCCCTTATTTTGACTGCCCCTGCTATAAGCGAAAGGAAACAACCGATGAAAAAGCCTGAGAATCCATATCAACAAGACGCTTTTTCGTATAGAGAACAAGTTCGTCATGAAACTTGGGAAAAAGCAGACAAAGCCATATGGCAATACGTACAACAGCATATGGTGGAGAAGGCAGAAATCATAAACAAACTTAATATAATACTTTTTGATTTTGATTGGGGGGAAGATCCAGAAACAACAAGGGTCGAACTTAAACAACTCATCAAGAGGCTGAAATGAAGAAACTAAAACCATGCCCGCTTTGTGGAGGGATTCCAACACTACAAAGTGATTTTAAAACAGAGTCAAAAGATGCTTGCAGGACTGCTTTTGTAAAGTGCACTCAGTGTCATTGTACAGGTTCGATAGCTGATAGCTGTGGTGGTGAAACAGAAGAAGATGCAATTAAAGCGTGGAATACTCGTGATCAATCCGAAGTCCTTGATCTGCTGAAGGGGTTGAAAAATCAGTGGGAACAAAGAGCGTATGATGATAACAGGCAAGGCGCAAAGGATGCATGGCATTCTTGTGCATTTGACCTTCAAAAAATCATCGATAACATAGAGGGGGAGTGATGAAAAAATATGTTTATGCTGTATACAAAAGCGCTATATATAAAGCAAAAATTATTAAGGAAACAGACAAATTTTATTATCTTGAAGGCAGATATCTACCGTTCGGTAGTCTCTTAAGAGTTGACAAGCCGTTCTGTACAATCGCGAGAGAAGCTATTCAAGAGGAAATAAACCGATGTAATGAATGGATAGATCGTTATAAAAAGAAAATAGAAAATACTTCGTTTAGAATCCAGGAAGCGTACAAACTGCTGGAAAAAGAAAGACAATATAATAACCAAACCACCTGAGAAAGGGAGGGAGTGATGGATAAAGGAATAATTAGTATAGTTCCAGGATATTATGGTTATTGTAAACCAACATGGTTAAATAAAAACAGGTTCTATAATATGGCTGACGGTGGCGTGTCGGGTTATTTTAAAAAAGTAACAAAGAAGTTTGGGGTGTACTGGAAAACAGGTAAAGAGTTTCATGGTATTATCAAATATGGAACATGGTTTGTACAAACAACAGAATTAAAATAACCCCTTAACCCAACGGGAGGGTGGAAGTGGTTAAACTAATCCCCATAATATTAATTGGTACAGCAGCCATTCTTTTGAATTATATCATTATATATGAAAATAAATCAGGATTTGATGTCTTTTTATATGGATTATCTTGCTATCTTTTAGGATATTTTCAAAATCAAAAACCGTCCCTCAGCCCAAAAAAAGGTTCAATATTTTGAACTTTTAAAAATGAGGGGCAAACTTTGTTTTTTTTGATCTTTTCATCCTAAAAGTGTCTCAAGCTAACTTGAGACAAAAAACCCTATCATCCCTAAGTTTTTTTCATCAATCCCTAATTTCTATTTATAATAAATTCAAGGTCTTTTAGGGTTGTTAGGGTTTTTAGGGTTTTTTTATATCCGGGAGATTACAGAAAACAAATATATATTTTCCCTTATTTCTGTCAAACAGTATTAGAAATCATAAAAATATATATTATTCTCAAATACTACCGGGGGTAATAACCCTGAAACCCGTTCATCCCTAAATTTGTTAAATTTATTAATGAAATCACGCAATTACAGCGGGTAAAAAAGTGAAAAATGAAAATAGTTGAATTTACTATTGACAATGGTATTTTATTGTGATATACGCGCGTTCCTTTATAAAAAGGGTTGACATATATTAGAATTTATTTTATATTTTAATCATGCAAATTTTTAAAAAATTAAACATTGATAATATAGTCGTTTGGAAAAAGAGTGAACAGGGATATTATTATATTTGTTCAAGAAAGAATGTTAAAAAGGATTTTGTTAATCGACATTTAGTTATTAATGATTTAATTTTATGTGATATTTGTAATGGTTTTCATTTTGTTGATAATATACAAAAGATATAATTATGGCTGCAAGAAAAAATCCAGTTGAAGTTCCTGATGAATTAATGGAACACTCTTCCCAACAAAAACCATTAATAGGCCCAATTGATCGTAATAGAAAAAAGAAATATGGTCAGTTTTCATATAAACCTGAATATGATGATATTGTTTACAAACTTTTAAGCACGTCAAGAACTGCAAAAACAAAAGCTCATTGTTGCAAGGCTTTATTATGTAGCATGCCTACACTTCTTTTATGGATGAAAAAATTTCCATCATTTAATCAAGCAATAATTAGTGGTTTAAAACTTGGTGAAGCTAATTGGAGGGAACGGCTTTCTACAACTGCTTTTAAACCTCAACAGCAAGTTAATAATGGAATTATAAAACTTCTTACATCAAATGTTTATGGTATCAAAGAAGATGTTTCAATTAAAGTTGAATCAGAAAAAAATTATGAAGGTGATCCTGAAAGGTTATTAAAGAATAGAGGTATTCCATTACCGTCTGTTAATTTAGAGGATTTAGAAGATGAATAAAGAATTAATAAAAATTAAGGTAATTCTTAATTATATAATTATAATCTTTTTTATGATAGTCTTTTTAAATTTTTTAAAAGAGTTTAAATAATGAATCTAATGTATTAAGAGGTTGTTATGGATGATAAATTTTTAATCGAAATTGGAGTTCAACAAAAAACTATTTTAGAAGATGTAAAAAGTATAAAAGAAAAAGTTGAATGTTTACCTTGTGCTGTTCATGAAAATAAAATTAGCTTATTACAGAAAGTAGTCTTTGGGTTTGTTGCTATTATTCTTTTTGCATGGATGTCAAATTTAACTCCATTATCTAAAGTAAAAGCGAAAGAGCCAGCAGAAGAAGTGAAAACAAAATATGAATTTATATATCCACCTATACCGGGAGTTAGAATTATAAGTGTAAACAAAGCAAAAATATTAAAGGTGATGCCATGAGTTGGTGGAAAATACTTACAGGGGATACCGTAACGGAAGCAGTAAAAACCGTTGGTAAGGTAGCGGATCATTCGGGTACGTTTATTGACAAAATGTTTCATACTTCCCAGGAAAAAGCAGAGGGTATCAGAAATTATATTAAAGATAATATGAATATGTCTACTATTATCAATCAATATAATGATGCCGGTAAGTCTCTATCCAGGCGAATTATTGCATTCGCTTTTACTGGTTCTTATTTGATACCGCTTTGGGTTGGAAGTCTTTTAGAAACGGGGAGTATTTGGTATAAACCTTTAAAAGAGGTATCGGTCATATGGTTGAACATGGCAAACAGTTTAGATGCCCATGTAGCCTTTATTTTTTATTTTTACTTCGGGTATTATGGAGCGCTCAAGGTAGGGGTTGGGCTTATAGACAGTTTTAAAGGAGGTAAATAATGGAGTCTTTTTTATATTTTTTATTATTCTTTTTTATAGTGTATTGTATGATCGGATTTATTGTTATGAGAAAAAAGTCAAAGAATTATCCAATGACAAAAAAGGAAAAGTTTATTGCTATTTTTACTTTTCCAAAACTACTTCTTGATTGACCCAATCCTCCTTGGGTGCGTGTGGGTGGTCCGATACCCTGGGAAGTTGGCCAGACTTCCTGGGGTATAACTTAAATTATTATGACTGAATTAATTAAAATAATAAATGATGATTTTAAAAAGAGGGGATTAAAGATTAATCTTCCTGAAGTAACAGAAATTATTATAATAAGGGTTGAGCAGTATATTAATGAAATGAAAAAGGAAATATTAAGAGAAGTATTAAGCATTAAAAAGGTTGACTAATTGATTAGAAGATATGGGAACAACTAATAGATAATAGCCTTTAATCATATATTGATTAGTCAGCCTCTTTAATTTTTAATGTGGAGGTTAAAAATGAATATAGAAAGAACTAAAAAAGTAGGTGATACTGAAGTAAAAGAAAGAGTTGAGGGAATTAATACTTACAATGAAGCAGAAACGGCTCTTTCAATTTTAAAAAAATGGGGTCTTCCTGATAAAAAAGAAGATGCAAAAACCACTTAAAAAAATACAAGATTACACTTCAGAAGACATCGATCTTTTAGAGGATTGGTGGATTCAAAAATCAAGAAGAAACTTTCTTGCCTATCGCATGTTTATGCGGAATGAAAAGTTTCTACAAAATTGGTTTATAGTTGATCTTTGCAAACAGTTTCAGCAATTTTATGTTGAATTAAAAAAGGAAAGAAGGCCAATCCTGCTTATTCAGTCTCCTCCACAGCATGGGAAATCATGGACTGTTGCTGACTTCATTAGTTGGATAAGTGGGATTTGGCCTGAATTAAGAACAATATATGGTACATATTCTGATACATTAGGTGTAAGATGTAATTTATCTGTTCAAAGGCAAATGGACAGTTTAAAATATCAAAAAATATTCTCTGATATAAAGCTTAGTAGTAGAAGAGGTGAAGCAATACGAACTACAAAACATCTTGAGTTCATTGATTCAAATGGAAATGTAACTGATGGCCAGTTTAGAAACACTACAACTGGCGGGCCAATTACTGGTGAAACTCTTGATTTAGGGATCATTGATGATGCTGTTAAAGGTCGTGAACAAGCCAGTAGTATTACTTGGAGTCAGAAAATTTGGGAATGGTTCACAGATGATTTTCAGACTCGTTTTAGTGATAAGGGTGGATTGCTTATTATAATGACTCGATGGACTACCCATGATGTTATTGCAAGGTTAGTAGATAAGATCGATAAGTCAAAGTATAAGCTTGTAAATTATCAAGCAATTGCAACAAAAGATGAGGAGCATAGAAGAGAAGGACAGGCTCTTTTTCCACAATTAAAATCACTTGATTTTTTAGAAGGGAAAAAAGAGTTAATGGCAGCTTCAAGTTTTGAGTCATTATATCAAGGAAACCCGACTGTATCAGGTGGCAATTTATTCAAAGATAAATGGTGGCAATGGTATAAAGATGGAGTATTACCGCAATTAAAATATAAATTTATAACCGCTGATACAGCACAAGAAACAAAAACTCAAAATGATTGGACCATATTTCAAGCATGGGGTTATGGAATTGATGATAAAATATACTTGCTTGATAAAGTAAGAGAAAAGTTTGAAGCTCCTGAATTAAGGCGTGAAGCTGAGATGTTTTATCAAAAGCATAATACACCCCGCTTAAATGTTGGTGATCCTACTTTGCGTGGCATGTATATTGAAAAAAAATCAAGTGGAGCTGGTTTACTTCAAGAATTAAAACGGAAAAATGTGAAGGTTATTGGAGTTGAAAGGTCTACTGATAAAGTATTCAGGGCTGAAGATGCAAGCCCATATGTTGAAGCGGGAAAAGTAGTAATAAGCACTTCTGTTAATGGTACAGAAAACTTAACTAAAGAAGCGAGAGAATTCCCAAATGGTGAGTTTGATGATGATATTGATACTTTAATGACTGCTATTGAAGTGACCTTTATAAACAAAAATACAGTAAATTCTTTAGAAGCGGCTATGAGTGCGGATGATTAAAACAAGTAAGGAGAAGTAAAAATGGCTGATCCAGTAATAGTTGATATACCAAAAGGTTCATGGAAAGTAGTAGCAACAAATGTAACTACAGGACAGGTTCATAAATTATTTGAGCAACCAAATGAGTATTTGCATACTTATCGAATGACTGGAAATCCTGCCCCATCAAATAAAAATGAAGGTATTGCAATATTTGTTGATAATGAATTAACTGAATTGATATCAAGTGTTGCAGCTATTGATGTTTATATTTGGTGTGTTGAAGAAAATGGAAGAGTGAGGGTTGATTTATGATAGGGAATGGAAACTATATAAATAATATTGGGCCATTAAATGGTTTTGTTAATGTACCTTATGTCTTTGGTGCTAATCAAATTATGGATCATTTGAATACTTCATATTATCATGTACATGGACAATCATTTGTTTACCCCGATCACGATGATTCTATATTATTGACAGCAGGAGCAGGAGCATGGAATTTAACTGGAGCTATTACAGAAGTAATTCCAGCCAGCACTTTAATAACTTCAGCATTTGATTTGCATTGGATTAATTTATCTGCAATTTCAGGAAATGGAGAAATTCAGGTTGATATTTTTAAAGGTGCTGCATTATCAGAAGTAAGAATTGGAGCAACCAGAAGTCAAAGAAACACAAATCAATCAAGAGAAAATGCAAATAGAATACAAATACCGCAACAGGTAGCAGGGGAAAGAATTTCTTGTAGATTGTCAGATTCTACAGGTGGAGTTTTAACTTGTGCGGTTTCTTTTGAAGGTCATTTTTACGCATAGGTAATATGATGATAGGCAACGGTTCAAAAATTGCTCAAGAAGTTTTTGAGATAGAAAAACATCTTCATAATTATGAAAAATGGTTTGGTGCAGCAGGAGTGCCAAGTGGGGAAGCCCATATAGCTGATAGAGTTGGTTTGAATGCTTCTACTTTTCAACTTGTTTCAGGAAATAATGCTTTTGGTTCCTGGGTACAAATATTAGGAAGCGATGATACTCCAGTTGGATCAGGAAAAACAAAATATGATGCACATAGAATTATTGTTATTAATTCAAACTCTACATTACCATTTGGCATCCAAATAATAAGCGGAGAATCATCAAACATTGTTACAAAACTTGCAGCAGAAGAAGTAACAGAATTTATATATGTAGCCGCAACAAATAATAATGATGCTGGAATACAAGCGGTAATTGACCGTAGATCAAACGCACAAGAAAAACTTTGGGCAAGATGTATTTGTATTGGAGGAAATGGGCCATTACTTAATTTTTATTTTGGAATACATGAATATGATCGATAGTATTTAGGAGAATATATATATGACTTTAGAAAAAACATTAGATTTTACTGACCCAAATAATTGGGACTTGCCGCCAGAAGTAGAGATTGTAAATAATAAATTACAGTTAAAATTAATTGACGATTTAACAGGTGTTTTTGAACAAACCTTTACTTCTGATACTGGTTTTATATTTGATTCAGATAGAACTAAAATTGAATCTGGACAATGCAAACAAAAAGAGCAAATACCACTTAATGCAACATGTTATGCTAAATATACTTCTGATTTAAATCTGACCCAATCTAACGGTGTAGCAACAGGAACAGGAAGTGGTGGGGCTGCTGTCAATTCAGGTGTTCTTGATCTTGCACATAATGATGTGAGATATGTTGATTATGCTGCTCTTAATAATGCAGATAACACTCAAGAAGGTGCAATAAAATTTAAATATATACCAAATTATGATAATAGTCCTGCAACTAATTTTGCTATTTTTTTCTTGGGGACTATTGGAGTTGATGATAATAGAATAGAAATAAGACATCGATCAAGTGATGGTGGCTTAATTCTTATAATGTATGATAGTTCTGGTGTAGCTATTACTACAAGCACTTTAGGAGTATGGCAACCAACTATTGATGTAGAATATGAATTTGAGTTAAATTGGGATTTAACCACAGGTGCGACTCGATTATTTATTAATGGAAACCAACATGGATCAACAAATACAAGTACCGCTACAAGAACGGCAGCAGCAGTATTAAGAATTGGTTCGGATAAATTCGCTGCATTAAATTCTGATTTTAAAATTGATGATTTAATTGTATTTGATTCAGCCCAACATACTGCGGATTATACGGCTGGCTATACTTTATCGGAAACTAAATATCTTGAAGATATTATTACTATGCCAACATTTAGTTATTCTGGTCAGGGAAGTCTTCAAGCTTTTACTGATTTTGTAACAACTTTAATGGGTGCTGTTAAATTTAATATAAATGGTAAATATTGGAACGGTGCATTTTGGGCCACAAGTGATGATAGTTATTTACAAATGAACACTTCTGCTGAAGTTGCAACAAATTTATCAGCATTTTTACCTGTTGATAATATTACTATTAAATTTAGGTTTTTAAGCTCTAATTCAGGAATGTATATTGATAATTTAACTTTAGATTATACAGGACAAATATATTCAACAAATAATCCAAAAGTAAAGCCTAAAGATCCTTTATTGGTAAAAGGTGTTACTTCATTTTCTGCTATAATGGAAATTGCAGGAAGTGATAATATTAAATTTACTCAAAGTATAAATGACATAGAAAAATATTATAACGGGGTATCTTGGGCTGATAGTGATGGTTATGATCATGCTGATTTATTATCCTTAGTCAGTAGTAATATTTCATCCCTTAATATGTTAAATGGTAAAGAATATAAACCTGTTATCTTTTTACATAGTGATGATGGAAGTAGCACCCCAAGTATTACTTCAATTACTTTTGATTATAGTTTTCAAGGAGCATTTCCAAAAGATCCGAATCAGGTTCTTATTTTTGGCTATATATATGATTCTAATGGGGAACCATTATCAGGAATTAATGTAAGTGCTGAACTTACTTTTAATTCAATCTATAATCAAGAAATTTTAGAGTCAATGGAAGCAATTATTACAACTACAAGTTCAAAGGGGTATTGGGAATTATCATTAACTGAAAATGACAATATGGTTCCTACTTCTGGATATGAATTTAAATTTACAGGTACAGGGCTTAATTACTCTGTAAAAAAACGTGTAAGAGATAATGGAACACAAAGTTTTTCGACCTTGATTGATTTATAAGGATATATTATGAAATCTAAAATAACTCATGATTCAAATTCTAACATAATTCTTTTTTCAAAATATTCTGAAGACGGTTTTAAAAACGTTGTAAAAGGATTGGGAACATCTAAAGATGGCCGTGAATTTACTACCTATCAAATGGGAATTAGAATTGATCAAGAGCTTGCTAATAATCTTTATACTTATAATTGGTTAGCTCGAAAAGTTGTCGATGTTCCTATTGACGATGGTACTCGAAAGTGGAGAACACTCTTAATCCCAGATGCAGATAAAAAGAAAGAGGTTGAGGGTTCATTAAAAGAGTTTGATGTCAAGGGGAATATAAATTTAGCTTTTAAATGGGCCAGGGTTTTCGGAGGATCGGTAATAATTTCTATTATAGAAGGAGAAGATCTTGAACAACCTTTAAATATAGAAAACATTCGGTCTGAATCACTCAAAAATTTTATTGTTCTTGATAGATATAATATTTATCCTGAGATTATAAACCGGGATATATTATCAAGTAATTTTGGAAAGCCTGAATTTTATACTGTTGTTCGTGGTGGTCAGCATATTCATCATACAAGGTTATTTAAAATAGATGGTGATTTGACTACCATTAGAGAAACAGAACAAAATAATTATTGGGGTACTTCTATTTATTCAAGAGGTCTTGAACAGATCACTGATAGTGGAGTTGTATCACAATCAATTTCTAATTTAGTATATGAATCAAATGTTGATGTATATAGAATCAATGGTTTAAATGCTTTAGTTGCAGAACAAAAAGATAATATTGTAATAAATAGATTAAAGCTTGCTCATGAAATGAAAAGCATTATAAATGCAGTTGCCCTTGATAAAGAAGATGAATATGATAAGAAAACAAATTCATTTATGCAATTACCACAAATTGATGATCGATTTATTCAAAAAGTCTCCGGTGCATATGATATTCCAGTTACAAGGCTTTTAGGAATTTCCCCAGGTGGTCAAAACTCTACTGGTGAAAGTGATATGCTGAATTATTATGATAATGTTCAATCGAGTCAAGAAAATGATTTACGACCAGCCATTGATTGGATGGATAATATCATAGTTTCATCTTTGGGATTAGAAGAGTTTGAATATGAATTTAAACCTCTTAAACAATTGACTGAAGCCGAACAAGCTGAAGTGAATTTAAAGAATGCACAACGTGATCAGATATATTTAGGTGAAGGGATAATTGAACCATCAGACTCTATGGCAGAGCTTGCGGAAAATGGAACATATATTTCAATTGATGAAAACCGGGTTGAAGAAGAAAAAAAACTTGAAGAATTGGAATTTAAAGAAGAGGAAGAAGAGAATGAATTAGAAATTGTTGATCCTGAAGATGTAGAAGAGATAGAAGAGAATGGCGAATAGAAGACGAAATAAAAAAATAAAAATAGCATCACCTGTAAAAAGCCAAAAAGGTATTGAAGTAAAATACCGAAAAGAGCTTAACAGGTTTGGTATTGCTATGGTCGCAGCTATTAGAAAAGATGTCCTTTCATATTTAAAAGCAAATCAATCATCATTTGTTTCTGATTCATTAGCTGATATTTCTGATTCTGATTTAAAAGTCTTGACTAAAATGATTTATGATGATGTAATTGATTTAAATAAAAGTTTAAAAGATTCAAGGATTAAATTAAGAGATTCAAAAACACATGTTATAGATGGTATTGGTGATCAACTTGGAGTTATATTTAAAAAATTAAACGCTACTTTTACCGGGAATGCTGTTGCAAGTTTTTCACAATCAGCAGCTTCACAAATGGTTGAGGCAGTTGGTAAAACAAATAAAAGCAGATTTGATAAAACCGTTAATAGAGCTACAGGAGTTGATTTGGGTTCGGTTATTCAAGCAGAAGGGCTTGAAGATTTTATTGCATTACAAGTAAATAAAAACGTATCCTTAATTGAGTCATTACCGCAGGAATATTTAAAATCTGTTGAAACGATTGTAAATAATGGGGTTGCAAGTGGCGCTCGTTATGCGACCATTGAAAAACAAATTATTGCTAAAACGGGTTCTGCAAACAGCACATTGGCTGGACGAATAAAAACGATAGCACGAAATGAAATCCAAACGATCAACAGTCAAATTACTTTAAGGCGGTCTGAGGCTTTGGGTATTACCAAAGGCATATATAGAACAAGTGAAGATGAAAAAGTCAGGCCATGCCATGCAGAATTAAATGGTGATGAATTTGAAATTGCCAAGGGTGCATGGTCTACCAAATGCCAAAAATTTATACAGCCGGGAATAACTGATATTAATTGCAGGTGTAGTTATAGTCCGGTTATTGAGATTGAAAACATTTAGGAGACAATAAAAATGCCATTAATGGAATGCGGAGAAGGTGGTTATAAATGGGGAGAATCAGGAAAATGTTTTATTGGTCCTGGGGCTAAAGAAAAAGCTTTAGCTGTAGGTAAAGCAATCAAAGTAAAAGATGAAGGGTTTTTGATTACTGACAGTGTACCTTTTAAAGCTACTATTGATAAAACCACTGGTTTTTTAACTGCCCCTGTTGTTCTTGCACGAACTGGAATACAATATTATATGGGTTATGAACTTGGTCTTGAAGATCGATTGATGGATAAGATAGGGATTAACAGACCAGCAGAAGAAGTATTTCATCCTGATAGTGTTGCAAGTTATACAAATTTAGTTGTGACTGATGATCATCCTTCTGAAATAATTAATCTTGATAATGTTAAAAATTTACAGATGGGAACTGTTTCAAATGTAAAAGAAGATAATGGATTATTAACCGGGTTACTCACTATTACAGATAAGGATTTAATTAGTAAAGTAAAAAAAGGGAAAAGAGAAGTTTCTGTTGGTTATCAAAATAATTTAAAAAGTGTGAGTGATGAAGAATATGAATTTGTTCAAACACAAATTAGAGCAAATCATTTGGCAATTGTAGATGCTGGCCGGTGTGGTTCAGCCTGCAAGTTAACTTTAGATCATAACAAAGGAGAAAAAATCATGATCGTAACTATTGATGGCATCAAATATGATGTTAAAGATGAGCAGCTTGCACAGGCTATTATGAATCGGCAATCTGCACATGATGAAGAGGTTAAAGAGTTAGAGAAAAAAGTAAAAGAGACAGATGAGGAAAAAGAAGAGGCAATGAAAGAAAAAGAAAAAGCAAAAGCAACTGCCGATTCTTTGAAGTCAAGTAAGTTGTCTGATGAAAAAATTAATGAACTTGTTTCTAAAAGAGCCGAACTTATTACAGAAGCAAAAATGATTCTTGGTGATAAAATGCCTGATTGCGTTAACTGTGATAAAGAAATTAAAACATTGGTTGTGGAACATGTTACACCTGATATGGATTTGAAAGATAAATCAGATGCATACCTTGATGCGGCTTATGACATGGCAATTAAGCAATCAAAAAAGGCTAAAGAGTCTGTTGATAATTTAAACAAAGATTTAAAAAATGTTTTAAAAGATAAAGATGGCAATGAAATAACTCGTGATAGCGCACGGAATGAATATTTAAAAAACATGGGTTATGCAACTGAAACCGAAACAGTATAAATTGGTTTAATAAAAATAATTTAAAGGAGATCATATTATGAGTCCAGTACAAGGAAGTACAGATTATAACGCTGATCATGATCCTGCTACTGAAGGTCAGAAAGCAAATCTTGGATTGGCAAACATTACATCTAAAGTGGCAGAAGGTGGAGATATTCCTTTTGGTCGTGCAATTGTAAGAGGTACGGCTGATAATCAAGGTAAACTTCCTACTGCTGCAAGTCAAGGGTTCTTGGGTGTTACTGAATTTACTTCTGCATGGTCAGAAAATTCTTCTGATTTACATCTTTATGCACAGTATAGAGAAATGAACATCCTTGATTTTGGTGAAATTTGGGTTTATACAGAACAAAGTGTTGTTCCTGGTGACCCTGTTTATTTCAGGCACACCGCTGATACTGCCCCACTTGACGTTTTAGGTCGGTTCAGAAAAGATGCAAGCGGTGCTGATGCAGAACTTATTCAAGGAGCAACTTTTGAAACAACTACTGCCGCAGGTGGTATTGCAAAAATTAAATTGAATGCTCCAGGAACTGGTATTCTTTTAGCTCCTAATAGTTCAGAGACATTGACAAGTGCTGGTGCTGTTGCAATTACAACAGAAGTTACCTTTTTTGACTCTACTGCCGGTGCAATGGCAATGACCCTTGCAGATGGTGTTGAAGGTCAAATTAAATACATGACCATGCTTGTAGATGGTGGCGATGTAACTGTAACCCCCGCTAACTACGCAAACGGTACAGCAATTGTTTTCAATGATGCCTTTGATACCTGCAAACTGAGGTTTACCGGATCTTCATGGTATCTTGAAGATGAACTTGGAATTGATGCAGGACCGATCATTATCCTTGCTACCGGGGCAATTCCTTTGACAAGTGACAAAATTATTATTGATTCAACTTCAGGTGTGCAAGCTCTTACACTTGCAGATGGCGTGATTGGACAGATAATGGATATTGCTATGAAGGCTGATGGTGGTGATTCTGTTATTACTCCTGCAACTCTTGGAGCTGGTACAACGATCACTTTTGATGATATTGGTGATTCTGCTCGATTGATGTTTGACGGTGTTAGCTGGCAGACTATTGGCACACCGACTGCTACCGTAGCGTAATAAATAAACGAAAGGAGAAATAGAACAATGAAGAAAATATTTTATGATGCGGCTACAGGGTTTGCTTTCTTACTGTCAAAGCTGACATACATTGAAAGTAAACTTTTTGAAAAGAAATACAAAGCGATTACTTATAACTTAATTATTCCAGTATCAAATGAAGCTGGAGAATGGGCAGAATCTGTTACATATATTTATATGGATGGTTTTGCTGTTGCCGAATTTGTGGGGACAAAATCTTTGAATGTTCCTATTGCAGAAATCGGAACTGAAAAGGTCACTATCCCTGTTGAACTTGGTGCAACTGGTTATGAGTATTCCGATGAAGAGCTTAGACAAGCAATTCATTTAGGCCGACCATTACCACAGCTTAAAGCAAATGCAGCACGAAGGGCATATGAAGAACATGCACAGCGTGTAGGTATGACAGGTGATACTACTCATAATATGCCGGGATTTATCAATAATGCGAATGTAACGGCTGCTACTGTTGTAAATCCAGGTTCCGGTACTGAATGGGTCAACAAAACACCTAATCAGATTTTGTTTGATATAAATGATTTGATGGGTGATATTTTTGTTGATACTCTTCAGGTTGAAAAACCGGATACGCTTGCTCTTCCGACTGCTCAATGGAATTATCTTGCAGGGACACCAAGAAGTGATAATAGTGATACAACTCTGTTAGCATGGTTAATTGCAAACAGTCCATATATTACTTCTGATGCTGATATTATTCCTATGTCTGAACTTGCTGGTGCTGGTGCCGGTTCAACTGATCGGATGATGGCATATACTAAAGATATGGATAAAGTTGTTTATCATATTCCAATGCCGCTTAAGTTTACTGAACCTCAAAGAAAAGGAAGAGGGTTTCAGGTTCCAGGTGAATACAAGCTTGCCGGAGTTGAGTTTCGTTATCCCGGTTCAGCCCGGTATGGTGATGGAATATAATTTATTAAAACAAAGGTTATGGATTAAATGAAGTTAACCTTTATTAAAGGAGAAAAAAATGTCAGAGACAATCATTATCAAGAATGAAGCGCTTTCAGTAATTGCATTGAAAGCAATAGCGATGCCAACATTACGATTAATGCCGGGTTACAATACTGTTGAAAAAAAAGATCTTGAACGATATTTTGATGGTAATCCAGCTGCAAAAGGGCAGCAGAAAATGTATCTTTCAGTTGTGGATGGTGGTGAATTATCTTCTGAAGATAAAGCAAAAGCTGATGCTGCAAAAGAAAAAAACGACAAGTTAAACAAAGCTCAAAAACTTATTGCTAAACAAAATAAAGCTATCAAAGAACATACAAAAAACGATAGTAAAAAAGATAAAAAAATTGCCGATTTAGAAACAGAAATTAAGGAAATGAAAAAGGCAATCAAGACTTTGGAACCAAAGGATAAAAAAGATTCAAAAGACACAAAAGATAAAAAGGACAAATAAAAATGTCGATTGATGCGACTACATTTAAAGTCCGTTTTCCTGAATTTTCCGCTGTAGCTAATGCAAGAATTGATTTGTTTATTGGGGATGCAGTAGAGGTTCTCAATGAGGTATATTGGGATAATAAATATGATCTTGGATTGTATTACCTAACAGCACATTATCTTGCATTAGCCAGCCAAACTGAAGCGGGAAATGTTACAGGTGATGGTGGGGCAGTAGCGAGTAGAGCAGTTGATGGAACAAGCGTCAGTTTTACTACTGCTCAACCTGATAATGAAAGTGATGCTTATTATTCACAAACAGCCTATGGCAGAAGATATTTATCTTTAAGAAAAAATTTAGACATACCAGCGTATTCAATATGAGTAAAGTAAAACGTATAAAAAAGAAAGGTGGTATTCCTGCATTAAAGAAAAGAATTAAAGTTCCCGGTATTGTTTCTGTAGGAATAATTGATGCGGGGAGTCATATTGATGGTGATTTGACTGTTGCAAGTATTGGGTTTATTCATGAATTTGGAACAGAAAAAATCCCTGAACGATCATTCATGAGAAGTACAATTCAAGAAAAGAAAAAAGATATTATTGCATTACAAAAAAAATTATTAAAACAAATTGTATTAGGTGCGATAAGTCAAAATAAAGCTTTAGGGTTAATTGGAGAATTTACTTCTGACTTAATGAGTCAAAAAATTGTATCAATAAGTGATCCTCCAAATAAGTCACAAACCATTAAGAGAAAGGGTTCCAGTAATCCCTTGGTTGATACAGGCCAGATGAAAAATAGTATTACTTATGAAGTGAACCGTTAAGGAATAAATATAAATGACAGAAAACTTTAACGATGTAACAACAGCCTTTGATGGGTGGTTACAAGCTTTAACAGGAACAAGAAACCCTGGATCATATGTTAATGGCCGATGGGTTGATGGAGCTACTACACCTTTATCATTTAATGGAGTTGTTCAAAATGCCACTCCAGATGATTTAAAAGTTCTTGAAGAAGGTATGAGAACTGAAGAAGCAATAAAAATACATACTACTTTTAAATTGATACCGCAAATAAAAGGAACCACAAATGGTGATTTAATTTTTTATGATAGTGAATCATGGCTTGTACATAACGTGGCGCACAGAAACATAGGCGGTTATCATAAAGCAATTGCAATAAGGCAATAATGTTAAATATAATAACAATAGAAGATGCTCTTTATGCTTGGGTTAATGGAGTTACAAGTTTAACTACTATTTTTGCTCATCAAGATGCACCACGACCATCAGGTGAATATGTTTTAATTAATATTTTACAATCAACACCTAATGGATGGGCTGATCAAGAATTAACATTAAATGATACATTAGTTGATGTTGATTATTCTACTGTTGAAGAGTTATTTATTAGTATAAATGTTTATCGTGGAACTGCTTTCCAAACAGCTACAAAATTAAAAGATAGTTTGGCAAGAGTAACCGAAAATGAAAAATTATATGTTGCTGGCTTAGGATATTCAAGGGTCGGTACTATTAATGATATTCCAGAAGAGATTGATAAGCAATGGGAACAAAGAGCGCAATTTGATTGTTTCTTCTTTACAAGATCATTGGATGAAGAAACAATTGAAACCATTAGAAAGGTAGAAATTACAAATAATATTAATGATGATGGTGATACAGTTATAATTGAAAAACCATAAGGAGTAAAAAAATGACACGACCAATTACCCGATTTGTTGACGTTGAAATCAGAAAAGACACCCCCAGGGTATCTGCGGCTGGTTTTAATATTTTAATGATGATAACCGATTCTGCTTTATTATCTACTACAAGAAGAAATAGAAGATTTACTACTGCCGCTGCTGTTGATGCTTTTTTTGGAGATGGGTCAGAAGAATCTTTATCTGCTGATGCTTTTTTCTTTCAAGATCCTTTTCTTGAAAATCAACCGGATGAAATTCAGTTTGGCAGGCTCGCTGATGCGGCTACTGCTGCTTTAATTGAATGTGGTGATTCACCAGAAACTGATTTTGAAGTTTGGAAATTAATTTCAGATGGTGAATTTACAGTTACTATTGATGCAGGAGTTGTAAATTTAACAGCACTTGATTTTACTTCTGTTACAAGTCTTGATGATGTTGCAGCTGTTATTGATACTGCACTTGGAGCAAATGGTGATTGTTATTATCTTGTAAATCGATTTAATATCAATAGTGGAACAACTGGAGCAGCATCTACAATCACTTTACTTGATACTGTTGCGGCTCCAGCAGGTACAGATATTAGCGGGGCAGCATATCTTGATGGTGATGTTATTGTTGGGCCAACAAATTTGGGTGGTTCTGTTCTTTCTCAAGGTCAAGTCGCTGAAACTGTTGCTACTGCTATTACAGCTATTGAAAATGTAAATAGTGATTGGTATGCAATGGGGGCATTAAAAAAATATCGAGACACATCAGCAGCAGAAGATATGGCTGATGAAATTGAAAGTAGAAGAAAAATGTTCTTGATTGCAACAAATGATGCTAATACTGTTGTACTTGGTTCGACTTCTACATTTGCCTATTATCTTAAAAATCTTAATTATAAAAGATCTTCAGTCATTTATCATGATAATGCCACTCTTTATCCTGATACTTCCTGGATGGGCTATGTATTACCACAAGATATAGGTAGTATTAATTGGGCTTATAAAGAATTAGCTGGAATTGCCGAAGGTGCTGAAGTTAATATTCCAGCAGTTGTGTTATCTGAAAGTCAAAGAGATGCAGCACTTGATGTTAATGCAAATATATATACTGAAACCTTAGCTGCTGATTTTACATATTTTGGCACAATGGGTGGTGGTAAAAATGCTGATAAAGAAGGTGAGTTTATTGATATCATAAGAGATATTGATTTCATGCAAGCCAGGACGGAAGAAGGTTTGTTGTCATTACTTCTTGAAGTTGATATAATCCCTTTTACTAATGCGGGTATTACTATGGTAGATAATCGACTGAAAAGTATGCTTGATACATATGGAGTAAAACAAGGGATTCTTGTTGAAGGAACTGTTGTAACTACTTTTCCAAAAAGATCGGAAGTATCACAGTCTGATAGAGATGATAGGCTTTTACCTGATGGTACATTTACTGCTCAACTCCAAGGTGGTATAAATAAAGTAGTTGTCCGTGGAACAGTTTTTGTATAATGAAAATTAATGAAAGGAGAAAAATAAAATGCCAGAATTTCAAAATTATTCATTCTCAAATGTAAATGTAGTATTTGGGATTAATGAATTAAAAGGTTTCGCAGATGGTGACGATGTAGTTAAAATTGAAATGGATAGTAATCAATTCAATGATTTAGCGGGTGCTAAAGGTGATGTTGTCCGATCACAATCAAATGATAATAGATGTACAGTTACAGTTAAATTACTTCAAAATTCAGGAAGTAATAAAATTTTAACTACACAGTATAATGTTGATCGTGAAACAGGTGTCGGAGTTGCTCCAATGACTATCCAGGATAAAGAAACTGGTGAAACATATGTTGTGAATAATTGTTGGGTTAGTAAGTATCCTACAGTTGATAGAGGTCAAAATGTAAATTCTATGGATTGGGTTTTTCGTGGTGATTTTATGACTCCGGCAATAGTATAAATAATTAAAATCTTGGAGGAGATTAAAACTAATGGAACAGAAGAAAAGAGTAATTGGAAAGACAAAATATTTAGTAACACAAATGAATGCAGTAGCTTTTTTAGAAGTTCAAACTAAAATAATTAGATTGTTAGGAAATGGAGCAGTTGCTTTATTAGAAGAAAAGAAACCAATGAAGGAAAAACTCGCTGCATTAATTCCAGCCCTAATGGATAATTTTGATGATAAAGTAGCAAATGAATTGGTTTTATCACTTTTTGAAAATGGCGTTTTTATAAAAAAAGCAGAAGCAGTAATTCCTGTTGATTTTGAAAATCATTTTATTGGTAAAATTACTGAAATGTGGAAAGTAGTTAAATTTATTTTGGAGGTAAATTTTAATCTGGGGGAGTTGTTCAAGTCAAGTTTGCCCATCACAGAAAAGGAAAGCAAAAAGAAAGAAAATTAAATGTTGATCCTTTTATTGCTCGTTTAATAAATGGAAAAATGGCTACATATAATGAACTTAAAACAATATATAGTTATTCCGATGCCTGTTATTTGAGTGAAGTACTTGACTTAAAAGAAGAACAAATTTATTTACAGAATCAACCTAAATAGGATTTTATAATGGCTGATACAGTAATAGAGAATTTGATAACTCAATTATCATTTGAAATTGATGAAGAAAAACTTGAAAAGTTTGATGAATTTATTGGTAATGCAGTAAAAGGGTTAACTGCTATGGTTGCTGCTGCCAGTGCTGCTGCTGCCGGGATTTTTCTTTTTACTAAAAAAATTGCTGAATCAAATGACGAACTTGGTAAGTTTGCAAAAAGAACTGGAATTGATGTTCAAGCTTTACAAGAATTGGGTTTTGCTGCTGAACTTAATGGTGGATCAATTGATTCAATGAATAGTTCTTTAGAAAATTTATCAAGGACTGCTTCTGAATCTGCACGGGGAATGGGGGCAAATGTTGAAACATTTGGTATATTAGGGGTATCGGTAATTGGAGCAAATGGACAAATAAAAGATGCCGATGTTCTTTTAAATGATGTTTCTGATTCAATTGCCCGATTAGGATCACAAGCAGAACGCCTTGAGTTTGCACAAAAATTAGGGATTGGTGGTGATTTACTTTTAACCATTCAGCAAGGAAGTGAGGCTTTAAATAAACAAAGGGAAGAAGCAAAAGCATTGGGTTTTGTAATTGATCAAGATGCTGCTGATGCTGCTGCAAATTTTAATGATGAATTGTTGAAAGTAATGAGAGTAATTGGAGGAGTAGCAAGTGCAATTGGAACAAGGTTAATGAAAGAAATAACCCCAATGATGAAAGCTTTTACCGAATGGTTTAAAATTAATAAAAACATCATCAAACAAAATTTAACTTTATTTCTCAAAAAAGCTATTGATATTTTTAAAGGAGTATTTTCTATTGTTAACAGAGTTGTCGGTATATTTTTAAGCCTTATTAATGCTGTTGGAGGATTAAAAAATGCGATTATTGTGGTTACTGGATTAATGTTAACTCTTAATGCTACAACATTACTTATGCCTATATTAATTACTGCTGCTGCAATTGGGATTCTTTTATTACTTGAGGATATAATAAAATTTGCTGAAGGTGGAGATTCAGCTATAGGACAATTGGCTGAAAAATTTCCTGTATTAGATGCAGCTTTAAGAACAACTCTTGATTTAATGACTATGGTTAGAGATGGGTGGATAGCAATTTTTACTCAAGGAAGATTATTTACTTCTGACATCCTGGATACAATAGTAGAGATTGGAAAATCAATTCAAACATTTATCATTGACAATATAAATAGAGTAATTGACCTTTTAAATAAAATTCCTGATTTTGGTTTATTAAAAAAAATATTTGGTATAGAAGATTTATCTAATTTAAAAGGTGGATCTTCAGAAACATTTGAAAGTGCGACCACTCGATTAAATGCAATAAGAGCAGAACGTGGAGGGTCTTTAACTTCAATTGGTGGTGCAACAACAAATAGTAAGACAAGTAGAACAAATATTGAAATTAATATTAATGGTGGTAATCCTGATGAAGTAAAAAGGGTTGTAACAGATGTTTTAAATGAACAATATAGTGGAGCAGAAAGTAATTTAGAATCACAGGTGACATTCTAATGAGCATAGCCCAATTATTTTTTAAAAAAGGAAATTTTATATCAACAGTTGAATTGGATATAATTATAAATGAAAGTGCAACTGCTACTGCAAGGGTCACACAGAGCCCGGTTGAAAATGGAGCAGATGTAAATGATCATATAATAATTGATCCTATGACATTCACTACTGCTGGAGTGGTTAGTAATATTAGTTCAAGCTCTATTGGACAATTTACAAGAGTACCAACCGTGTTTACTCAAAATACTACAAAGAGTAAAGAAGCATGGGAAGCATTGCTTGAATTGCAAATTAATAAAGCTCCATTTACTTTGGTTCAAGGATTAAAAGAATATCGTAATGTTATAATATTAAGTTTATCTCATCAGCAAGACAAGGACACCGCTAATGGTTTATTTTTCACTGCTCAAATGAAAGAATTAATTCTTGTCGGTGCAGAAATAATAACTGCTGAACAATTTAATGATGAAAGCATTGCTGATAAAATGATTAAAGCAATAACAGGCGGTTTAAAACAATTAAAAGAAAGTGTTGTTTCATGATACTACCTCTTACAAATAACCCAGAAGAATCATTTAGTGTTCCTATTAATGATATTATTTATAATTTTAAACAACTTTGGAATGAGTTTGGCTTTTGGACTTTAGATATATTAGATGCAGATGGAAATGTCTTAATTTATGGAGTAAAGCTTATTACAAAAGAAAATTTATTAAAGCAATATCCACAAATTCCATTTGATTTAATAAGTGATAATGATGAAGATCCGACAAGAAATAATCTTGAATCTTTTGCTTTAGATGTGACAACTAAATAATGTTCCTTAGAAATGTAAAAATAATTGTTTCTACTTTAGAAGTCACAGAACTACGTGTAAATTTTAAAGTAGAAAAAAGTTTAATTGGTTATCCAAATTTAGCGAATATTAAAATATATAATTTATCTGAAACAAATAGAAATGTAATTGAAAAAAGAGGATTAAAAATACAATTATTTGCCGGTTATAAAGATGTATCTTTACCATTATTATTTTTTGGTGATATAGCAAATGTAATCCATATTAAAAATGGCCCAGATTGGATTAGTGAAATCTTTGCAAAAGATGGTTTTAATATATTAAGCACCGCAACAATAAATCAAACATTGCCAGCGGGAAGCACTTCTGAGACTATATATAATACATTGATAGGTCAAATGCAAGGTATTACAAAAGGGGCAACTGAAGGATTAAAAAATTGTTTATCTGGTAAAAAATCTCTTTTAAGAGAATTACAATTATCAGGAAATATAAAAGATTGGTTAGATAAAATATCAAAAGATTGTGGCTTTGAATATTCTATAAATGATGGAACTATAGAAACTACTCCTACAGGCTTTCCATTAAGTGATGAACCCCCAGTAATTATTAATCAAGGTAGCGGAATGATTGGCAGTCCTGAAAGAACTGAAATTGGAATAAATGTTAAACATTTTTTACTACCTGAATTAAAATTAGGAAGAACAATTAAAATTGAATCTTTATCAGAAAGAATAAATGTAGGCAATTTATTTTTTAGACAAATCCCTCCAATTCGTGGTGATGGGACATATCGAATAGATAAGCTTATTCATCAGGGTGATACTCATGATAATCTTTGGCAAACTGAAATTCAGGGGAGAAATTTTTAATGTCAGCAGGAGATAGACCACAAACATCATTAGAAAAAGTAATTCAAATTGCTATTGACACAGCTTTAAAAGAATTACATACTTGTTTACCAGCTATTGTTACTAAAGTAGATATGGTAAATCAATTAATTGATGCCCAAGTAACCATTCAAAGAAAGTTAGGTGATCAATTAATAAATTTACCTTTACTTATTAATGTTCCTATAAGATATTATAAATCAAAAACATTTTCTATTACCTTTCCAATAGAAATTAATGACCATGTAATGATTGTTTTTTCTGAACGCTCTATTGATAATTGGTTACAAAATGGGGGTATTCAAAACCCTTTCGATGTGAGAAAACATTCATTAAGTGATGCTTTTGCTTTTCCTATGATGTATCCACAAACAGATACAATTCCATCATTTAATACATCTGATTTGGAAATAAAAACTAATTCAGGAGATACAAAAATAATAATAAATACTGTTGAAGGAGTTAAAATAATCACTACAAAAGATGTTGATGTTGAAACAGATACAAAAGTAAATATAGATTGTGCAGAAGCAAATATTATTGCAAGTGGGAACATAAATGCGGAGTGTGTTGATGCTATCGTTACAGCAAGTGGAGATGCAAAAGTTGAAGGTGGAGGAAAAGTAATAGTTGAAGCTCCAACAATAGAACTTGGAGAAGGAGCGACACAAGGTGTAGTCCGTTTTGGAGATCAAACAAATACAGTTCAATCTCATAAACATACCTTATTAGAAGCAAGTACAATAGTAAAGGCTAAATAATATGTCAATAATATATGATGTAGCATTTGATGAAGATAACCATGATATGTTTCTTGATGGTTCTGATATTGCTTTTGTAGATGAAAATGATAGAGTAAAACAGGCTTTAAAGATAAAGTTACAATTTATCCTTGCAGAATGGTTTCTTGATAATACTATTGGGATTCCTTATACTCAAGTTATTTTTAAACAGGGAACAAGTATTGAAGATATTTATTCTATTTTTAAAAATAAAATAATTGAAACAAATGGTGTTGAGAAACTTAATGATCTTCTTTTAACTCCTGATGTTGATAATAAAGGGATGAGGGTTGATTTTGATGTAAACGATGGTGTTACAGGTACAGTGGAGGTTCCATAATGGCCGGTTTAACTCCTGCGGGTTTTGAAAGAAAAAGATTAACAGATATAAAAGCTGATATTGAATCAAGATTAAAATCGGTTTTTGGCGATAATATTGATTTAACTCCTGAAAGCGGATTTGGTCAATTTGTAGGAATTGAATCTGAAGCTCAATCAGATCAATGGGAAAGTCAAGAAAATGTTTACAATTCTCAATATCCATCCACTTCACAAGGTTCTCAATTATCGAATGTGGTAATGTATAATGGAATTGAGAGACAGGAAGCAACAAATTCAACTGTTACGGGAACTTTAACAGGAGTAGAAGGAACTTTAATTTCTACTGGTAGTTTAGCAAGCGTAACAGGAACAGGGGATCTTTTTGAAACCCTTGAAGACATTACTATTCCACCAGGTGGTACAATAACTGTTGCTATGCAGAGTGTAGAAGAAGGGGTTATAACTGCTTTAACAGGGACACTTACAAACATTGAAACCCCTGTTTTTGGATGGACAAGCATCACAAATACTGCTGATGCAATTGTTGGAAGAGAAGAAGAAATTGATTCGGAATTGAGAATTAGAAGGCAACAATCAACACAAGCACTTGGACAGAATCTTGTAGATTCTCTTTTTGGTCAATTATTAAATATTTCTGGTGTAGAAGACGCAGTGGTAATTAGTAATGGAACCGATGCAATTGTTGATGGGATACCGCCTCATCAGTTTTTATCATCAATTCTTGGTGGGGATAATGATGATATTGCTGATGCTATTTGGCTAAACACTCCACAGGGGATTGCCTCACATGGAGCAATAACAGTAGTAAGACCGGACGCACAAGGATTTTCACAAGATATAAAATTTACTCGACCTTCAGATATTGAAATTTATTATAAAGTTGATATTACAGTTGATGGGGATTTTCCAGGTACAGGAGAAGATGATATAAAAAATGCTATTGTATCTTTTGGTGCAATAAATTTTAAGATATCAGATGATGTAATTTACCATGATTTTTTTACTCCTATAAATACTGTACCTGGAATTGTTACTTTAGCTTTAGGGATGGGCTTAGGAGCGTCTCCTGCTGGAACTTCTAATTTAACAATTGATGCAGATGAAGTATCAAGATATGATACTACAAGGGTGGAGGTTAATGTCACATAATGGCTGATGAAGTAATTATAAAAGGTTTATCAAGACTTGCATATCAATTTGAGACAAGTGAAAATTTTAAAGGATTTCTTACTTCTTTTTTAACTGAGTTTCAAGAACTTGAAATAAGCGGTTTACAGTTATTAAATGAAAGATATTTAGATACTTCTCAAGGAGTCCAACTTGATGGAATAGGTGAAATAGTTGGGCTTCCAAGGCCAACAAAAGATATTGATGTTGCTGGTATTTTTGGTTTTTTAAATGATCCTACATCACTTGGATTTGGAACTATTCTTGATTCAGATATTGGCGGGAATTTTTGGAATGGTATGTCTAATGAAGTGTTGATTGGAGATGATTTATATCGTTTATTAATTAGAGCAAAAATAATTGAAAATCAAACAGCTATGATAGTAGATGATACTACAAGATTAATTTCTTTTACTTTTGGGAATATTCCAGTTAGATATATTTTGTTACAAAATTTAAAACCACGTTATGATATACAAAAACAATTATCTGCATTTGAAGAAGATTTATTATCTGATTTTCCTATATTAATTGGTATTGATGAAGTTGAATATCATATCTATATAGAAGATTCTTTTTCATTTTCAGATGATCCAACTGGATTAGGGTTTGGAAATGTTACAGATTCCTCTATAGGTGGAAATTTTGCAAAAATTATAATTTAATAAAGGAGTAAATAAAATGGCTAAACCAGATTTACCGGAATTTAATTCAAATGATACTGATTCAATTGTTCCTGATTCAACTCATAAATCTGATGGTTGGCAAGCCCCCGGTGGAGTTCCAGAAAAACCTCCATACCAAACGTTTAATTGGTTACAAAACAGGTATTATGAATGGCTTCAAAAAATTAATATTCAAGGGATTCTTGAATATGATAATGCAACTGATTATATTGCAATTTTTTCTTATGCAATCGGGAGTGATGGTAATCTTTATCATTGTTTGATTAATAATGGGCCAGCTTCTTCAGTAGTTGACCCTGTTGGAGATGTGACAGGAACATGGCTTGATGTAGTTAATCAAGTAATACTTCCAAGGGGATATATAGATGGTTTTATTTTATCAAATGGAACTGATGCTGATCATGATATTGATGTTACTGCTGGAATTGCAAAAGATGATCCAAATACTACTCAGATTACAAAGGCTACATCATTTACAAAACAAATAGATGCCAATTGGGCTGAAGGAGATGATGCTGGAGGCTTTCCTTCTGGTTTGACTTTATTAGCAGATACATGGTATCATTTTTTTGTAATACTAAAAACTGATGAAACTCTTGTGGATTTTGGATTTGATACTTCACTTACTGCTGCCAATTTACTTGCTGATGCTACTGCTTATACTGCTTATAGGAGGTTAGGAAGTATATTGACTGATGGTAGCTTGAATATACTTCCATTCTTTCAATGGGGTGATGATTTTAGATGGAAAGATAGAATTGAAGATTTTAATGGTACTCCTCCAGCTACTACTATTCAAACACTTACATTATCTGTGCCACCTGATGTTAATGTAATGGCAAAATTTAGAGGTTGTTATTATAGTGTACAAAATCTATTTATGTATTTTTTTGAAGTTGGAGAAACAGATATTGTACCAGCATCAATAGCGCTATGTGATCTTGGTGGTATAATAAATGAAAATGAACAACCACAGATAGAATTTGAAATGAAAACTAATACTTCTGCACAGATACAATATCGGGCTAATGGGACAGTTGATCCGTTTAATGTATTAACTAAAGGTTGGCGTGATGCAAGAGGAAAGGAGTAAAAAATATGGAAAATGTATATGTAGATAGAAAACAAGATAAGTCCATAAAATCTGTTTCAAAATGGCCCAGAGATGAGGATCATGAAAAAATTACTACTGATAGTCAAGAATACATTGATTATGAAAATACTAAACAGCAAGCTATAGATGATAAAAAAGTTCGTATTGATGAAATAGCTGAAGAGCAAAAAACAGCAGGATTAAAAGGAATAACAATTCAAGAAGCAAAAGATAAAATTGATCAAATTTTTGATTCAGCAACCACAGTGGCTGAAGTGAAAGCTGCCACAGTAAAGACTTTGAAGAAAATATTATCACATATAATTTAAATCTGTAAATAACTTTTAATAATATCAATTGCTTCTTCTGAATTATCCGCTCTTGTGACTGCGTAACCTTGAGCGGATAGTTTATTCTTCATTTTTATTTGATCAGGATTTAATTTTTCTTTTTTAGATTTTTTCATTTCAATAAACAACCCATGAAAGGTTCTTCTTGCTACTGGTAAAAGTAAATCAGGAATGCCGGGTTTTATTCCCATTAATTTACCCATGATTCTTACTTTTTTACTTCTACTTTCATTCCTTATCCAAAAAATTAAATCAAGTTCCGGATATTGAATGGTGTTTCGTTTGCACCACTGAATGAAGGTTATTTGGTGGTTTGATTCTGATTTCATGATAATATGTTACTTACTTTTTTAATTTTTTCTTTCATTTCAATTACTTCATTTTGAATTGATTTAAATTCTTTTATATTATTTTTTATACACTTACATGGTTCTATTTTTATCTCAATATTATTATAATTAGATAAAACATATTCTATTTCCATTCCGCACTTTGAACATAATAATCTTATCATTTAAATTCTCCTTGTAATCTTTTTAATATTTTTAACAAACAACATATCCCACCCATTAACTCGATCACCATAAATCATATACCAATCTTTTTCTTCTTTTCCTGTTTCAGCAATATTTTTCCCTAATTTTAAATAATTTTCTTTTTTTATTTTACACAGTATTTGACCGGTATCATCTTCAATAATTAAGTTAATCCATGTTGTTTGTCCTGTTAAAAATTTTCCTTTTCTTTTTGCTACAAGTTCCGGTTCATTTGCATCTTTTATTTTCTTTTTAATTAAACAACCAATAACAGTAAATGTTCCATCTAACAATAAATTTTTTATTTTTGTTACTTGTCCAGATAAATTATGTGTTTTAGGATCTGTGTAATAATCACCATATATTTCATCACCTGGATATAAATATTTAAAAGGGCTTTGACATTCCTTTATTTTTTTATTTGTAAATGGTTCATCACAAGCGCGTTTTTTAACAGCCCTTTTTGCAGTAGTTAAACCAACTCCATCAAGTGAAATAAAGCCACCATAAAGAATTTTATCTTTTACTGACCATTTAACTTCTGAATGTTTTGGATGAAAATATTTATAATTTATTCCATCAATTTTTATTGCATCTCTTAAAATCTTTACTGCGGATCTATCATTATTTGAATTATTTAAACAAGCAACAGTAAATTCAAGTGGGTAATGAGCTTTTAAATATGCACACAGATAAGATATAATTGCATAAGATACAGCATGAGATTTATTGAAAGCATAACCTCCCATTGTATTTATATGTTCCCATAAATTTAATGTTTGATCTTTTGTTAATTTATTTTCAATTGCTCCTTTTTCAAATTTTTCATATAGGTTTTTAAATGTTTTAGTTCCTTTACTTTTTGCAATTGCTTTTCTAATCTTTGAAGTATCTGACCATGATAAATTGCCTATTTCTTTTACTATTCTCATTACTTGCTCTTGATATATTATTACTCCAAAAGTATTTTTTGTGATATCAATAAAAATAGGATGATCATTCATGTATTCAATTAATTTATTTCCAGCTTTATATTGAACATATTTATATGCACTTCCAGCTTCAAGTGGGCCAGGTCTTCCAATTGCTCCAATAGCAGCAATATCTTCTATATTTTTAAAATAAATTTGTTTAGCTAACTTTTGAACCATGTTTCCTTCAAATTGGAATACTCCATTGTATTGATGATCATTAAATATATTATATGTTTTGCTATCATCTATAGGAATATCATATAGCCAATCATAAGGCTTATTGATCTGATCACAAATTTCAGCAAATATAGTTAGTGTTCTTAATCCAAGAGCATCAATTTTTAAAAGATTTACTGACTCAGCATCTCTTTTATCAATCATAGCAATTTGTTTTTTATCACGGCTGTTTATACCGCAATAATTTGTTATTGGTTTATTACACACAAGAATACCGGCTGCATGTACCCCCATGTGTGAAGGATGATCTTCAATATATTTTACTACTTCCATTTGTGGATATTCTTCAATAAATTTCTTCCCAATATTCGTATTATTAAATGTGTCTTGAATACAAGTTTTTGAATTAAGATCTTGAATCATTCCGTCTTTTAATTCATGGACATCATCAAGTGGTATTCCTAAAGCATCAGAAAATTTATTGATTGCTGAACGTGGTTTCATTTTGTTGATATTAGCTATCTGTGCAACGTTATCCTTTCCATATTTATTCTCAAGATATTTAATCACAAGATGTCTTTTATTATCTTGAAAATCAATATCAATATCCGGAAAATCAAATCGATTAATATCAATAAATCTTTCAAAGAAGAGATTATATTCAAGTGGATCGATTTCAGTAATCCCTAAAAGATAGCATACTAAACTTCCTGCGGAAGAACCACGAGCAGGGCCAACTGTCATTTTTGTTTTTGCATATCTGACAGCGTCAGCAACTACAAGGAAGTAATCAACATATTCTTTTTCTATGATAAGAGTAATTTCTCTTTCCCATCTTTTTTCATATGGTGGTTGATTAAGATCAACCCCTTTTTTAAATGCATTTTTCCAACATAAATCTTGAATTTCTTCTTTTCCATTATATTTTACCATTGGAGCATTTGGAATTGTTGCATTACAATTAGCAGAAATAATATCTAAATTAAATAAAGCATCTTCATTATTATAAATATTATCCCATTCTCTTCTGGATAAAACATGGATTGGTGATGTTTTTCTTTCTCTCAGTCTTGCTTTATCATCTGCAAAGGGTTCATAGATCATATTATCATTGAGATCAATATAATAATTATCTATGCATGCTATCGGTAATGAATGGAGTTGTTTTCTTTTATTATAAGGGGTGCAAGGACTTAATTCATAAAAGATCTCTGTTTTTATTAAATCCCATCTTGGAGCAATACCACTAAATATAACAACATCTAAAGAAGTGGTGTTTATTTGTTCATATGTAATGCGTTGTTTGTAATAAAATTGCTGAAAAGATAAATCAACCAATCTATATATTTCTTGTAATCCTTCAGTATTTTTTGCAATAAATGTCATCCAATTAAAAGGATATCTTCTTTCATTTCTTTGTAATGATTCTACTACAGGTAATTGCACACCATAGATAGGTTTAATGCCTACTTTTTTGCAGGCTTTTTTCCATGGAACATGAGCAAACGTGTTCCCCAAGTCCGCTATACCTCCATATGGTTCAATTATGTCAGACTCAATACAAAGAGCTTTGCATTTTTCAGCAATTTTATCCAGGTGTCCATAGACTTGTTTGAAGCTGTAACCTGATTTAATATTTAGCCACATAAATTATTCCCCATAACTATAGTGATTACCATCAGGATTTTTGAAATCCCCACCCCAGGTATTTTCTGGATCAAGCTCTTTCCAATACTTACCTAAAAAAGCATGGTCTTCTGTCCTTTCTAAATATACTCCATTTCTAAAAAGATTTAAATCAATAGCTAAACATTTTTTATGAAAAGAATTTTCCGCACCTATAGGGCAATCATCACATCGGTATGCATGGCCTAATGCAATTTCATGCCCTTTGTTATATGCAAAGATTATGAGTTGTGCTACCATTAAAGAAAATTTAGCTTGCTTCTGTTGTCGTGTCATTTTCAATCTCCTTATTAAATTCTAAATGTTTAGTGATTGTTAACAATTCTTGTGGGGAACTATCTTTTGAATACCTTGATCTGATTTCCGCTTTTGTATATTTTTTAGACAATTGATAAATATGGTTTCCATTTTTAAAGTAATAATTTAACCTTTCACATCTTGTTTGTACATCCCGTAATTTAAAAACAAAAGGGCTTTTAATTATTACTCCAGTTGTTTTATGTGTTGTGTGGATTCTATAATATTTCATGATTTTTGTCTCCTTAACCATTTATAGGATTCATAAGTTGCCATTACATCGTTTTTTGCCTTATGCGCTCCTTCAATTTCTCTACCAGTAGCAATTTTATAAAGTTCACCATTCTTTAATCGGTGGCCTTTTATATACATGCTTTGTTCAACTGTACAAAACTTTACAGGCGGGTATGGAAAATGATATTCTTTTCCTATCCGCTGAAGTTCAAAGATCAATACTTGTTCATCAAAAGTTAAATTGTGGGCGACTACTGTATGAGAACAAAAGAATATTTCAATTATTTTTTTATATACTTCCAGAAATATTGGAGCGTCCTTTACTGTATAGTCATTTATATTAGTAATTTTTGTAATATAGTCAGGGATTGGAATAGGTGGTTTAATATAACTTTCAAATTCTTTTTTAATATTTCCTCTATTATCTAATTGTATTGCATAAACTTCTGTGATATATGGTTGATGTGCAATGTCAATACCTTTTGCTTTTACAAGTCCAGTCGTTTCTAAGTCGAATACTGTTATCATGCTTTGTCTATCCTTTCTTTAGCTATCTCAAAATATTTTTTATCAAGTTCAATTCCAATAAAATTTCTGTTTAAATTTTTACAAGCTACGCCTGTAGTGCCTGAACCCATAGTAAAATCAAGAACTGTTTCACCTTCATTGGTGTAGGTTTTGATTAGATATTCCATTAATGCTACTGGTTTTTGGGTTGGGTGTAGCCTATTTGAATTTGCTGTATGAACTGATTTAAAAAACTGAACACTTTGTGGGTATTTACCTCTTTCGTAATCAATAGAATGTTCTGTTTTTATTACACCTGCAATTGAATTTTTTGATTTATTCTCTATTTGCTTTTTACTATTTATTTTTAAATTATTATTTTTAAATCTCTTTTTAACACTTTCTGAATATTCTTCAAATTGAGGGTTATAAGTTGGCTGCTTTTTCGAAAAAATCAATATGTTTTCATGATATTTCATTATCATTTTTTTAGCATTCACAAAACCTCCTGACAAATTCTTGTGCCAAATAATCTCATATCTAAACATTTTTATATTGCTCACAATTAAAGCACTTGTAAAAGGTTGCGAAGCTGTCATTACAATAGCACCGTTATCTTTGATAAGCCTTTTCAACTCTTTCCACATTGGTTCCAATGGAATTACACTATCCCATTTACAAGCGGTTGTTCCATACGGTGGGTCAGTCAATATCATATCAACACTTTTATCCGGCCCTTTTTTCATTACCTCTAAACAATCACCTTGAATTAATTGAATCATTTATTCACCCTCTTTTTTACAAATGAATTAGCTGATTTCATGGTCTCAAACTCTTTTATATTTTTCCACCAAAACTTGATCTTTAAAATGATCATTCTTTTTTCTACTCTGAAAGCAGTATTGACAATTTTATTATTATAAAAGAAATTAAGTTTTCTTACTCTCCATTGATGGATTATTTTTAGTTTCATATATCTTTTTTCTCCTT
>Ga0209633_10000516_pt1 | contig 44337 bp, 42 predicted proteins | sample Cruoilmetagenom1_FD_187290 | JGI IMG/M metagenome (GOLD analysis project Ga0209633, IMG submission 187290) | Oil polluted marine microbial communities from Coal Oil Point, Santa Barbara, California, USA - Sample 1 (SPAdes) (version 2) | ecosystem: Environmental > Aquatic > Marine > Oil seeps ... | reverse complement strand
CAAGCGGATCCTGGTCGCCTTCGAGCGCGCGGAGACTGCGGGCGATGAGGCCGAACAGCGCCGACAGCTCAACTTCGTGGTGATCGGTGGGGGACCGACCGGCGTCGAAATGGCGGGCGCGATCGCCGAGCTCGCCCACCAGTCTCTTGCCAAGGATTTCCGCCATATCGATCCGACCGATGCCCGCATCATTCTGGTGGAAGCGGGCCCCCGGGTGCTGGGGGCGCTGGCCGAAGACCTCTCGGAATACGCCAAGCGGGCGCTGGAGGAACTTGGCGTCGAGGTGATCCTGAACTCACCCGTCGAGGAAATCTCGGACCAGGGCGTCAGGGTCGGCGACGAGTTCATACCCTGCGCCACCATCATTTGGGGCGCGGGCGTGGCCGTACCGAATCTCTCCAACTGGCTTGGAATCGAGACCGACCACAGTGGGCGAATTCCGGTCGAGGGCGACCTATCGGTCGATGGCCATCCGGAGATCTATGTGATTGGCGATGCCGCAGAAGTTCCTTGGAGAGACGGCGAAACGGTGCCTGGAGTCGCACCCGCCGCCAAGCAGGAGGGGAAATATGTCGCCCGGGCGATCGTTGCCAAGCTCAGCGGCAAGCCGGCGCCGAAGCCGTTCCGCTACCGGCATACGGGCAATCTCGCGACCATTGGCCGCCACGCCGCTGTGGTGGATTTCGGGCGCTTCAAGCTGAAGGGCTGGCTCGCCTGGTGGTTCTGGGGCATCGCCCACATCTATTTCTTGATCGGCGTGCGCTCGGCCATGATCGTGGCGATGCAGTGGTTCTGGGCCTATCTCACCTTCGGCAAGGGCGCCCGGCTCATAACCGGGCTGGAACCCTTGTTTGCCGACCCCGAGGCGCCGGCGAAGGCGCGGCCCGCCCGCCGCCGCAAGCGGGCTTGATGTATGGGATCCGACCGCCCTTCAAACAGCCGTAACGCTAGCAGCAGATTCATCATCACCAATATCGGAACCACGAGCGTTGGCGCCAGCGCCATCGGGAAGTCGTAGAGCGTCGTGATCGAGGGCTCCGAGGTGAAGACCTGCCAGGAGCCGGGCAGCGCCAGTTTGATGACGATAAAGCTGCCGGGCACGATGATGGCAGCTCCGATCAAGTTCCAAGCGACCAATGCCCAGCGGCCGATGCGATCGTGAAAGACCAGCCAGGCCACGATCAACGCCGAAACCCCAAACAGGAAATCGGGAATCCCGACAAGAAAGGCAAAGGCGGCGTTGAAGTCGCCATTCCAGCCCTTGATGATTCCGCCGATCGCCAAAATGCGGAGCCCCTGCAGGGCGATGATCGCGTGCAATGGGGTGTGATCGATTAGGCCGTTGATGGCGTTCCTGGCGGGGGTTGAGAAAAAGTAGGGCGTGAATACAAGCAGCACCGGCACGAATGGCAGCCAGAACGGCGCTGATAGGCTCCAGAACTGGGTGGTTCGGTAGGCGCCGGTAAGCCCAAGATAGGTGCTGAGCCCGCCCCAAAGCGCGAGCAATGCCAATAGGCCATAGATCCAGCGGGCGCCGGTTCTATTGAGCGCGCCGCTCTCCATGGCAAGCTGGGCGGCATAGGCGATCGCGATCACTTCGACCGTGAAAAGCGCCGGTACGAGGGAAAAGCTCATGGCGTAGTCTCCTAACGTGTTGTATATACAACCAGAATCTCAAAAAAACTCAGACCTTGTGGGCTTGGTCGATCATGCGGTCGAGTGCCTCCAGTTCGCTCGACCCAAGTTGCTGGCTGGCCCGCCCCTGAACCTCGCTCCATACGGGGTGCGCCTCGCGCAGCGTCTTGCGGCCGAATGTGGTGGTCACGATGACCTTGCCGCCATCTTCACCGCGATGCTCCTCTAGCCAGCCGCGCTCCATCATCTTTCCCAGCGTCCTGCTGAGCGTGGATTTTTCCAGGTCGAGTTTTCGGCCAATTTCAGCCGGTGAAACAGGCTCCAGGGCCGCCGTGGCCTTCAGCAGCGTGAACTGGGGCACAGTGAGGCCCAACTCTCGCAAGGCCTCGTCATAGGCTCGGGTCAGGATCCGGCTGAGCCGACGGGCCCGCATTGCCACACAGACATCGTCGTTGCTGTTCGTCATGGGATCTATATAGATCATCAGGTTGTATATGCAACCTAGAGACCGAAATTTTCAGCGCGTGAACCGGCGGTGCGGCCGCTATCTGGCGGAAAATCCCCTGTCGCCGCAATTTGTGGCTTGGACGGCCTTGCTCTCGCTCATCTGCGCCTTAATGGCCGCCGGCACTTTGCCGTAGCCGACCACGGAGGAGGAAAGCTGGTCATCGTCGCTGCCCTTGAGCGCGATCTGGGTCTCGATGCAAACCGCGAAGCCCGCTGGGGCCGCGCCCTCGCCGTTGACCGCCTTGGGCTCGCAGTCGTCCATGGCGCGCATCACGCTGCCGCCGCAGCCATCCACGCCCGATCCCAGAACCTTGCCGTTCGATCCGTAGCTGACCAGATAGGCGTTGAACGGCTTGGCGGTCACGCAAAGATCGGTGATGCATCCGGTCTCGGTGCCCCGCTCGATCCGGCAATGCACGTCACCTTTGTTGGCCCGGCCGAATTGCAGCAGGGTGGTCAGGAATTTCTCACCATCCGGTGCATCGCCCAGCACGCCCGCGCCAGCCGCAGTTTTGATCTCATCGGCGACCCGGGGAAACTCGCGATATTGGCCCTGCACGATGACGCAGGCGCCCTGGGCCACGATTGTCTCATTCAAGAGGTCGTCGACCACGCCGAGATAGGTCTTGAATTGCACGCCCTTGGAGATCCTCACGATTTCGAAGGGCACGGTAACGACGGGAATCTTCGGCTCGGTGGGAGCCGCCTCCTCCTTCGATTTGCGGCCAAAAAGCTGGGCACCGCTCTGATCCACGCTGAGGCTCAAGATCAGAACCGCCAGTATCAGACAAATCCAACGCGCGCGCATGGCCAATGCCTCCCCGGGGGGCGGCCCCGGCCCCGTGGCGCCCCAAAAGACGTAACTGCAATTCCATCTTAATATGCGCGGACCCGTCATGGAAAGATTCGAGCATGCAGCGGCGAGGCTAGACGACGACAGGGAGATGGCCAGGCGCGGAGACATTAGGCAGACCCGGCGTGCTCTCGGGCAGCGCATGGGTAACGCATTTGCCGCGAGCGCCATCCAGGGAACATGAGCAACAAACAAAACCGCTACGCCATTCAGGTTCCCGGAGCCAAGAGCGCCGGCGTGCTCGAAGTAACTTCGCCCTTCGACGGCAAGCCGGTGGCGACGGTTGAGACAATCGACGCGGAAGGCGCCGAACTTGCGCTAACGACCGCCAACAACCTCTTCGAAGATCGCGACGCTTGGCTGCCGGCCCATGAGCGCGCGGCGATCCTGGAACGCACAGCCGTGCTAATGCGCGAGAAATTCGATCATCTGGTCGATGTGGCGGTCCTGGAAGGCGGCAAGCCGCTGGCCGATACCAGGGTCGAAGTCGAGCGCGCCATCGACGGCATCAAGAACTGCGTCGAGTGCATCCGCAGCGAACACGGCAGCGAAATCCCGATGAGGCTCAATCCCGCTTCGGCGAACCGCGTCGCCTTCACCCACCGCGAGCCCATCGGCGTGGTGGTTGCGGTGAGCGCCTTCAACCATCCGCTCAATCTGATCGTGCATCAGATCGGGCCGGCGATTGCCACAGGCTGCCCGGTAATCGTCAAGCCCGCCGAGGACACGCCAGCCTCTTGCTTCGAACTGGTGAAAATCGTCCGCGAGGCGGGGCTTCCCGATGGCTGGTGCCAAGGGGTCGCGGTCGCGGATGTCTCGGTTGCCGAGAAACTGGTGACCGATCCGCGCGCCGCCTTCTTCAGCTTCATCGGCAGCGCCAAGATCGGCTGGATGCTGCGCTCCAAGCTTGCGCCCGGGACCCGGTGCGCCCTGGAGCATGGCGGTGCGGCGCCTGTGATCGTGGGCCAGGACGCCGATCTCGAGACCAGCCTGCCATTGCTCGCCAAGGGCGGCTTCTATCACGCGGGCCAGGTCTGCGTGTCGGTGCAGCGCGTATTCGCCCATAGCACCGTGGTCGAGGATGTTGCCAACGGGCTAGCCGGTTTGGCCAAGAAGCTGAAAGTCGGCGACCCGATGCTCGCGGAAACCCAAGTCGGGCCGCTGATCCGCCACCGCGAGACCGACCGTGTGTCGGAATGGGTGGAGGAGGCGGTCAGCGGCGGCGCCAAGCTGCTGAGCGGTGGCGAAAAGCTCTCAGACTCGCTCTATGCGCCGACCGTGCTGCTCGACCCGGCCGGCGAGGCCGCCGTCAGCACCCAAGAAATTTTCGGGCCGGTGATCTGCGTCTACGGCTATGACGACGTCGATGAGGCGATCCAACGCGCCAATGCGCTCCCCGTGGCGTTCCAAGCCGCGGTGATGGCTCGCGATATCGATACCGCGATGTACGCCTATAAGCGGCTGGCTGCCTCGGCCGTCATGGTCAACGACCACACCGCGTTCCGGGTCGACTGGATGCCGTTCGCCGGTCTGCGCCAATCGGGCTACGGCGTCGGCGGTATTCCCCACACCTATCGCGACATGCAAATCGAGAAGATGCTGGTGATCCGCTCGGCCGCACTTTGAGGGGCAACTCGCCAGCCGGCGGTATCGCAGGCCTTGGTTGAGGAAGGCCAGATTGAGTGTAAAATTGGACCTTCACTATTCCCCAAACGTGGAGGCCCGGCTCGTGATAACGGAAGAAGTCTACAAGCAATACATCGCCGATTTTAATGCGGCTTGTGCCGGGGACGGTACAGGATTTGGGGCTTTCTACGACAAATATTACGAGCCGGATGCGATCTTCGAATACATCCCGATGGCGGAGAAAAACAAGGGTAAGGCGATCACCGTCTCATTCTGGGAAAAGGTCTATGGATTGATGGAGGAAAAAATCCAGGATCACACGACCCTTTTGATCGATGAGAAACATGTCGCCACGGAAGCGCCCATCGATTTCCGTTGCAAGAAGGACCTGGAATGGGTCGGCGTTAAGCACAAAGCGGGCACGAAATTCCGGTTGATGATGGCTGGATTCTACCACGTCAGCCCGAACGACAAGTTCGAGTATGTCCATGTCTACTCGATCTACAATCCGGCATATCGGCCGGAATAACGCAACGCCGCTGCGCCGTTGAAAGACCAGCCGATTGCACCTCGTGGGCTCACCCTTCCCCCGGGACACGGCGGCATGTGATCTAGCGCAGCGCCCCAACTGTGTCGCTATTGCAACGGACGTGTAGAAAAGCAACGCCCAAAGCCCGTATTGTGTCGACACCCATGACCCGGGCCGTTAGTCCATAACAAACGCCGCCGGAAAAACGCCATACAACCGGCATGGGGTGGCAGAGGGATGAAGGGACCAAACAGGCTCAAAGCTCTGGCGGTTGGCGCCGCCACGCTCGTGCTTGCGGCGAACTCGGCCTCTGCGGGCGGTTACATTCAGACCCTGGGCATAGGTCAAAAGTCGTCGAGCTTGGCGGGTGCTGTGACCGCTACGGCGGACGATTTCGACGCCTTCTACACAAACCCGGCTGGAGCGGCGAACTTCGATACGCCGCTGATGGGCGGGGCCGTGAAGGTGGTCAGCAGCCTGCCGTACGAATTCGAAGACGGCGCGGGCAACAAAGTCATTGATACGCTGCAGGGCCAATCGGTGGGATTGCTGCCTGCCAATGGCGCCTATTTGCCGATGATTCCGGGCAGCGTGGTGGCGGGTTTCGGCGTCGGTGCGCCATTCGCGCTCGCCGTCGATTTCAAGGATCAGCCCTTTGGGCAAATCAGGGCGAACGAGGACGCCGCCGACTTCGAGCTGATCTATGTCGAAGCCTCCCCGCTTATTGCGGTCCGGCTGACCGACTGGCTCAATGTCGGCGCGGCCATCAATTTCGGCGTCGCCAAGCATTTCAAGCAGACCATCCGGTTCGACGATCTTGCCGGGTTGGGCATAGCCGGCACGTTCTATTTGCAGACCGACGACGACATTCCCGTGCCGATGGCCCCCTGGGGCTTCTCGACCGATCCCAGCGCGATTACCTTCACGCTGGGCGCCCAAGCGCAGGTAACGCCGACCTTGAAATTCGGCATTACCTACCGCGAAGAGACGCCGAACAAGTTCGAGGGTCAGGTCCGATTGTTCACGCAAGTTCCGGTGTTGTTTGATCGTAGGTCGTTGAGCGCCTGCGTTGGGCCGCCGGAGCAGGCGGGCGTTTGCGACCTGAATTTTGGCATCGACCGCTTCCGGGCCGAGATGGAGCTGCCGCGCCATCTGCAGTTCGGCTTCGCCTGGCAGGCTTTGCCAAATTGGGAACTCTCCTTCGACGCGCAATGGACCAACTGGTCCGCGGCCAAGGGCTTTGGCTCGCCGCTCATTCAGAATTTCACCCAGAGCCAATCGGTCGACCCCTTGACCAATTTCACGGTGGGCGTGGGCGGGTCGCTGAACGTGCTTTCGCTGCTTCCCCGCACGCTCGGGCAAATCCCGCGCGGCATCGACAGAACCTTCATCGATTTCGAGGCGAAAGACGCCTGGTCGTTCATGGTGGGCTCGAAGTTCGACCTCAACGAAACCTGGTCGTTCCTGAGCGGCTACCAGTATGACCAGCAACTGGCCGAGAAGCATTACGTGGCCGATCCCGCCAAGCACTACATCACGGGCGGCGTCGAATTCACCATGCCCACGGCGCGCGGCGAGTGGACCTTCGATCTGGGCGGTCAACTCGTCCTTTACGAGGACGATGTCATCCCGGCCGGTCAGAGCACGACGCTTGGAGGCCTCGGGCCCAATGCCTCGCTCGGCGGCTTCAGTGACGGCCCCAATCCCGGCAACAACGCCATCACGCCCAGCAATGCGGTGGGGGCCGGCATCAACGAGGATAGATATGAAATCGGCGGATATATCTGGACCATTGGCGCCTCGGCGACGCTCCGCATGTAACCGATCACCGGCCCATGGTTTTCCGGCGATCCGTTCGCCGATGAATTGACGCGGCGGAGAAGCCGTCTTAGGCGACGAGCTTCCCGACCCGGGCGAAGGGGCTCAGACCCAGCCAGGACTGCATTGCTTTTTGAAGTTCCGTCTCCCCTGTCATGATGAGACGGGAGCTCTTCTTGGCGTCCGCGACGGTCTCCAGTCCCATCCAGATCGCGGTCATGGTGCGCAGGTCCGTATTCACATAGAGCTCGACGTCGAAACCCGGATCGACCGAGCAAAGGTCAACCGCTTTGCCGGGTTCCACGATCAGCCAATATCTTCGCCGCGCGGCCGGCAGCTCCGGATAGCTGAACTGGATCACGCTGCGGCGTTGGGGCATCGGCTCGGTGTTGAGGTTGCGCCGCATGTCCCACATCAGCAATTCGGGATCGAGATTCTCCAGGGTAGGCGCGCTTTCGACCCAGCGCTGGCCCCAGCTCCCGATGGCGCCGATCACGGGTTCCAGTTCCTTGCCCGCCGGGGTGAGCTTGTACTCGAAGATATCCGGCTCGCCCGCCACGGCGGTGCGTTCGACGATGCCGGCGGCTTCCAGGTCGCGGAGCCGCTTGGAGAGCAATGCGGGCGACATCCGGGGCACGCCGCGGCGCAGTTCGTTGAACCGGGTGGAACCGGCGACCAGCTCGCGCACCAGAAGAACGGTCCATCTCGTGCAGAGCGTCTCCGCGGCCATGGCTACGGGACAAAACTGCTTGTAACTGCCGTCGGCCATTTTTTCCTCCAGCAAGGTGGTCCGGATATTTCTGTTGCCTGAAATGTAGGCAGGGCAGCCGCCGCGGACCAGCATGACACCACTACTGCACCAGTACAGTAACTGTACCAGGGCGATTCAGTTTGTGTACCGAAATCGCCATGGCGCAGCCCGGCGCCTGCGACCACATGCATGCCATCGGCAGACGCGGGACACAGGCAACGGACACGGGAGAGAGACCATGAACCCCGAGACAAAAGAGACATATTTGAAAATCGCGCTCGTCACCTTCGGCACAATCTTCTTTTTCATCTATCCCCTCGGCATGTTGTGGCCGTCGGGCTGGGTCTGGCATGGCGGCGAGGGCGCCTATTATCTGCAGATGATCTGCGGCGTCTACGCCGTGCTAGGCGCCTATCTGATCGCGGCGGCCAGGAACCCTAGCGAAAACCGCAGCCTGATCGGCTTCACGATCTGGTCGAGCGTGGTCCACGCCGGCATCATGGGTGTTCAGGCGGTTACCGACGGCCATGAGATCGGCCATCTGATTGGCGACGTTCCAGCGCTTCTGCTGGTGGCGGGCGTGCTTTGGTTCCTGTCGCCGTCGCCGGACACGGATACGGCCACAGCCACGCGAACGGCTTAACTGGCAGACCACGAATTACAACAAGGCCGCGGGGTCTCCGCGGCCTTTTTGTCTGCCGGTGGCCACATGAAAAGGCCTGGCTCAAGCTTTGCGACTAACCGGCGCGCCTATCTCTATTGGCGGCTCTCGAGCCACGCGACCACATCGGCCGCGCTACGGTCCGGCGGAAACACCGGATAAAACACCTGCTCGATGCGGCCCTGCCCGATCACCATGGTGAGACGCTTCAGCAAGCGCATGCCGGCTGCTTCAAAGGTTGGAAGAGCCAAGTCTTCAGCCAGCTTCAGTTCGTGATCCGAAAGCAAAGGAAACGGCAGATGCAGGCGATCTGCGGCCTCGCGCTGATAGTCTTGGGTCTGGGTCGAAAGCCCGAAAAGATGGTCGACGCCCAGCGATCGCAATTCAGCGAAATGGTCGCGGAATGCGCAGGATTGCGGCGTGCATCCGCGTGCGCCGGGGATCATGTCCCAGCCCTCAGGTAAGGGGACGCCGGGGCGTCCCGTCATCGGATAGGCATATACGACCGTCAATCCATCTAGCTTGGACAAGTCGATAGCGCGCCCGTCGGTTGCGTCCAGAGTTATTGAGGGCAGATTGCTGCCCGCCAGATGCCGTGCCGCGCCGTCATCGACGGGCACTGGGAGTTTTGACCAATCGACCACCAAGGATTCCATTGTCGGATGGCTCCGCAATTTGCATTTAATGCGGTTGAATTGCCATCACCAGAGTTGGGCAACCGTTTCAATGATCCGACTGCTGATACTTGCGGCCCTAGTATTCTCGCTCGGTCAATCGGCCGCCAGCGAATCTGCGGAGAGCCTGCAGCGGCTGCGCGACGTGATGACCGAAAGGTTGGTCATCATGGAGCAGATTGCCAGGTACAAATGGAATGCGGGCGTGCCGGTAGAAGATCCCGACCGCGAAGCCGCGATTCTGCAGAAAACCTTGGCGATGGCGGTTGGGGGAGGACTCAATCCCGAATCCGCGACGCGAGTCGTACGGGCTCAAATCGAGGCGGCGAAGATCGTCCAGCACACGCTTTTCGATCAATGGCGCAAAACGGGCGCGGGCAAGTTTGCCGAGGCTCCGAGCCTCACCGAAACTCTGCGCCCGGAGGTCAGCCGGTTATCCCGCGAACTGATCGCGGCGCTCGTAGCAGCGCAGCACGATCTGGACGGCTGCTTGGCTCGACAAATCCTGAGCCCCGTGCCTGGGGTTCTTGCGCGCATCCCCGGGGCTTGGAGGGTCGCCGTAGACGGCACACTTGGCGCCACAGGACCGTGCCCTTCGCCCATGGATGGGCCGTGATTTTTTTTAACTGGCGAGCAGCAGAAAGCCGGCATGGCGCGCGTGATAGTCGGGTGTCCGCCCCGGACCCAAGGCGAACTTGATCCGACATGTAAGGTAAGTCGATGGCGCTGGAACGCCGTGCAGCCATCGCAAATGGCGCAGACCGCACGGCATCCAACCAGTTACCAGAGGAAGGAGAACAATATTCTCTATTCGTCTGTTAGACGCGCACAACCTGCTCAATCACGGTGTCCGCGGAGCCGAGCTTCATCGGCTTATGCGTAACCTGTTGAGCATGGTGCCCGTGGAGACAACCTCCCAGCGCAGCCGCGACGGCCATGATGGAAACTGCAGCGAAGAGTCGTTTTAAACTTTGCATGGTCTTGCCCTCATTTTTTTCGTGATCTGCCCCACACATCTCACATCAATTAAATCTGCCGCACGACATCCCCATTTGTCGACGTAAAACGGCAATTGGCGGCCAATTATCTCGCCCAGTGTGGCATTAATCACACGAATGCGATGTCGTCTTCTGGGTGACTGATGGCCGCCTTCCGATACCATTCTTGACGATGAGGGACGCTTGACTGCCTGATGGCGGCTCTCGGGGGGCAAAGCAGACTCCAACAGCGACGCTGCGTTTCGGCCGCTTTTTACCCGAAGCGGACATCGAATTGACACGCATGCTTCGGCCGACTTGCTAACGTGGCAGCAGTGGCCAGGCAGGCCAAGACGGACACTTTCAAATTGGTGAGCCCTCTTCGTAGAACTTGTGAATAGCAGGCCGGTGATGGATTTCATGGCCGGCCGGGTACCAGCGGCTCAGCAGGCGTCTCCTTGCTGTCAGGTCGAGGCACTGATGGAGTCGCTCCGAACCGCTGGCCAGCGCTTACCCTTTTCTAGGTGAAGCGCTTGGACACCCGGCTTGTCGAAAATTCTGACCGCCGGCAAATTTTTCCTGGCGCCATGTTTCTAACTGATTGGCAGATTAAATCCGACTGAATTGGCTTTTTGGAAGGCCACGACGTTCTAGTCAGTTGCTCCAATTGTCCGACGTTTGGAGGTGCGATGCGTCTGAAGCAGCTGGGGGTAATTGTGTTGGTGTTTGCGGGCGCGGCGACAGCCAGCCCCGCCCGATCTGAGGGCAGTTTATCTGCCGCAGCGGGCCTGACCCCGCAAGACCGGTCCGATATTGCTGGCAGTCTCCCCAACAGCTTGGACGAGATCACCGGCTTGATCTTCGGCGACGAAGGCGGCTTCATGTTTGTCGGCGAAAGCGGCAACGGTCCCTCAGTGCCGGGCATCGGCCCCGGCCCGGATGGACTAGACGTCCAACCTGTCGAAAAGGACGTTGACCTCCGTATGGATGTGCGGGGACAAGACCTCCAGGCTGGCCGCTTGACCTATGGTCCTACGATCGGCATGAGTTTGCAGGACCATGGCCTACCGGTAAGCACGATCACGCCGCAAGCGCATATCAGGGGCATTTGGGACTTTCACAATGATGTCGACGTGCTCACCTCCACGGGTGCGCTCGACTCGGTAGGCGACACTGGGCTCAACTTGGGTGGTGGCCTCGATGTGGCGTTCACCAATGGATTACTTGTGAGCCTTGATGGCGACTACTCCGCCTATAGCAGCGATCTCCCTGACTGGAGCCTGCGGGCGGGCATTGGCTCGTCGCTCTCAGCTTTAGGTCTTTCCGACATCTCGCCATCAGGACAGGTCAAGCTCGACATGGGCGCGTCGCAGGAGGCCCTGGAGACCAAGGCAAAAGTTGCTATTCCGCTGAGCGGAGGTGAATAAGACTCCACATCATCACCGGCTCAGTGCGTCTGTTTCCAATCTTGCGCAGGCGTTCCGGGCGGAACGGATCCACCGTGGAACTCGCATGGACGGACGAGAGGCGCGGCTGCAGATTGGCCGCTAGCCGGCCGGGACCGCGAGGTCGCTCGGATTGGCCAAGCCGTTGAACGCGGCCAGCGAGCGTTCGATCGCCTCACGCTCGAGGCCGCGCACGATGAAGACAATTCGCGAGCGATGGTCGTCGCTGGGCCAACGCTCCAGGTGGACCGGCGGGTGCACGATGTGCTGCACACCATGGATTACCACCGGCCCCGGCATCCCGCCGACCTCGAGGATGCCTTTGACGCGCAACACCTTTTCGCCATGGCAATTAAGCAGCATCGACAGCCACAAGCCGAAGGCGGTCCAGTCGAGCGGCACATCGAAAGTCGCGCAGAAGGTGCCGATCTCCGCATCGTGGCGGCTGGCGCCGAGGTCTTGGCCGGACTGCGCGCGCCCCGTCTTTGCTTCCGCCGCTAGCCAGCGCCGCACCTCTTCCGACTTGCTGGCGGGGTCATAGACGTCATTCGCCATCAGAGTGTTTGGCTCGATCGGTTGGGATTGGGCATCGATGATCGGCGCAGCCGGGTTAAGGCGCATTAGCTGGGCCTTCAGCCGGGCCACGCCGCCGGCCTCCGCGATGTCGGATTTGGTCAGAACCACACGGTCGGCCACTGCCACCTGTTTCGCCGTTTCCGGATTTGCACCGAGTTGCTGCTCGCCATTTACGGCGTCCACCGTGGTGATCACATTGCCCAGCCGGAAGTGGTGGCGCAGCACAGGTTCGGCCGTCAGTGTAAAGACGATCGGCGCCGGATCGGCGAGACCCGTAGTCTCGATGGCGAGGCGCTCGAATGCCGGAATCTGGCCCCTCTGACGCCTGTCGTAGAGGTCGCGGATGGCGCTGCTCAACTCGCCCCGAATAGTGCAGCAGACGCAGCCGGTCTGAAGCACCACCAATTCATCTTCCACGCTCTCCAGCAAAAGATGATCGAGCCCGATCTCACCGAACTCGTTCATCAGGACGGCCGTATTTGCGAGCTGGGGTGAACTCAGGAGCCGTTGCAGCAGGCTGGTCTTGCCGCTGCCGAGCGAGCCGGTCAGCAGGTTTACGGGGATCAACTCCTCATACGGCGCCACGGCATTCGCCCGGTTCAGAGATTCTGTTTGAGATAATCGACAAGGTCTGGATCGAGCGGGTCGCAGGGCCGCTTCGCCAGAAGCTGCGCGGTTGGCCACAGGGCGATCAAGTGTTCGACCATCTCGGTCTGACCGGTTTGGTTGGCGAGCATAAAGCGCTGGCCCTGCCAGTCGGTCAGCTTGAGGCGAAAGAGGGCGAGCACCCTATTGGCGAGCGCGATCCGGCCAAGGCGTTCCTGCCGCCGCGTCGGGGGCAAACGCCTGTTGTCGAATACCGATGGCCGCGATGCGGGATCGCTCCAGTGCTGCTCAGCTGCGAGGACACCGCACAATGCGCACATGGGTCAGCCCTGGCCCCGACCCGCGGTTCGCGAAGCCTTGGCGCCCTTTCGTGGATTTCGCCTTGCGAAATCGTCGGCGATCTCATCGAAAGTGGTGAATCGGACCCCTGGATGCTGGATCATGTGGTTGTAGAGCCGCTCCAACATCAGCAGCGCTTGGGGTCTGCCCGAGACGTCCGGGTGGATGGTCATCGTGAAGGCGGCGTAGTCGGATTCCCGATACACCCAGTCGAACTGTTCCTGCCACATCTCGCCCAGATGACGCGCCGTTACGAAGCCGTGGCTGTTGGGTGCAGCCTTCATGAACATCATCGGGGGCAAGTCGTCCAGGTACCAATTCGCGGGTATTTCGATCAGGTCGGTTTCCTCGCCCCGCACCACGGGCTTCATCCATTCTTCCGCACTCTTCGAGTAGTCGATCTTGGTCCAGCTGTCGCCGACGCGCAAATAATAGGGCTCGAAATCCCTGTGCATCTGGCTGTGATCGTATTTGAGGCCCTGAGCAAGAAGCAGCTCATTGGTGACGGGGCTGAACTCCCACCACGGCGCCACATAGCCGGTCGGTTTTTTGCCGGTGAATTTCTGGGCGAGTTCGATGCTTTTGACGAGCACCGCCTCCTCCTGCTCGGGCGTCATGGCGACGGGGTTCTCATGGGAATAGCCATGGATACCGAGTTCATGGCCCGCCTCCACGATTTGTTCGGTTTCCTGCGGAAACGTCTCCATCGAGTGCCCCGGAACGAACCAGGTCGTCTCTATGCCGAAACGGCGGAACAGCTCGAGGAGCCGAGGCGTGCCCACTTCGCCGGCAAACAAGCCTCGAGAGATATCCAGCGGCGAGTCCTCGCCGCCATAGGAGCCAAGCCATCCTGCCACCGCATCGACGTCGATACCGAATGCGCAGAAGATCTCCTTCGCCATTGCTCACCCTCCCGCTATGGATGCGCTGCTGCATCGACGCGTTATCTAAGCTCGGTGCAAGACTCTGAACCGCCAGGGGGTCGGTGTATCGTGGAGTCCGACTTGCCCCCGGCTCAGGCACCGATGGCAAAGTTAGTCCGTTCCGGATTTGATCTCCAGGGATAACGCCTGGAAGCGACTGGCGGCCGACTCAAGCCGCCTCGCGCCAATGGGGCGGGTAGGTCTTGTCGTAGCCCTCGATCGCCCGGATACGGTCGTGCCAGCCGGCGATGGCCGGATAGTGTTTTTCGAGCGGCAGGAATCCGAGATCGAGGGACGCGGCGGGCTCCCGGGCGCAGGCGCGCAGAAAGATTTCGGTGAAAGGATAGGCCACCAGGTCGGCGGCGCTGATCGTGTCCCCCACCAGCCAGTCGTGCCCGGCCAGTCTGTTCTCGAAGTTCTGGAATTCACCGTGGACCTTGGCCGCCGCTTCCCGGTATTGGGCCTCGCTCAGATTGATGTGATCCTCGAAGACGCCGTCCACAATCTCCTCCGAATGGGGCACGAGGTAGCTGACGCACTCGAAGATCACCCGCCAGATATGGCCGGTCTCCTCCTGGCTGCTGCCGAATAGGGGCGGCTCGGGAAATCTTTGGTCCAGATAGGCCATGATGGCGACGGACTCCCACAACACCGTCTCGCCATCGCGCAGAACCGGGGTTCGCCGGCGCGGTGTGAGCGCCTCAAATTCAGGTGTTCTCAAGTCGCCATCGGAGGCCGACAGCAGGATCGGGTTGTAGTCGGCATTCTTGACTTCCAGCAGCAGAAAGACACCCCATGCGAAGGGGCTGCCGCTCATCCAATAGACGTCCACCGTCATCGTCCGCTCCCCAAAACCGTGATTCCAACGCTGGGGTTCAGCATAGCATGGTCGGTGGAATTACTGCTTGGCCGTAGAGCGGCGCACTTAGCGGTAGAAGCAGTTACTGCTCGAACGGAAAAACCCGGTTCCAGTCGTCTTTCATATCCACCACGACCCAGCCCTTGTCGCCGGCCTGGTCAAGGCCCTTCTCGAGGCGGCCGATATGGGAGTCCCGGTCATAGGCGTATTCGCGCGCCCCGTCGGTGTGATGGACGATGACACCCAGACGCGCTCCCTCGCCCGCAGTGGACCATTCCAGCATCTCGTAATCGCCGTCGGAATTTCCGAAAGCGGCGATCGGGCGGCGGCCGATATGCTGGTTGATGCCAACGGGCTTGCCTGCCTTGTCGTCGATGAAGTTCATCTCAGGCAGCCGTATCACCGCGGGCTTGCCGTCCCGGACCTCATATTTGGTCTTAATGCTGGAGCCCACGACCTGCTCGGGCGGGATGCCATAGACCTGCTCGGACCAGGCCCGCACGAACTCGATGCCGCCGCCGGAGACGATAAACGTCTTGAATCCCTTCGCCCGCAGAAAGCTGAGCAGTTCCAGCATCGGCTGGTAGACCAGCTCCGTGTAAGGCCGCTTGAAGCGGGGATGCTTGGCCATGGCCAGCCAATCGGTGACGATCGCCTGGAATTCTTCGGGCGTGTTGCCGGCGTGGGAGGCCATGACAAGCTCGGCGAGCCCCTGCTTGCCCGAGGCGCCGAGCGCTTGCATGTCGCCTTCCAGCGCCGCCTTGAAGGGCTGCTTGTCCGCCCATTCGGGATGTTGCGGTGCCAGCGCCTTCACCCGGTCGATGGCGAACAGCAGCTGAAAATAGACCGGCTGCTCGCCCCACAAGGTGCCGTCATTGTCGAACACGGCGATCCGCTCGGGCGGCGGCACGTAATCCGGTCCATTCTTGTCGGTAACGCGTTGGACGAAGCCGATGATGGCCTGCTTCGCAGCGCCATCGTTCCAGGAGGGCAAGGGATCGTCCGCCGCTAGCGCCGCGTGCGCGAATAGCAGGCCTATCAGCCCGAGCGCGAGGCGAAGCGTTGCTGTCACGGCGTTGGTCCCCCTTGGACGGGGTTCACATCGGAGAATTTCGGAACCCCGCTAGCGTACGATTGGAATCCGGTTCTGCCCACCACCCGCCTCGGCTGGCGGTGCTGACGGCCATGGGGCATGGCGACGAACCGAACCGGCGGACTACTGGGAGCCTGCCGGTGTCTGTAATTTCTCCATCACCTGATCGATGGTGAAGCTCCCTGCCTCCTGGCGCGGCGGAAATTCCTTGAAGGTCTCAAGGAAATTCCCGACATAGACCTGCGCTGGGACCAATAAAAATGCGCGGTCGATCAACCAGTCGTAATAGGTGTTAGACGTGGCATAGGCGCGCTCATAAGGGTCGCGGCGCAAGTTAACGATCAGCGGGATTCGCAGCACCGTCCATGGCTCAATCCACGCGCGCAAAGTCGCCTCCGCCTTCTGCTCCAAGAAGAGGAGCTTCCATTCCTCGTAGCGCAGGGCTGTCAGATCGCCCGTGTCGGAGAAGTAGAAGACTTCCTTACGCGGACCCTTTTTGTCGCCACCGGTCAGGTAGGGCAGGAAATTATAGCCGTCGAGATGAACGTTGTAAGTGCGGCCGATGGCTTTGACGCCGCCCTTTTTGAGCTGCTCTTTGATATCGGCATCTCCGGCGGCAGCCAGGAAGGTCGGGAGCCAGTCCATGTGGTGCATGATCTCGTTGGAGACCTGACCGGCCTTGATCTTACCGGGCCAGCGCACCATCGCCGGCACCCGCCAGCCGCCTTCCCAGTTGGTGTTCTTCTCACCGCGAAATGGCGACCAGGCGGCATCGGGCCAAGTGTTCATATGGGGCCCATTGTCGGTCGAATAGAGCACGATGGTATTCTCGGCGATGCCGAGATCATCCAGCTTCTTCAGCAGCTTGCCGACATGGCGGTCGTGCTCGACCATGCCGTCCGCATATTCGTCCTGGCCCGAGATGCCCCGCAGCTCCTTCTTCACATGGGTGCGGAAATGCATCCGGGTGCCGTTCCACCAGACAAAGAACGGTTTGCCCGACTTGTGGGCTTCGTCGATGTAGTCGAGGGCCGCATCGACCGTCTCGTCGTCGACGGTTTCCATGCGCTTCTTGGTCAACGGGCCGGTGTCTTCGATCTTGCCGCCTGCCGAAGCTTTGATGACGCCGCGCGGACCGAAGCGCTCCTTGAACTTCGGATCCTTGGGATAGTCGATATTCTCCGGCTCTTCCTCGGCGTTGAGGTGATAGAGGTTGCCGTAAAACTGGTCGAAGCCGTGATTGGTCGGCAGATGCTCATCCTTGTCGCCGAGGTGGTTCTTGCCAAACTGGCCCGTGACGTAGCCTTGGGCCTTCAAAAGCCCGGCGATCGTGGGTTCTTCCTCCCGCATGCCAAGCTCGGCGCCGGGAAAGCCAACCTTTGAGAGCCCCGTGCGGAAAACACTCTGGCCCATGATGAAGGAGGAGCGTCCGGCGGTGCAGCTTTGCTCACCGTAATAGTCGGTGAACTTCATGCCTTCGCGCGCAATCCGGTCGATATTCGGCGTCCGATAACCGACCAGTCCGAAGGTGTAGGCGCTAATGTTGGATTGGCCGATATCATCGCCCCAAATCACCAGGATGTTGGGCTTTTTGTCTTGGGCGCCGGCGCTTGGACTAAGTGCTGCAACGAAGACCAGGGCGGCCAGCAGGGCTGCGCCTAATGACATCAATTTGCGGGAGAGATGGTAGATACGGGAGTCAGACATGGTACGGCCCCTTCGCAACTCCAATTGGACACAGTCTCAGAAAATACACGTTGAAATGGCCAGTAAACGGATTATTGGCAAGCAATCGGGACGAAGCTGTGACGGGATTCTGCCAATAATTGAATGCGGAAAATTCAGAAGTTAAGCGTTTCCGCTAATGAGGGGCATCGGATTAGTCTATCGCGGCCCATCTGAACAGCTCTTTTTTTATCTTCCGAAACTGCAAATGGGCGCGATCAAACTGTCGGCAGGGAGTGGCAATCGATGGCTTGGATATTCTTGATTATCGCCGGGATTTTCGAATGGGGCTGGCCGATCGGCCTCAAATTCGCCTGGACGGATGCGGGCGTGAAGCCGATCCCGCTGGTCGTCGCCATCGTAACGATGACCGTAAGCGGTGGATTCCTGATGTTGGCGCAGCGGGAAATACCGGTCGGAACAGCCTATGCGGTTTGGACCGGGATCGGGGCCGTTGGCACGTTCTTGTTGGGCATTTGGCTTCTGGGTGAAGCGGCAAATGTCGCCCGCTTCGTTTTTGTCGGATTCATCGTGGTTGGCATTATCGGGCTGAAGTTCGCCTCGGACGCACCGCAATAGCGCGCGGCCCTATCCGCCGAACGCGCGGACGGCCAAGACCACGATCATAACGGCGCCGATCAACAGCTTTCCCATGGTGCCCAGCACGCGGCCCACCGCCGCGCCCACGCCGACCTCAAAGCTCTTCTCGCTCAAGCCGTGCTTCCACATTTCGCCGAGATAGGCGCCAAGAAAGGCGCCTGCCGCTGCCCCGGCAAGCGCGCCGATCAAGGGCCCGATCAGCGGAATCGGCACGCCCATCACGGCGCCCGCGATGCTGCCCACAAAGGTTCCCAGCAGCGCAAGTGCTACCGCGCGGCGGCTGCCGCCCTGCTTTGCAGCTCCCGCCGCGCCTGCAACGAATTCGACCGCTTCGCCGCCAGCTGCCATCAGCCCAACAATCGCGACCGCCTCCCAGTTGAGGCCCGCCGCTTGATTGCCGCTATCCATGGCCACTACGAACAGGGCGGCGAGGCCGACGATGAACCAGTTGCCGGGGAGCGAAAAGAAATTGGTGGCCCAGGCAATCGTGGAACCGGAGAGCAACATGATGACCCAGAAGACGTAACCGATACTGATTTCAGGCATTGGCCGATCCTAGCAGAGGCGAGGGAATCAATCGGGGGAAATTCCAGTGCGTTGATAATGGTTTAGGTGGACGGGATTTGCGAGGCGCGGTTGGCATTCGGTCCCGATTCAACAATGATGCCCCAATCGGTGCCGCATCCCGGCGCGCCGGCCTGTTTCGGGAGGGGGTCTTGTGAGCATCTACGATTGGTTTCTTCTGATAGGCGTCCTTTACACCGGAATCGGGTCGGATTTGTTCCTGAATTGGGGCGCAGGCCTCATTACGGGGCGGCGGATTCCGCCCAAGAGCCGAAATCCCTTCGACCAGCTCTATTACTTGGTCCACGCGAAAGGCGATCCCAATATGCGGGCGACCCCGCCGGTTGTCGGTCCGCCGGATCGGATTCCGGCCTGGAACCACGCGCTTGCGGTCGGCAATGGGACCATTGTGCTGGCGATGGAAGTTCTCATCGTATTCGGCTTCATCGCGATCGCGACCGGTAAGCCGATTCCCGATTTTGCCCGGCTCGCCGCCTTTGTCTGGCTGATGCGCAGCGTTTGGGGTGAGCTTTCCTACTGGCACGTGCTGACGGAGAGCGAAATCGAACCGCTGCGCGGCTGGCGGCTGGCCTGGTATTGGCTGATCGGCATGCCCCAGGCGTTCTTCCCCTTCCTGGTCGCCGAGCGGTTCTATCCGCTGGATGGCTATCACTTCGATCCGGTTCGTCTTGCCGCGTTTCTTGCTGTACCGATCGGATTGATGATCTTCATGAAGCTCAGCTATCGGAAGCCATCGAGCCCATAGGGGCCGCAAATTGACGCAACCGGGTGGTCCGTGAAAAATTCGGTCCCGGCCAATGGGCGGGCCGTGCTAGTGCTTCACGCGACAAATCCGATTCAAGCCAAGATTCCGAACCATCCATGAGTTCGCCTCCCATCCGCCCTAGCGAAAAACAGGTCACCATGGCCGTGATCGGCTATGGGCATTTCGGCCGGATCCATGCCGAGAAGGTGGCGGGGTGCAACTTCGCCAAGCTGGTGGCGGTGGCCGATGTCGAGGCGGAGCGTGCCGCCGAGGCCGCCCAGACGCTGGGTGTGGAGGGCGTTCAAGACTACCGGGACCTGTTGGGCAAGGTCGACGCGGTCTCCGTGGTGGTGCCGACGGTCGCCCATTACGAGGTGGCGGATGCGTTCTTGAGCCATGGCGCGGACGTGCTGGTGGAAAAGCCGATCACCGACGATCCGGCGACAGCGGCGAAACTCGTCGAGACCGCCAAGCGGAATGGACGGATTCTGCAGGTCGGGCATTTGGAGCGCTTCACCAGTGTCGCCGAACTGCTGCGTGAGCGCTTGCAGCGCCCGCTCTTTATCGAGTCACTGCGGATCGCGCCCTATCAGCCGCGCGGCACGGACGTAAACGTGATCTTGGATCTGATGATCCACGACCTCGACCTGGTGCTATCCCTTGTGGACTCCCCGATCGTTTCCGTCGACGCGGCGGGCGGCGCGGTGTTCTCTCATTCGGAGGACATCGCCAATGCACGGATCAAATTCGCCAATGGCTGCATCGCCAACATCGCATCGAGCCGTATCAGCCTGAAACGGGAACGCAAGATGCGGATCTTCGAGGCCGACCGCTACGTCACGGTGGACTTCGTCGAGCGCAAGATCCGGTCGATATCGAATCCCAGCGGTAAACCGCCCACTACGCTGAGCGATGTCGAGGTTGTCGACAAGGCCTATTCCAAGGACGATCCGCTGCAAAAGGAGATCGACGCATTCGCCGTCGCGTCCGCCGGTGGTGACGCGCCGCTGGTCTCAGGCGACGACGGTAAGCGCGCCCTGGAGGCCGCGATCATGGTCAATGACAGCATGGCTGCCCACGCCGCCGCGGTTGAGCAGGCGCAAGGGCTTGCGAAGACCTCCAAGGGAGCGGCCTGAGGCCGCTCGCCGCAACACATCTGAAACCGGCCAAACGAGGGAAACCACATGACGGCCAAGGGACCTATCCCGCTGGTCGACCTCGACGCCCAACTCGCGGTGCTAAGGGGCAGCATCGAGAAGCGGCTGAGACACGTCTTGGACCAGGGCCAGTTTATTCTGGGGCCCGAGGTGGCGGAGTTGGAGCAGACGCTCGCCCAGCTCACCGGCGCCCGTCACGCGATCGCAGTGGCAAGCGGCACCGACGCGCTTCAGCTTGCCTTGATGGCCGGCGGCATTGGGCCGGGTGACGCGGTGTTCGTGCCTTCTCTGACCTTCGTTGCCACAGCTGAGGTCGTTGCGGTGCTGGGCGCGACGCCCGTGTTTGTCGATATCGAGACGGACACCCTCAACATGGATCCGGCCCATCTGGAGGCGCAGGTGGAAAGGACTACCCGCAAAGGCAAGCTGAGACCCCGCGCCGTGATCCCGGTGGATCTGTTTGGACGGCCCGCGGACTATCCGAGCATCAACAAGTGCGCCGAACGCACTGGCTTGCTGGTGGTGGCGGACGCGGCGCAAAGCCTCGGCGCTTCGCGGGGAAATTCCCAAGTCGGCGCGCTCGCGCCCCTGTCCGCGACGAGCTTTTATCCTTCGAAAACCCTTGGCGGCTATGGCGATGGGGGATGCGTTTTTGCCCTCGACGATGAGATGGCTGACAGCATCAAGTCGATCCATCGGCACGGCTATGAGCAAGGCGGCCCGGATATCGTCAATATCGGCGTCAACAGCCGGCTGGACACCATGCAGGCGGCGATCCTGCTCGCCAAGCTCGAGGTGTTTCAAGACGAGCTAACCGCCCGCCGGCGCATCGCCAAAGCCTACAATGACCTGCTGGGGGCCCATGTGGAGGTCCCAGCGCCCTATCCTTCGGGTGAGGCGGCTTGGTCCGTCTACTGCGTCCAGTCCGATCACCGCGATCGGTTGCGCGAGGCGCTGACGGCCCAAGAAATTGCGTCCGTCGCCTATTACGCGACGCCGACCCATCTCCAGCCCGCCTATCGGGCCTATGGCGAGGGCGAGGGTTCGCTGCCCGTAACCGAACGCGCCGCCAAGCGGCTGCTCGCGCTGCCCATGCATGCCTATCTCGACGAGGCCGCGCAGCAGCTTGTGTGCTCGGCAATTATCGGTGCGCTCGGCTAGGCCGCGTACTCAACAAATCCGCCGAATTGGCGATCCGCGAGATATCCGCTTACGCGTGCAAGGCGGACGCCATTGGTCGCTCCAAGAATGGTCCGCTCCTGACCCAAAGCAGACATTTCTTGCGGCGCTCGTCGCTGCAGATCGAACACCGAACAGGCTAACCTTTTGAGTGGTTCAGAAACGTGGGCCAGGTCGATCTGCTAAAGTGATAGTGCACTGCCATGCTTTCATACATAGTTCCATGGTTGCGTGACGGCGTTTAGCCATCGGCTGCCGCTTCACCCCCTCCGCCGAGGATGGTCAGCCCTTGGCCATCGACACGGAACTACGGTCGATCGAATCGCGGCCAACGGACCTCGTCAACGATTCTGTCGCCCGGATTGCGATTGGATCGATCGGTTCCCAGCGGCTGCGCAAGGCAGTTTCCATGTCATAGAAGCCTTGGCCGCATGCTAAGGGAGAGCAAGACATGCTGAGACAGAGGCATATGTCTTTGGAATCACGCTACCGCCGGCGGGCGTTGATGGCCAAATTCGCGCTGGCTTCTGTGCCAAAACAGCCGCCACAGCTAGCGGTGGGCGCGCTCGGAGGATCCGGTACGCGGGCGATAGTCACGGCGCTTCAGGGCGCGGGCGTTTGTATGGGTACCTGGATTCACCCGGAGAGCTTGGACTCTTTGGCGATGCGCCAATTCCTTAGGGGCTGGTTCGAACCGTTACGGGGAATGTCCCACCCCCAAAATGACCTGCCAGATGCCGCCGTGGAAGCATTCCGCGAGGCCATCATGCTACACACTTGGCGTATGCCCAAAACATCTATCGCATGGGGATGGAAAAACCCGCGCAACATGTGGATCATACCCTTTCTCGCCGGCCAGTACCCCGGTCTCCGTTTCATTCATCTGATACGAGATGGGCGGGCCATGGCGACAAGCAACAACCGGAATTTATTGAGGCGTTCGGGGGAGCGTATTCTCGGGGCCGATTGGAATGAGGATCCCCGTATCTGCCAATTGCGATTGTGGATGAGGGGCAACCTTTGGGGCCGCCGAACTGCGTTGGGGTGGCTTGGCGAGGAGCGATATTTGGCGATTCGATATGAGGATTTTTGCGACAATCCCGGCCCCGTCATCAGCCGCCTCCTGTCGTTCCTCGAAATAGATTTGGATCAGGGGATTTTGGAGGGGCTCACGACTGCAATACGACCTTCGCCACGTCGGCACAATTGGAAGAGGGAATGGATGGAGACCGACTTGCATCTTGATCCTGAGACGATGGCCGCACTAGAATTGTTCGGCTATCCCGAAAGTGTCACCTGAAATTTAGCTGTCGCGTCAACGATAGGGCGGCGATAGGGGTTGCGTCGCATGTGATCCAAACCAGATCGCCCTCTATGAGGAACACGCCCGTGACGAACTTGAACCGCGCAAAGCCGCCGGTATTATCACAACGCTGGCAACCATGGCGCACCAAGATCGCCAACGGTCATCTCAAATGGATGAAAGCCCCGGGAATTTCCGCTTAACCTGTAAGGCTTGGCGGGACGTGGTCAGCGTTAGCTTGGAGGCTCTTTTGAAAAGTGGCCCGAGTTCTTTATCTAATCAGTCATTATCCGCAGCTTAGCGAAACCTACATTGAGACCGAACGCCGTGAAGTAGAAACACGCGCCGAAACATTCTTGATTTCCAACGGACCGCCAGACTGTCCGACTCCGGAACATCTTTCCTTCAAGTGCGTTCCGAAGAACAGCCGGGTTGCAACGATCTGGAGCGCTTGGCGTTTCAGACCAGACGTCGTACACACCCATTGGCTGCATATGGCGAAAAACGCTAGCTATGTGGCAAGAAAAACCAGGGTTCCCTGGACAATCCGGACGCATTCATTTGATATCTTGGAGCGTTCACTAGAACAAATCAAAGGGCACATTGGTTATTGCAATGAAGAAGATTGCCGCGCTGTATTTGCATTTCCATTTCAACGTACCCGTCTTCTTGAGGCGGGACTAAAGGAAGAAAAGATAATTGACACGATGCCGGTCGTTAATACATCTTCGTTTCCGTTCTCTGACCATCACGGCAGCTCAATTATCAATATGGGAGCCCTGAAACCCAAGAAAATGTTTGAAGACTATATTTATCTATTAAAGCTGCGCCCAGACTTGAATTTCAGACTATATCCGATGGGATCTACCAAGAATATTGATGGCTTGCGGCAGCTCGCATCTCAGCAGGGTGGGAAAATTGAGATCAGCGACCCCGTGGTTTTCTCTAAGATGCCCGAGATATGGAAAGAGCATCGTTGGCTTGTCTATACCGCCGACAGGAAGCTGAAAAGTGTTGGTTGGCCCATGTCGGTCGTGGAGGCTTGGGCATCAGGGACCGGCGTGTGTATACCGCGAATTCGCCCCGACATAGAGCAATATGTAGGCGATGCGGCGATCGTTTACGACGATATCAAAGAAGTAGCTGATCTCATCGGCGAGCCCCCGAACGCGGAACTGCTGGAAAGTGGTAAACGGCGCGCTGCTGAGATGGATATCAAGAGATGGATCCATCCCTTGTATGAAATTTGGCGCCAAGCTGGAGTCGCGATTTAGGCGCCGGCTTGTACAATGGTCATCGGTCGCACAATCATTTTCTGGATTCACGCTGCTCGAATTGCCCATCAAGGGGAAACCTATTGCTGTGGAGAGCATCGGTATAATCGAATTTGCTCGAAGCATCCGATCTATTGGACGATGACCTGTGCACCCAGCCTCTCGAGCAGCGGGCTGAAACCATATTAGACGAATTCGAATTTCCGAATGGCCGCGGTTTTGCAGGAGATTTTCTGTAAATCCCAAGAGATTCAGGAAAACATCGAAGCCGACGAGATTACTGTAGACTGACCGCACCCGCGGTGAGTCAAACCCGGCGCTCGACCATCTTTTTCTTCAATTCGGCGATTGCCTTGGCGGGGTTCAGGCCCTTGGGGCAGGCCTTGGTGCAGTTGTAAATCGTGTGGTAGCGGTAAAGCCTGAACGGGTCCTCTAAATTATACAACCGTTTACCGGCGCTCTGAACCTTAGGCCGCTGGCCGATGTGCTGGCTTTGCGTGACGTCCGCTTAGAGGTGCAAAGCAGACTCCATCTCCAGCGGCTCAATGTGTCCGCTAATGACCCATAGCGGACATAAATAATTGAGACAAAAATCCGGTAGGGCAGGCAGGCACCTGCTTCGGGTTGCCTTTGCTAGTCTGTGCGCTCGGCGCCGCATTTGATTCTAATGGGCGGTAAAAACCTGGCCGGGAACCGACGCACCACGAATAATCCTTGCGTCGATGACACGCCCCCGACAATCAATCTGTCGTCCGTGCCAACTCTGCTCGGACCAGATCGTAACGATGCGGGGTCTCTCTCCCCAGTTCAGAGAGCGGATCCGGCAACTTTGAGACGCGGGAATCGATCTCAGCCCAGTCTTCAGCAGTCAAATATTGCATGGCAGTGGGGAAGAACCAGCTTTCTTCTCCGGACATATGCCGCCGTTCGTTATCTATGAAATTGCGCGCGATGCGCACAAAACCTTCACGGGGTATATGAGTCTCTATCAGAACGCTGACGACGGCGCGGGCGAAGATGAAGAGACGATTAGAGCACTCTTCGTGCTCGGATTCCAGATTGGCAAATGCCCTCGCCTGCACCGGATTTCGTTCCAGCAGCTTTTGGAAGACAAGGTCTTCCTTCGGGTGGTGATAAAGGTCGGGAAAGCTGCGAAAATAATCTACGATCTGCGTAACAAGATCATAATCAACCTGCTTGGCCTGCTCAAATTGGCAGACTTGATGATCCAGAATATCGAGTAAGCGGCTCATATTCCGGTGCTCTTGCGTAAGCATGTCCATTGTTAGCGACATGGCATGTCTCGCATCGTCTATGCCAAACCGTTGATAATACTGACAATAATACTGGACGGTCCGTCAATGATTTGGATCAATCACAGTCCCGGAGAGTATTGGATCGATGCTCAAAACCACCGTCATTCTCGGTCCTCTTTTGTTGTTAGCGCTCGGCGGGCCAGGAATTGACTCTTTATCGATGGTAGGATTGCTCCTCGGCCGACACTGTATGTGGCGGTCTCAAACTCCACTCGCAGATTTCCGCTGTCTCAATCGCTGCGGACGCCGGTAGATCCGCGCTCTAACTCCCGCGGAATGCCGTTGCCGGCGTCACTACGATCTCGTCCTCTTTGAGACCTCTTAGCACCTCGATGCGGAAGGCCGATTTCGATCCTCATCGGCCAAACATCAAAGATACGTGATGGCGGCCGCAATCTTGATCCCCATCAAACGGCTGATGCCCCACTCGATTAGTCTTCGTACGCAAGTCATATGGAGTAAGAGTGAACCAATGATCAGACGATCGTTAAGGACACCTATAGTGGCGACGGCAATGTTGTCGATGATCGCGGCGGGTGGCGTGGCGCAAGCGCAGACGAACAATCAGCCAAAGGGCGCTGCTGGCGCCGGCAAAATGTGCAAAGGCATGCAATGCATGATGGGCGGCGGGATGATGAAGAGCCCCGAGCACATAGCCGCAATACAGGCAGCCCGAATTGCCTATCTCAAAACAGCGCTCGGCATCACCGAGGCTCAGATGGGCGTTTGGAACAAATATGTCGAAGCGCTCAAAGCGAACCAAAGCAAGATGAAAGGCATGATGAAGGGCAAGAAGGACGACGAGAAGAAGGCCACGGCAATCGAAAAGATGGACGCGCGGATCGCGCGCACCAAGACCAAGCTCCAAAACCTGGAAGCCATGAAGCCCGCCACGGAGGCCCTCTACAATGCATTGGACGCCGAACAAAAGAAGAAGGCCGACGCCGTTCTGATCAAGGGCCGCGGCATGATGTGATGCAATCAATCCCGGTTGGCCCTGAGAAGGTAGGCGGGCGACGAGGCAGCAAGAGATGACTGAGCGAACCAGGCGCGGCTGGGACTGGCTACCGGGAGCGGCCGCGGCATGCTCGATCGTCGCGTGTTATGGCACATTGGCGGTCCTTGCCCTGCTATCGCTTATGGGTATCGGCATCAGTGTCAACGAAGGCGCCTGGGCGGGCGCAATAAGCGTCTTTGCGCTTATAGCGGCGCTGGCAATCGCTTACGGCTACCGGCGCCACCGGAGCGTCGGGCCGGTCGGGTTGGCCGTGGTCGGCGCGGCTCTGGTGTTATGGGCGATGTATGGCGAATATAGCCGCGCTGTGGAGGTCGCCGGATTCGCCGCTTTAGTCGTCGCGGCGTTGTGGGATTGGCGCGAAAAAAGGCGACTGAGCCGGCCATAGCCGATCGGCTCCTTGTTGCGAGCACATGGTCGCCGCGCGAAAAACTGATTTCGGCGTATCGGCGCAACTCGGAACGGTTATGGCGCCATGCCGGCAGCCGATAACGCCTGCATTTGCGTGCCACGCTTAGGAATCTGCGCCACGCTTAGGAATAGGAGCTTCGAGCCATGAGACCGTTGACCTCTTTAGCCGCGCTCCCGGCGGTTTGGGCCGCCAGCGCAATCGCGCCAAAGATGGCATTGGCCCAGCCGAGCGGAGAATTTGGGGGACACATGTGGGGAGGAGGATGGGGAATGTTTTTTGGTCCGCTGATTTGGATTCTCATCATTGTGGGCATTGTTGTTCTGGTCAGCTATGTGGTGCGCGGGCAAGGCGGAGAAGGCGTGGGAGGGACCAGGTTCCTTACGCGCAATACGCCTCTCGATATTCTGAAAGAGCGCTACGCGCGCGGAGAAATCGACAAGAAAGAATTTCAAGAGAAGAAACGGGTTCTCGAGGAATAAGATGTCGGCCAGGCACGCCATCATAGGCGTTGGTCTGCTGGCTATTGCCGCTTTTCTCGGATGGCGCTTTGTCCGCCCCATGAATATCTTTGTCGTCTCGCCGGCATTCGAACGTCCGATTTTAACGGCCAATGTTCCAGATCTGTTCGATACCTTGAGCGCCAAGGAATGCGCTTCTTGTCATCAGGAATTTTTCGCGGAGTGGTCGACCACCATGCACGCCCGCGCCTGGACCGACCCCTATTTCCAGGTGGATTTCGTCTTCGATGGATCGCAACAGATTTGCAAGAACTGCCATATACCGCTCGACCGTCAGCAGAAGCATTTGGTTCTGGGTTTTCATGACGAGGAAAAATGGGACCCCATCCTGGCGGACAATCCTAATTTCGACCCTGAACTGCAGCATGAAGGCGTGACCTGCGCCGTCTGTCATCTCAAGGACGGCAAGATTCTTGGTTCCTCGGGCAGCGAAAATGCACCCCACCCGGTGGCCAAGATCCAGGACCCCAATCAAATGTGCGTCAGATGCCACGTGGTCGGGGGCCAGCGCTGGGATACGTTTTACCGCTTCCCGCCCTGCGGCACCGTCGCGGAGATCCAGGCCACGCATGGGGCGCCCGGGGAACAGAAAAAACCAGTGACGTCTCCCGGGCCCTCTGGTGAGATCGCGGTGGACAGCAGCGCCTCGCTCGGCTGTGTCGGATGTCATATGCCGCTGGTGCGCCGTCCCGTCGTCGCAGGCGGTGAGCCGCGTCTCGTCCGCCAGCATATCTGGCGCGGCGGGCACGATCCGGAGATGGTGAAAAAGGGTCTCGACATCCAATTGAGCGAGGTGCCCTCTGCTTCGCCGCAAACGCGGCGCTACCGCTTGACGCTGACGAACATCGGCGCTGCCCACTACCTGCCGACCGGGACGCCCGACCGGCACCTCACGGTGAGCCTGCGCGCGCTGGATGCAGCCGGTAAGGTTCTAACGGAGCAAGGCCATACGCTGAAGCGCACGATCCTCTGGCGTCCCTTTATTATCGACCTATGGGATAGCCGGTTGCCCAGAGGGGAGCCGCGCAGCTACGACATCGTATTCCGCGCAACCGGGAAGGGCGCGCCGAGCGCGTTAGAGGCGGTCGTCCGCTATTTCCTCGTCGATGAAAAACGGCGTGTCCGCATCGGCTACGACGACAAGAAAGCCACCTCCTATGAGGTTTTCCGCCGGAAGCTCCTCTTAAAGAGACAGAAACCCAGTTGACGACGTTGTTGGCTGTTCACGACCGCCGTGGGCCCGAGCAGATACCATGATAATGCAGCAGCGCCCGGAGGATTATGCGAACGCGCTGTGCTTGCCTATTGGCGGAACGGCGGTCAATCGGACGACCAAAGCTTACGAGATCATCGCATCCGTATGTCGGCTCATGGTTAAGAGCCGACAACGCGTCTTCTTTACGGAATGTCGGCTTTCGGCGGTATAGCCGACGTCTCTGCAGCAGGTGGCTGAGGTCCGCTAATGAACCTTAGCGGACGCATCGGTTTGGGCAGGACCTAGGTACGGTCTGACCTCTTGGGCCCTTTAGCAACGCTTTCGGGCCGATTTGGTAAGTGAGTATGGAACGGCGTGGCCGACACAATCGAGCTGCCGATTCAGTACAGATTTGTATGCTGTTTGCTCATGTCATGCGCCACGCCGCCGTAATCGACAAAGTGTTTGTAATGTCCATTGACGCTAAACGCGGTAACGCATGTATAGACCCCGAATAAAATGATAGCCACGCCCGCGACTTGACGTATGGCGGGCCGACGCACGAGCGCCATGAGGTGCCCGGCAGCGCCGCCCATGGCAACAAGCATGGGCAGTGTCCCGAGCCCGAAGCCGAGCATGATCAATGCACCCTGGCGAGGTGAGGCCGATACCATCGAAAGCGTCAGAGCCGAATAGACCAGGCCGCACGGCAACCATCCCCAGACCAGCCCCAATCCGAAAGCACGTGACGGGGTTTTTGCCGGCAGAAAACGCCTCCCCAAGGGTTCGATCCGTTTCCAGATATAAAACCCGGCTCTTTCAATCGCCGTGAGGGCATGCCACCAGCCAGCGAGATAAAGCCCCAAGGCGATCATGAACAGGCCGGCAATTATGCCGCCGACCGGAAGAGCCGTCCCCAGGGAGAATTTGGCCGCCTGAGAGCCGATAACACCGGCAAGCGCGCCGGCGACCGTATAACTCATGATGCGGCCGGCGTTATATGTAAGATGGTGCGCGGCCAGTGAAAGCTGCGATCGGTCGGACTGCGGTATACCGGCGTTCAGAGCCCCGACGATCCCACCGCACATCCCAACGCAATGTATCGAACCGAGCAAGCCGATCATCAGTGCAGCATAGAATGTAAGCTCCACAGCCCTATCCAATTCCGATTTCTTGATATCTTGCTTTCTTGGCCGAACCCATTCCTGTCCGTGTTCCCGGTTTTGTCCGGGCCGCCGTGATCGGAGCCATCATCGGCTCGGCGCGGCCGATCGGCCGGGAGGAATTCCAAACCACTAGGAGGCTGCTCGCAGACATCGCCAGGGCGGCAAACAGCGGATTGAGATATCCGGTCACCGCCAGCGGAATCGCGATTGCATTATATAACAACGCCCATCCGAGATTTTGTCGAACCCGGCGGCGGGTGGTGCCGATCAGATCGAAGGCGTCGAAAATTCTATCCAATCGGTCCCCAGGAATGACCACGTCCGCCGCATCGGCGGCCAGGGCGGTGGGCGCGCCGAATGCAATCCCAAGATCGGCTGCGGCAAGTGCCGGGGCATCGTTGGTGCCATCGCCGATCATGACCACGCTGCCTTGTGTCCCGAGATGTTTTATGACCGCCGCCTTGGCCTCGGGAGGAACGCCGGCATAAACCTCATCCACCCCGTCTTCATATGCGCCCGCATGTTCGGCTCCGGTCAATAAGACCACGCGGGCGTTGGTTCGGAGCCGGTCAACCACACTTTGCCACTCGGGCCGCGATGCATCGCGGGTAGCGATGGCGCCGTGGGCGCGGCCTTTCCAGCCGACATAGGAAACGACCCCCTCGCCGGGCCCGACGGTTGCGGCCGAGGCGGCGAGCTTTTCGGGAATGTCCCAGCCAAGTGCTGCGAACAAAGCCTTGCTGCCGACGGCGACACGGCGATCCTCGACCATCGCGGCGGCGCCTCTACCGGCGTGAATGGCGAGATCGGTGCTGGTATGCCGTCCGTCCAGCCGCGCGATGGCCTGGGCAATCGGATGAGCGCAAAGACGCTCCACTGCCGCCGCGTATTGGACGGCCACCGGCGGACCGAAAATCTTGACCGCGGTCATATCGCCGGTGGACAGGATTCCCGTCTTGTCGATCGCCACAATATCGAACCGAGGCACTTTCTCGAAGGTATCGGCGCTTGTGACGATGATTCCACGGCGCAGTGCCGTGCTGACCCCGGCAGCAGTCGCCAGTGGAATCGCTAGCCCAAAGGTGCATGGGCAGGACACGATCAAGGTCGCCAAGCCGATCAATAACGCGGTCCCCAGCGGGACCCCGGCGAGGAGCGACCATCCGGTCACAAGAACGGCCAAACCAAGCACCACCGGCACGAACATACGAGCGATCCGGTCGGCCACGCCCCGGACTCCGCCGACCGAACTTTGAACGCTCCAAAGGATGCGCGCCAGTGTATCCATCTGGCTTTCGACTGTCGGGCCTGGCTCAATTTCAAGATTGCCTTCGACGACGACAGTGCCGCCGAGCACGTTTGCCCCGGCGGTACGGGTGACCGGGAACGGCTCCCCCGTCATCAGCGATTCATCAACCGCCGCCTGTCCCTCGACGATGATCCCGTCGACCGGAATCGGCTCGCCCTGCCAAATCACAATTCGGTCGCTGGGCTCAAGTTCATCTACGGTCCGCTGCTCGAACTCTCCAGCTTTGCGAACGCGTGCAGAAGGGCTCCACGCCTGCATCAGTTTCGTCAGTTCGCCGGTGGCGTTAGCTCGCGCTCTTCGCTCGAAAAACCGGCCCACCGTCACCACCGTCACGATCGCGGCCGCCACGTCGAAATACAGCTCAAGAGAGCCGGCGATCAGTTGACCGACGCTATATCCATAGGCCGCCAGAATAGCGATCGCGAGTAGATTATCCATGTTCAGCACGCCGGCGCGGAGGCCGATCCATGCCCCTCGGAAAATCGGTGCTCCGACATAGAAGACAAGTATGGTCGTGAGCACGAACATCACTCTCGGAACCGTATAGAAGGCGAGCCACGCCACCGGTTCCAGGTCGCGAGATTCAACCAAGCCGAGATGAGTGGGATAGTAAAAGGCGAGATAGAGCATCATCACCACGGCCGCGAGAGAAGTGCCGACCATGAGCCGGAACAGGGATCGACGCTCGTCATATTCCTGGGCGCCGTCGGCGCGAAGCCGGGCCTTGTAGCCCGCCATACTTAGAATCTTTGGCAGTTGGGATTCGTCAATGAGGTTGGGATCGTAGGTGATCTTGGCGGTCGAGGTGGCATAGCTCGATGACACCGAAAGGATGCCTTCGACCTTTTCCGCGGTTCGCTCGATCAGGATTTCACAAGACGAACAATGCATTCCATCGATCCTTAGGAACGCATCGGCTCCCTCGGAGATCGATGGCGCCGGCGCCGGCGCCTGGGTGGCATCAGTGGCGAGGACATTGGCACCGAAGCGTCGGTAAACCTCGCGGCATCCGATACAGCAAAAGTCATGGCCGTCGGCTTCGATCGGCGGGGTTGGGGTCGACAGCCCACAGAGTTTGCAATGCATCGCGATCGGGCTCAATCGTTCAGATTCGTAGAGTTCAGCCTATCGATGAACAACACTCCGCCAAAGGCGCACCGGCTGATCGCGACCCTCGGACACGAAGCAGAAGTCCTGCAGCACGCTGGAACAAGAATAGCATTCAGCCCGCCAGCAAAGCCTTGCGCCCGATGATCGCCCGCTCCGGCAATCGAAACACTATCACCAAAGCCGACAGGGCATTCAGCGGCAAGGCCAGTTTTTGGAGCGCCGCCGCCGATTTTTTGCGGCCCAATGGAACACCACTCGAATGTGTTCATGCGATCGCGCCCATCGAAGGCACACCCTCCGGCGCTTGCCCACGATCACTGTAAATGGGGCTGCGCGCTAGGGTTTGAGGTGCATCAAAGAACGCAGCCTCGCGTTGCGGTACAAAGGATACTGGCACCAGCTTTGTCGTACTTCCCGCCATCGGCGGCCGAGAGGCGCTGGGAGCCTGGGATTGTAGCGCGGTCAATGCGATCGCGGGAATTCGCTGTTTCCGTGACGTAAGTATTGACGCGCAAAAAACGCCAAGTATCGTTATAAATCTCAGTCAAACATATACGCAAGTCTAGATTGACGAGAGGAGTCAAAAGCAATTTACTAAAACAACTGAAATAATAAGCAAACGCCCAAGAAAAATAACAAGGGGAGGAGACATATAATGCTTGATTTTCTGTACCAGTCAGGCTGGGGCGCATTCACGGCTATGCTGTTGTTTCAAATCCCATTCCTGATCGTCTTCGTATCCCTCATTTTCTGGAAATCTGTTGCGGGTCGGGAGCCAAGCGGCACCGACGACAAGAAAACGTGGTGGGTGGAAGCCATGTGGCTAACGGCCGTTGTGGCGCTGTTCCTTGTCGTCAATATCGTCAGCATTCAATACCTCCCGGCCGTATCCACCGCGCGCGCCGTGCAGTCGGCAGTACAGTCGGGACAGGACATTCAGGATGTCGATGTGACGGCAGCATCTTGGTACTACGAGATGTCCAACCGCGAATTCATAGCGGGAGACCCGATCCGGTTCTCGGCGAAGGCCACCGACACGCAGCACGGTTTCGCTGTGTACCATCCCGATGGGCGAGTCTTGTTCACGATGATGCTCATTCCCGGGGTGGGACCAGCGTCGCTCGTCTACACGTTCCAGGATCCTGGAACCTACAAGGTGCGTTGTCTGGAGTATTGCGGATTGGCTCACCACGATATGAGCGATGAGCTGATCGTTACGGCAAGCGCCAACTAATTACGCCCTTGGGGAGGAACTCACCATGTTGAGCCCAGCTGCAATTATCCAACGCACCCCTCTTTTTGGCCGCATGTTCAGTGTCGATGAGAGCACCGGACTTGAGGAAATCAATGGCTGGCCCGGTCTGATGATCATGACGTCATTCGCGTGGCTTGCGGTGGCCGGTCTGCTGGGAGTGGCAATGCCCCTCACACAGATTTTCGAGCTCGACGCCGGCCTGTTCTATCTCGCGATCACGGCGCATGGCGCGGCCCTGGTGTTTCCGTTCTTGTTGCAGCTCGTATTCGGCGTCAGCCTGCACCGGGCCGGTGGGTGTCTGGGGACACCGGCGACGGGGTTAATACCGGCATTGATCTTCTGGTTCATGAATGTGGGCGCGGTCCTGCTAACCATCGCCATCCTGTTCGGATTCAGCGTCAGCTATGCCGTTATGTACCCGCTGCCGATAGTCGGGGTTGAGACCGGTCAGTGGAGCATGTGGGTGGTCGTGCTCGGGTTCACTGGCATCGCCCTTGTCCTGCTCTCAGTGATTGTTCTGTACCCCATACAAGTCCTGAAAATGCTGTTCTTCGATCAGCAGCGGGATTACCTCCTGCTCACGCCGCGGTCGTTAAGGGACCCTGGCATGTTGGGGATGGCGATGGCGGCGCTGGTGCTGCTGGTGGCGGGAACTCCCCTGATCATCGTCGCAAGTGCGGTGCTGCTGGGGCTATATGGAATCCTGCCCATGGCTCTCATCACTTGGGCCACCGAGCCGGTCGTCTTCCAATTCGTGTTCTTCATTTTCGCCCACAACCTCATGGAGGCCATGGCGATAATGGTGATCGCCGCGGTTTATGCGACGCTGCCGCTCTATCTCGCTGACGGCACGCGAAAGCTCTATAGCGAGCGCCTCGCCAGACTGGCGTTGTGGATTTTGCTGGTCACCTCGGTCACCTCGTTCTTCCACCACTTCTACACGATGTTACCGGCGCTGCCGGCTGCGCTCTCCTATCACGGGCACATCATGAGCTGGGGGACCGGCATAGGCGCAGCCTTGTCCATCTTCACTATTGGCGCAACGATCTGGAAGCACGGAATAAGGCCGGATCCTGCTCTGATGGCCATCCTCTTCGGCTTTGTTCTCTACGTCCTGGACGGTGTCAGTGCGATCATCACCTCAAACGTCGTCTGGTCGTTCCAGCTTCACGGAACTATGTGGCAATCCGCGCATACCATGGCCGTCCTGATTGCGATGACTTTGCTTTGGTTAGGCGTGTTCATGCACCACTACCCCGTCATCACGGGCCGAACGCTGAGTAAGAAGACCGGATACTCGTTCGTCGCCCTCTACACAATCAGTGCGCTCGGACTAGCGTATTCGATGCTGGCGGCCGGTGCGGCTGGAATGCCTCGCCGCTTTGCGGCCTGGAATCAGGAAGGCTGGATGTTCTACGGGAATTTAATCCTGTTCTTCGGGCTGTTGCTTGCCGTGGCGTTGGCGGTATTGGCCTATGACCTATACAAGTCCCGCTTTATTCCAGAACCGGTTGCGGGCGGGCAGGCCATGCCGGCGGAGTGAGGCGTTGCCATTCTGGCCGGGAGGTTCGCTTCTGCCAATGGGTGCCTTGTTGCGCAATTGCAAACCGGCTGCGGCCTTGACGCCAAAGATGCGTGCCGGCCCAGCCAAGGAAATCCGCCCGTAAGCGGATTTGGGAAATTTTGACAATCGGAAAGGATTGCAATTGCCGGTTGATCAAACATTCGAGATAGAAAGGGCGATTCCGCGGTCTGCCTATTGGCGCAGCTATCTGGTCTTGTGCAAGCCGAAGGTCGTCGCCCTGATAATGTTCACCGCTTTGGTCGGAATGTTGCTTGCGCGCGCCGACTTGCCGTCCTGGCGTATCCTGATATTCGGACTGACCGGCATTGGTCTTGCCGCTGCATCGGGAGCCGCGATAAATCATTGGGTGGACCGGCGTATCGATCGGCTCATGACGCGAACCAGTAACCGCCCGTTGCCGCAAGGCGAAATTCAACCACAGCGGGCTTTGATTTTCGCGATCAGCATCGGCGCGATTGGATTGCTGATGTTGGTTGTCGAGGTGAATGCGCTAACCGCCGCGCTGACGGCATTGTCACTTATCGGCTACGCGGTGATCTATACGATGTATCTCAAGCACGCCACTCCATACAATATTGTTTGGGGGGGTGCCGCCGGTGCGGCTCCGCCGCTGTTGGGCTGGGCTGCCGTGACGGGGGAAGTGCAATTTGGAGCTCTGTTGTTGTTTCTCATCGTGTTTGTCTGGACGCCGCCACATTTCTGGGCGTTAGCAATCAGACGGCGCGAGGAATATGCAAAAGCTGGCGTACCGATGTTGCCGGTCACCCACGGTGTCGAATTCACCAAAATACAGATCGTTCTGTATGTAACGGTTTTGATCGTTGTGAGCGCTATGCCGGTTATCATCCAGATGAGCGGCATGATCTATCTCGCCGGCGCGTTGGCACTGGGGATCGGCTTTCTGTGGCACGCGGTGAGATTGTATCGGACTGAGTCCGATACACACGCAATGCAAACATTCGCTTTTTCGATTCAATACCTGACACTGCTGTTTGGTTTCTTTCTTTTCGACCACTATGCCGGATTGATTCTGCGCCACATTCATTTCTGACCCATGCCGGAAGTCCAACCAGCGTGTTGGGGCCCACTAAACTCGCTCGAAAACAGCGGAGCTGAAATGCTGCTGAACCCCGCCGGGCGTCAAATGTGTTTCTTTTGCCTGTTCTAAAAGTCGAAACCCAACACCGAGTTGCATTCCAAGCGTTTTGGCCGAATACCTTTGCACTGGAAGACCGCTGCATTTGTCCGGCCCATCGAGGGCAAATGTGGCGATTATGATGGTAGCCCCGACTCTGGTCGCTGCCGAAAGGGCTTCTATGTAGAGCTCTTGATCAGTCGGGTCGACGAGGAAATGAAAAACGGCCCGGTCATGCCAGATCATCCAAGTTCGATTTGGCCTCCATTGCGTAATATCGACGACGATCCAGTTCACGCGATCAGCCGCCTGGCCCAAACGATCTTTTGCTTGATCCATGCCAACCCTCGAAATGTCGAGCACGCTCACATCCGAATAACCGATCTCCAATAGATGGTCGACGAGCCGCGCAGCGCCGCCGCCGACATCGATAATTCCAACCGTTTTATCGGCGGTATGTTTGCGTATCAGTGCGAGGGAATGTTCGGGGAATTCCTGAAACCAGGATAGTTCTGCTTCGCCCTTTGACGCATATGCGTTGTCCCAGTGCTCGCTGACACTCATTTCCATTCCTCACAAGGCGCAAGCCCCCAGCAAGAATAATATCGAATATGCCGGTCGAAATATTTCTGATCATGCCTGTGAGGATGGTCAATGCAGCAACGAGGGCCAACGATGCATATTCCGCATCTGGCTAGGAGCGGACGCGAGCCGAGGGTGGCGACGACGTCCACACATGACCCATAGCGGACATCGGATCAGTTGGCGTCGCCGGAAACCCAGCATAGAGCAGACGAACTCTGTAGCCGGCACAGAAAGGGGGTCAGATCATGTTGAGGTTTTGGGATGCGCTGCTCAAGCCAGGTCTCATATATCCCCTGGCCGGCCTGTCCGCGGCCTTCCTGGCAGGCGTGATCTTCTGGGGCGCCTTCAATTGGACCCTGGAGCTGACCAACACCGAGAGCTTCTGCGTCTCGTGCCACGCGATGCGGGAATACGTATTCAAGGAGTACAAAAAGACCATTCACTACAACAACCGCACCGGCGTCCGGGCGACTTGTCCCGATTGTCACGTGCCGAAGGAATGGATCCACAAAGTCGTGCGCAAAGTCTATGCCACCAACGAGTTGTTCTACTGGTTGCTCGGATCAATCGAAACGCCCGAGGATTTCGAGGCCAAGCGGTCGTATCTGGCGCACCAGGTTTGGAACAGCATGGAGGCGACGGACTCGCGCGAGTGCCGCAACTGCCACGGGATCGATTTCATGAAGACCCAGGCGCAGCAGCCAGGCGCCCGCGCCATGCACGAGTTGGGGGAGTTGTGGGAAATGACGTGCATCAATTGCCACAAGGGGATTTCTCATACACTGCCCCGTGACTTCGACAAAGAAGCCGTCATGGACCGGCTACACGATCGGATGGAGCGGGAAAACGTCAATTGTGACCTGTGTCACAAGGACATGACAAAACCGCCACCAGGCCAAGGCTGGTAGCGACACAGTGCCAGACGGTCGCACGAATCTAGGAAACAACGATCGATGCCGGGGCCGAGGCAATGATGTTTGCTCACAATCACATGGTCTGGGGATTAACCGGCATAGTCTGGTTCGCGCTCGCGAGTGTCGGATCTGCCGAGCCTGCAACCAAAGCGACGTTGAAATTGGGCAATAGCCTTTTCGATGAACATTGCGTCGTCTGCCATCAGGCTGACGCCATCGGTGAGCCGGGGATCGCGCCGTCGTTGACCAATCCGGAGCTGCTCAGCATCTCGTCCGACAAGTTATTGATGAGCACGATCCGCGACGGGCGCGCCGATACAAGCATGATGCCCTTCGACCATTTGGGGCGGAAGAACATCCGGGCGATCGTTGCTTATCTGCGCTCGCATGGGAACGAACCCAACCGGTCCGAGGAAGTCGATGCCCAGCCCGACGCCCACGGCGACCCCCGCCTCGGCGAGCAGTGGTACAACAACATCTGCTCGACCTGCCACGGCATGAGCGGCAATGGCTACGACGCGGGCGGCACCGGCACGGCAATCGGGTTGCCCGGTTTCCTGAACAAGGTCTCGGACGGCTTCATCCGCGAGACGATCAAGACGGGCCGGTCCAACACCCGGATGCTTCCGTTCCAGGGGCCCGCCGCCCTGGCGAACCTTTCGGTCCAGGAAATCGATGACATCATCGTCTATCTGCGGGACCTGCAAGAGGAATGAGAGGTTCACCCCGTGAAACGCATCAAGAATCATCTGTCCCGGCGCGACATGTTGAAAAACAGCGCCTTCATCACAGCTTCCGCCGCTGGCGCAAGCCTGATGGTAGGCGCCAACCCGGAGCTTGAAATCGCCTCGGCCGAGGCGGCGACAAGCGAGGAAGAACGCACCACCGCCATCGCGCAGTGCCCGTATTGTGGCGTCGGCTGCGGCACCATCATCCAGGTCGAAGGCGGCAAGATCGTCTCGATGCGGCCCGACAAGGACCATCCGACAAACTTCGGACTGCAGTGCATTAAGGGCCTGACCGCCGCGGAGCCGATGTATGTCGATCGCATAGAGGGCGATTCATACGTCCGCAAGGACGTCTGGGCGGAATGGAACAAGCCCGGCCATGGCGATCTCGATTATATCTCGAAGACCAAGGGCTCGTTCGACGAGGAGCATTTCGTCAGGGTGCCGTATGAGAAAGCCTCGGAAATGGTCGACCACAAGATCGCCCATTTGGTCAAGAAATACGGCGGCAACTCGATCGGCCTCTATGGCTCCGGCCAGCTCACCATGGAGGGGCAGTATCTCGAGAACCTGTTCATGAAGGGCGTGCTCGGCTCCAACACCATTGAGGCCAACGCGCGAATGTGCATGACCTCGGCGGTAACCGGCTATTTCGCCACGCTGGGATCGGATACGCCGCCGCTGGCCTACGAAGACATCGAGCTCTGCGACATGATCATGCATTTCGGGCACAATGCCCGCGAATCGCATCCGATCATCTTCTGGCGCGCCGCCGACTACAAAAAGAAGACGGACATTCCAACCGTGGTCGTCGACCCGCGGCGCACCGGCACGGTGATGGGATACGAGGACATCAATCCCGAAAACACCGTCCACGTTCCGGTCTTGAACGGCGATATCAGCTTCCTGAACGCCATCGCCCACGTCTTGCTCAAGGAGCACAAGGACGTGATCGACTGGGAGTTCTTGAAGGAGCACACCACCGGCTGGAAAGAATACACCGACAGCATGCTAAATGATTACAGTCCCGAGCAGGTGCAGGACCGCATGGGCGGCCCCAATCACGACGTCTCGCCCGCGCTGATTCGCAAAGTCGCCAATATGTTCGCCGACGCCACCCGCAAGCGCCTCGCCCGTGCCAAGGGTACGCAGAAAGGCGGATTTGGCGGCGTCATCATCATGTGGGGCATTGGTTACAACCAACACATTCATGGCCAGCACAATGTCATTGCGATCATCAATCTGCTGACCCTGACCGGCAATCTAGCCAAGCCCGGCTGCGGTCCGTTTTCGATGACCGGTCAACCCAACGCGATGGGCGAGCGGTTCACGGGCGGGCTCACAGGGCGGCTGCCATTCAACATGCCACTGAATGACAAGAAGCACCGGGTTCGCATGGCCAAGCATTGGCGGGTGCCCGAGAAGAACCTGGTCAACGCCATGAACTCCGAGAACCCGGGCTACGCGGTCGGCATGATGGAGCGGGCGCTCAAGGGTGACGTCAAGGCATTCTTCTTCGTCTATGCCACCCATATCGACCTGCCGGACCAATACAATCTGGTGCGGCCGGCGATTTCCAAGACCTTCAACGTGGTGCAGGAAATATATCGCCACGCACCCAACAATCTCTATGCGGACGTGATCTTCCCAGCCGCGACCTGGGGCGAGGTCGAGGGCGTCTACATCTCCTCTGAGCGGCGCATCAATCTGTGCCAGAAAGCCGCTGAGCCGCCAAAGGGATGCCGTCCCGACATGGACATGGTGATCGACAAGGCCAAGGGGATCGGCAAGCTGCTAGGGCTCGATATGGAGAAGGTACTGCCCTACCAGCGCAAGGCGGACGGTTTCTACGACGCCGAAGAAGTGTTCCGTGACGTCGCGCGGGCCTCGGAAGGCACGGATACGGATCTCACCGGCATCCTCGAAGTCGAGAAAATCGACGAGCTATCGCCCTACCAACAGCTCGAGGAGCTGCGGGGCATCCAGTGGCCGGCGCCAAGTTACGAGGCGGCCCGGAACGGCGGCACCAAGCGGCGTTACATGCTGCAAGAGGGCACCTGGGAGAATAAGCCCTACGGATACTTTCGCACCAAGGACGGCAAGGTGCACATGAAACTGATCCACCAGGATTATTCCGAGCGCAAGAAATTGACTAAGAAATTGATGGAGTTCGGCGTCAAGAAGGGACTCTACACCATCGATCACATGGACCTGATCCACCTTGCGCGGGACAAGGCCCTGACTCCCGACATGCCGGACGAGGAACAGCGCGGCAAGCCGTGGAGCGAGGTGCCCAAGGACAAGTTCCCGTACTGGTTTGGCCTCGGCGTGGTGTACGAACACTTTCACACCGCCAAGTCCACCCGCAGCCCGACGACGCGCCGGCTGGTGCCAGAAATGTACGTCGAAATGCACCCCGAGGACGCCAAAGACCTCGGCATCAAAGACGGCGACAAAGTGCGTGTGGTGACCCGGCGCGGGTCGTTAGAGGCGCGGGCCCAGGTCGGCACCAATAGCCTGGTCAAGCCGGCCCGCAACAACGTGCCGCGCGGCTATATGTTCGGGCCGTGGAACCTCTCGGTCGCCGACAGCGCCGATCCCAAGAAAAACAAGTGGCTGGCCAACGGCGTGACCAGCCGGATCTGGGATCCGGTGTCGGGGCAGGTCGACTTCAAGAAGAGCGCCTGCCGGATCGAGAAAATCTAGAAGGGAGCAAGCCGCCGGTGGGGCCTCGGCGCACCACCGGATGCAAGGTGTTGGCTCAAGTCGATGAAACGCAGAAGCTTCCTCAAGGCGTTGGGCATGGGCGCCGCGGCGATGATGTCGCCGGGGAGCGCCCACGCCGCACGGAACCGGCCCCCGCTGCGCTATCTGCGGCCGCCAGGCGCGTTGGAGGAAGCGGACTTTCTCGCCCGCTGCATCAATTGCGGCCAATGCGGCGAGGCCTGCCCCAACCGCTGCATCAAGTATTTCAGCATTGAGAATGGCTTGGCCTCGATTGACACGCCCTACATCACGCCGCGCGAGAAGGCCTGCATCCTCTGCATGAAATGCGGCGAGGTCTGTCCGACCGGCGCGATCAAGCCAATTCCGAGGGAGACCGAGGCGATCGTCGAGGGCGTAAAGATGGGCCACGCCGAGGTCGATAAAGGCCTCTGCCTGTCATACCAGGGCAAGACCTGCGGCGTGTGCTACCGGGCCTGCCCGCTGCCGGACGTCGCGATCCGTGTCGGCCGTCTGGAGCAGCCCCATGTATTGGACAAATGCGTGGGATGCGGCCTTTGCGAACGATCGTGCATCCAGATGCCGCACGCAATTCGCATCGTCCCGCGTCACGGATGATCGCCGGAGAACTGAAGGCTGACCATGCGAAGCGATCAACCGTTCTTCCTCTGGCGCCACCTGAACAAGCTGCGCTGGGTCAGCCTGAGCGTCGTGTTCGCGATGCTCGTGCTGCTGCCCTACCTGCACGTCTATCAGACCTATGTGGCGGCCCACGCCTACGACCTGTTGGCGCCGTCGGAACGGCAGGTCTACGGCGTGATGGAGACCTTGACCCAGCCCTTCGTCGGCGACCCGGCCGAGGATTTGGACGCGATCAAGGGTAATACTTGGTCGGGAACTTTCTGGGGATTGAAGCTCTCGGATCCGCTCGCCGCGTTCGGCCAAATGGCGGCGGGGCTGACTATCTATTGGCCGTTTTGGCTCACCGCGCTGATCCCGATCGCCTTGACCGTGGTGTTTGGGCGTTTCTTCTGCGGCTGGATCTGTCCCGCGACATTCATTTACGAGCTGAATTCCAATTTCGCGTCGTGGCTGCGCTGGGCCGGCATAAAGATCGGCAATCGCCACTTCGACAAGCGAATCAAATACGGCGTCCTGGCGCTAGGGCTGATCCTATCGGCGGCGACCGGATCGGTGCTGATCGCGGCGATCTACCCGCCCGCCATAATCGGCCGCGAAATCTATTATGCGATCGCGATCGGCGGGTTCGGCGCCGGTATGATGTTCTTCATCGGCACACTATTGTTCGACCTGCTGGTCGCGCGCCGCGGGTTCTGCCGCTATCTCTGTCCGGGCGGCGCGCTCTACTCCCTGCTCGGCCGCTACCGGTTGCTGCGCATCCGCCGGATCGTCGAGACCTGCAATGACTGCGCGAAATGCAACGCGGTCTGCGAGTTCGACCTCGATCCCCTGCGCGATGGCTTCGGCCAGGAGTGCAACAATTGCACAGCCTGCATCGCGATCTGTCCGACCAATGCCCTGACATTCGCGATCAGGCCGACGGATTACCCGGCGCAGGGTCCGGGCCATCTCGGCCGGCGCTACCGCAGCGAGCATGCGGCGGGTGATGAAAGCGCCGCCGAACATCGGGAGGCCGCTTGATGAAACGCCGCGGGGTCCTGCAGAGCCTGATCGCCGCCGCCACGCTGCTCGCGGCAGGCGCCTTGCCCTATGGTGTTTCTTTGCTGCTGGCGCCCGGGCGCGCCGCGGCGAAGCGCAACCATCTGCGGCCGCCAGGCGCGCTAAAGGACGACGCTGCCTTCATCGCAGCCTGCATTGGATGCGGGTTGTGCGGCGAGGTCTGCCCGCCCCGCTGCATCCGCTTCCACGCCCGCGACGGCGGTGTGATGGTCAACACGCCTTACGTGGATCCCGAAAAAAAGGGCTGCATCCTGTGCGGCAAGTGCATGCAGGTCTGTCCAACCGAGGCGATCTCCGTCATTCCCCAGAACGAGATCAACATGGGGATCGCGGAGATCGATCAGACGGCGTGCTATCCCTGGGTCGACAGGGGGGTCTGCGGCGCCTGTGTCAGCGTCTGCCCGCTCGGCGAAAAGGCGATCGGCTTCAAGATGTGGAATCAATACCGGCCGATCATCAAGCAGGGCTGTGTCGGTTGCGGGCTGTGTGTCGAGGTCTGTCCCCATCCAAGCCTGCCGATTTGGGTCGTCGAACGCTCGCAACAAACCGCTCCATTATCCAATGTGTGAAGCATGACCAGGACATTGCTCAAAACATTGTGCACAACACTGGTATCGGTTCTGTCCCTGTTGGCGGCGGATTTGGCCGGCGCCCACCATATCTTGGGCCGCCCCGGCTATAGCCTGAACGAGGACTCCAACACGCCGCCCGCGGTGCAAGGCGAATCTCGGATCGGAGACTTCATCGTCACCTATATGGTCTTCCCCGCATTCCCGAGGCCGCGGGAGCCGGGACGGATCAATCTTTATGTCAAGCGCGACCGGGATGCGACCCCGTTCCAGGGCAAGGTCACCTTCAAGATGCGCGACGATCCGTGGCTACCCTACGTGCGAGGCGGCGATCATGCGGCGACCCTCGGCACGCAGCAGCCAGACGACAACGTGTTCCGCCAAGGCATCGTCTTCCCGGAAGAGGGCGAGTACATCATCTCCGCGGCGTTCGAGGCCGGCGGCCAACACTACAATGTCGAGTTTCCTTTGCGTGTCGGCGCCCCGGCGCCGGTGGGTTATCTCCTCGCCTTGCTGTTGTTCGCGCTTCTCGTATTTGCCGTGATCCAGCGCCGGCGCTCGATGACCGGCAAGCTTCGCAGCTTGCATGGGGATGGGGGCACCCCATGACCTCATCGATCGGTCGCCGCGACTTTTTCAGGCTCAGCGGGCACAAGGCCA
>Ga0209633_10000515_pt1 | contig 44425 bp, 28 predicted proteins | sample Cruoilmetagenom1_FD_187290 | JGI IMG/M metagenome (GOLD analysis project Ga0209633, IMG submission 187290) | Oil polluted marine microbial communities from Coal Oil Point, Santa Barbara, California, USA - Sample 1 (SPAdes) (version 2) | ecosystem: Environmental > Aquatic > Marine > Oil seeps ... | reverse complement strand
ACCTCTGTTCGCCGTCATGACAATTGACCAGGAAGTAATCGATTCACTCCCTGGTTTTAAAAGAAGAATGGAATGGTTTACAAATAACCGTCATGATCTTGTTACCCAATGCGCCATAGGAAAGGGGGATATAGACGAAAGAAATTTCCTCTCTATTACAAACCAGTTTAAATTCAGGCGGATACTGGAGAAAATGCTCAACGAGGAGGAATTTCTGAGCCCCTACGGCATACGTTCTCTGTCTAAATATCATGAAGACACCCCATATTCATTAAAACTCAATGGAACCGAACACAGAGTTGATTACGAACCGGCAGAATCTACAACTGGACTGTTCGGGGGTAACTCAAACTGGAGGGGGCCGATATGGTTTCCTGTTAATTTCCTGATAATTGAGTCCTTACAAAAATTCCACCACTTCCTTGGAGACAGCTTTAAAATCGAATGTCCGACAGGGTCCGGCAATCTGATGAACCTATGGGAAGTATCTCTTGAGCTCTCGCATAGGCTTATGAAAATATTCACCAAAGATGATTCCGGAAGACGTCCTGTCTATGGAGGAGTTGAGAAACTTCAGACTGATCCCCACTGGAAAGACCTGATTACATTTAACGAATACTTCCACGGAGACACCGGAGCCGGGATAGGCGCCAGCCACCAGACCGGATGGACAGGATTAATTGCAAAACTCATAGAGCAGTGCGCTGAATATGATGGCCATTGAAGGGCGGTGACTGGAGCTTGATATTCTTATGTGAGATACCGAACTTCACATCGGAGAAACTATGTCAGGTATAAAATTTGGACGAGATATTTGCTGTGATCTAGATCAAGCTCAGAGACGCGAATGGCTCGTTACTAACAGTTTGGGCGGTTACGCTTCAGGAACCATTTCAGGAATTCTGACCCGCAGATATCATGGACTGCTTGTCGCGGCGCTTAATCCGCCCGTAGAAAGATTTCTCCTGGTTTCAAAACTTGACGATACGGCTACCTATAATGAGCTGGAATATGAGCTTTTCTCAAATCACTGGTCAGACCAAACGGTCGATCCCCTAGGCTTTATAAATATTGAAAGCTTCCAGCTTGAGGGGAATATACCTCTTTGGCGTTTCGCAATAGCAGATGCAATATTGGAAAAGCGCATATGGATGAAGCGGGAGGAAAATACCACATATATTAATTACAGATTAATGCATGCCTCAGCTGACTTCACACTTAAAATAAAAGCCCTCATCAATTACAGAGACTACCATTCATTAACGAAAACAAGCGACTGGCAGATGAATATCATGCCTTTAGAAGACGGCATTAAAATCATCGCATTTGAAAATGCAGCACCCTTTTATATAAAGAGCAGCGCCGGCAAGTTTGATCCGGCTCAGGATTGGTATGACGGTTTTAACCTGTCCGCTGAAAGGCATAGAGGGTTTGATCATTTGGAGGATATTCTTCATGCCGGAGACCTGACTTGTAAACTGTCCCCAGATGATTCATTAACTATAGCCTTAAGTACGGAAGATTTAGAAAATTTGGATGGACAAACAGAACTTGAGAAAAGAAGGAATTATGAATCCGGAATTTTAAATAAACTAAGCTCCCGAAAACTAAAATACGCGAAGCCGCTAAGGGAGAAAATTGGAAGACTTGCACTGGCAGCAGACCAGTTTATTGTCGAAAGACTACAATCACCAGTCATGTCAGGGAACACAGTTATCGCGGGATATCACTGGTTCGGTGACTGGGGCAGAGACACCATGATAAGCCTTCCAGGGCTTGCGTTATGCACAGGACGTCATGAAATAGCCAGATCAATTCTGCTAACATTTGCAAAATATGTGGATAGGGGAATGCTGCCTAACCGTTTTCCCGATCAGGGTCACAAACCCGAATACAACACAGTTGACGCAACTCTATGGTTTTTCCAAGCCATAAATTCATACTATCAAGATACAAAGGACAAGGAGTTTCTAAAAAAGATATTCCCGATACTTGAAGATATTATAGAATGGCACTTAAAAGGCACGCGATACAACATTAAGGTTGATGAGGAGGACGGTCTTCTCTACGCCGGTCAAGAAGGTATCCAGCTCACTTGGATGGATGCAAAGGTCGGCGATTGGGTTGTTACACCCAGAATCGGCAAACCTGTTGAGGTAAACGCACTCTGGTATAACGCACTTCTTATAATGGCAGAACTTGCTAAAAAACTTAAAAGAAGTCCTGAGGTCTATGAATCTTGGGCTGAGAAGACATTTATTGGGTTTAAGCGTTTCTGGAATAATGATATGGGATATTGTTATGACGTTATAGATGGACCTGACGGAGACGACTCTAACCTGAGGCCAAATCAGCTGTTTGCAGTCTCACTACCCATAAGCCCTCTAACTAACGAGCAACAGGATATGGTAGTCGAGAGCTGCCGCCGGAAATTATTGACTTCCTATGGACTCAGAAGCCTCACTCCAGATCATCCGGACTACAAAGGAACTTATCAAGGCAATCCAGGTGAAAGGGACGGAGCCTATCATCAGGGAACTGTCTGGGGATGGCTCCTGGGACATTTTGCACTTGCTCACTTGAAGGTTAATAAAGATCCCGCAAAAGCTATCGAGTTTCTAGAGCCTATATTTCAGAACTTTAATACTCATGGAATCGGCAGCCTCAGTGAAATATTCGAGGGAGATGCCCCACACAATCCAAGGGGTTGTATCGCTCAGGCATGGACAGTAGCTGAGACTCTCAGAGCCTATATAGAGATCAGCAAATCCGATAAAACCGGATTCCGTACCAGTGTATCCTCAAAGCCGAAATAAAAAAACTCCACCAGTTGAAATATCGGAATAAATAGAGAAATTTAATTAGTGAAGCTTTAATAAGTGTATTGAGATTGAATTTTACAGAACTTCATCTATAATTTGAAACATAACAATGAACCACCTAGGTCTAATTCTATGAAATCGAGTATACAAAAGTTTAACGAACCTCACATCGGAACATTTTGCAGCTTAGTTATCCCTTTAATTTTACTGTTGCAAATATCTTTGCCCGGTGTTGCTATATGCCTCGGGTCAGATGGCCATGCGGCCTTAGAAAGTTATTCTGAAGGATTATGCAATGAGATGACTTCTAAATCAGAATCTCAGCATAATTCTACTCTTTCCCTTCAGTCTGCAAATAGCTTGAACAGCCGACACTGCGGCAGCTGTATTGATATACCAATTTCAGATGACAACACTGAAAATAAAGTTATGCCTTCAAACGACTTGATGTCTGAGATTGATATACATTCTTTGGCTGTATATCAGCTCACAAGTCAGATATCTATTGAGACCACTAGTCAAAGTTTAATAGTTCAAGAATTGATAACTGGAAAGAACTTCTTAGATACACTCCAAACAACCATACTTACCTGTTAAATATTTCCAAGCCGCTTAATATTTACCTATTTACTAGAGTGGTTTAGGGATTATCGCGTCTTTCAATCAAGATTACTCCGAATATTTTATCTGAGCTTTTTGAGGAGAACTTCAATGTACTTGAGAATTTTGGGAATATTTTGTTTAGTAATAATTATTAGTTTCAACAGTTTGGCAGAAGAAACGGTCAATATAAAACCCCGGACCTTAGGCAAAGATTTTCAATCATTTAATTCAGAAAACGAGGGTCAGGAATTTTTAATTCAGGAAGCGTTTGATCAACCCAAGGGTTCAATCACGCTTCGCCAAGCACTTTCCCTTGCTCTTGTTAGAAATCCGGAGCTTAGGGCGTTTTCGTGGGAAGTACGCGCTCGTGAAGCCCAGGCGCTGCAAGCGGGATTGCCCCCTAATCCGGAGATAAGCTTTGAGCTTGAAGATTTTGGAGGCACTGGGTCCGTCGAGGGCTTTGATGGAACTGAGACTACAATTCTCTTAAGTCAGTTGATTCCTTTGGGCGGCAAGCTCTCAAAGAGAAGAAAAGTAGAAAGCCTTAATACCGAACTTGCCCAATGGGACTATGAGGCTGTTAGACTCAACGTACTGACAAAAACAGTTCTGTCTTATTTAAAGGTTCTAGCCGCACAGGAGCGCTACACACTTCAATCAGAGCTCTTTAACCTGGCTGAAAGAGTCCATGCCACAGTGTCCGAGCGGGCACAAGCCGGTGAAATCTCACCGATACAGAAAAAAATGTCTCAAGTAGCTTTATCAGGAACCAAAATAAAACTGGAACGAAGCAAACGTGAGCTTGAAGCTTCTAATAGAGTTCTGTCTTCCATGTGGAATGGCGGTGAGCCTGAGTTCAAGGCAGTAAAAGGTGATTTATATTCTATTACACCCATTCCCACATTTGAGAATTTACAGGCTTTGCTTTCTGAGAACCCTGAAATCGCCCGGTGGGCAACAGAGATAGAACAAAGAGAAGCAACAATAAAGCTCGAGCAAGCAAACGCTATCCCAGATCCCTTTGTTAGCGGGGGTTATCGGCATATAAGCGAAAGAAATGATAATGCTTTTGTCGTAGGACTCTCGATCCCAATTCCGATTTTAAACCGAAACCAGGGCTCAATTTCGCAAGCTCGGCTTAGATTAAAAAAGGCAGTTGAAGAAAAGAAGAACGTGGAAGCCGTGGTCAACACCGCTTTGGCAGGAGCTTTCGAGACACTATCTGCTTCTTATGAAGAAGCGATGCTGCTAAAAGACGTAGTCTTACCAGAGGCTGAAAGCGCTTATGAATTAACTTTTGAAGGATACAGAGAAGGTGAATTTCCTTTGCTAAACCTACTGGTTGCTCAAAAGGCAGTCTTTGATATTAAGCTTCAATATATTGAGGCATTACTGTCATACCATGTCTCTCGCGCTAATGTTGAGAGACTAATTGGGGCTCCCATAGAGGAAATAGAAAATTACCGGAGTAACGAAATTTCAATTAGCAAAGACGAAACCAGAAGTGAGACAGTTGAGGATAATAGGGAGAAACAAAATGACTAAGAAATGGGTATTTGCAATTAGTTTCATTTCAATAATTTCTGCGGCTGTTTTTCTTATAAATTGCGGCGGAGAAGATACTGAGAAAACTAAGTTAAGCCAAAAGGGACAGGAAGATTATGCAGATGGGCATTCAGAAACAGAAGATCATATAAAACTTTCGGAAGAAGCGCTTAAGACAATAAATCTAAAAACCTCTGTTGTAGAACGAAAGCCTATAAGCAATGAGATTAAGACTACAGCCGTTATAGAACCTAATAGAACCAGGATTGCCCATGTTAGCCCCCGAATATCCGGGCGAGTAGTTGATGTCAAAAGTTTTCTTGGAGATAGTGTTCAAAAAGGTCAAGTCCTCGCCGAACTGGATAGTATTGAACTTGGACAGACTAAAGCTGAATACCTCAAATCCAAAGCAAACCTTGAAGTGGTTCGTGCAAACTACTCAAGAGAGGATCGACTATTTAAAAAACAAATTTCATCTGAAAAAGAATACCTCTACGCCAAAGCAGAATTCATCCGCTCTGAATCCGCTCTGAATGCCGCAGTTGAGACACTCAGGCTGCTTGGGCTGAATGATAAAGAAATTAGTTCTCTAAAATGGGACGGGAAAAACAGACCTGCCTCCAATTTCCCTCTGATCGCTCCCTTCACCGGCACAGTTGTGGAGCAGCATATTGTATTGGGTGAGTTCATAAAACCTGAAGACAGACCATATACAATTGCTGACCTTTCCCATCTCTGGATTCAATTGGACATTTATGAAAAAGATCTCAGATGGGTAGAGGTTGGAAAGGCGGTCGACATAAAAGTGAACGCATACCCTGGGGAGCGCTATGAAGGAAAAGTAACTTATATAAGTGATATTTTGGATGAGTCAACAAGGACTGCGAAAGCAAGAGTAGAACTCCTTAACTCAGACGGCAGGCTGAAACCCGGTATGTTTGCAACTGCCATTATATCAATACCATCGTCTGAGGATACAGAAGTCATTGTAGTACCCAGCTCCGCAATCCAACAAATTGAAGGTAAAACCTCGGTATTTGTAGAAGTAGGTGAAGACAGCTTTGAAATGAGAGAAGTCTCCCTTGGACAAAATACAGGGGATTACATCCAGGTGATTAAGGGGCTTTCCCCAGGGGACAGGGTTGTAACTGAAGGCGGGTTTTATCTGAAGTCAGCGCTTCTGAAAGAGGAAATGGGCGAAGGACATGCACATTAATAATAGGGGTATTTCTAAATGTTAAACAGAATTTTGGAATTTTCACTCGCTAACAGATTTCTTATCATTGTTATTGCACTAGTTGTGGTCGGCCTAGGTATACGCTCGATGTTGAAGCTCCCTATAGATGCCGTGCCTGATGTTACGCCTAATCAGGTGCAGATTCTGACCAATTCCCCTGGACTGGGACCTGTTGAGGTTGAACGTTTCATTACTTTTCCTGTGGAGACCGCGATGTCGGGATTGCCTGGTATAGAAAGTATACGCTCAGTTTCACGCTTCGGACTTTCTGCTGTGACAGTAACTTTCAAGGAAGACGTTGATATTTATTTTGCCCGTCGTCTTGTTATGGAACGCCTTCCGCAAGCCCGTGAAATGATCCCCGAGGGATTCGGCGCCCCCGAGATGGGCCCTATATCTACAGGGCTTGGCGAGATATACCAGTTTGAGGTGAAAGGCGAAGGCTACTCGTTAATGGAACTCCGCTCTATTCTTGAATGGGATATAGCATTCAAATTAAAATCAGTCCCTGGAGTTGTGGAAGTAAACACTTATGGAGGAGAACTTAAGACATATGAGATCCAACTAAACGCCGATAAACTCGTCTCTTTTGATCTGTCTATTGATCAGGTGTTTCAGGCGCTAGAAAGCAACAATACTAACTCGGGCGGGGCTTACATAGAACATAACCAGGAGCAGTATCTTATACGCGGAGAAGGCCTTGTCAGAGGTTTGAATGATATAGAAAATATAGTCGTCGCTGCAAGAGAAGGCACACCTATTTTTATCAGAGACGTGGCTGAAGCTGCTTTCGCCCCGATGGTAAGACAAGGCGCTGTCACACGAGATGGGGAAGGTGAAGCAGTCACAGGGGTCGTAATGATGCTCATAGGAGAGAACTCCAGAACCGTAGTAAATAAGGTCAAAGAAAAAATTGAAGAGATTAAAACATCTCTCCCTCCAGGCGTTGCTATCGATACCTACTATGACCGAACAGAGCTAGTACGTAAGACCATAAAAACAGTAGCCAAAAACCTTGGAGAAGGAGCGCTCCTGGTGATTCTAATTCTTTTTCTCATACTAGGAAACTTCAGAGCCGGGCTCATTGTAGCTACCGCCATACCACTTTCTATGCTCGTAGCCTTTACAGGCATGAGCCATTTCCGTATTTCAGGAAACCTCATGAGTCTTGGGGCTATTGATTTTGGTCTAATTGTGGATGGTTCGGTGGTTATGATTGAAAACATAGTGCGGCACCTCTCCCCTAAATCCGAAATGGGGTCAGAAAAGGGAGCAGTTCCAAAACAAAACGAGTCTGATAGTAAAGCCAATATAATTGAAGTGATTCTAAAAGCCGCGCGGGAAGTAGTTCGTCCCATCGTCTTTGCAGTCGGCATTATCATTATCGTATATATTCCGATCCTTACTCTAGAGGGAGTTGAGGGAAAAATGTTTAAGCCTATGGCGCTTACTGTCATCTTTGCGCTCATAGGTTCTCTGGTTCTGTCATTTACACTCATGCCCGTTCTTGCGTCGTATTTCCTTAAAAAGGGCACGCACGATAAAGAAACTTTTATTATTAGAAAGGTGAAAAAATATTATTTGCCTCTGGTTCGAAAAACAATAATGCGCCCAAAAATTACTGCAGCGGCAGCAGGAATAATATTTCTCCTGAGTCTTATTTTTGTTCCGTTTATGGGAGCTGAATTTATTCCCAGACTTGATGAAGGAGCCGTCGCACTTCAGGCGTGGAGACTTCCGAGCGTATCGCTTGAAGAGTCGGTACAAAACACCAGCATGATTGAAAGAATTCTTAAGAAGTTTCCCGAAGTTATTACCGTAGTTTCCCGAACGGGGAGAGCTGAAATCGCCACAGATCCTATGGGGGTTGAAATCAGTGATATTTACGTAATCTTGAAACCTCCTTCCGAATGGGAATCGGCTAATACAAAGGAGGAACTCGTCGAAATGATGAACGAATCCCTTGAGAAATCACTACCCGGTACAATGTTCAGCTATTCCCAGCCTATAGAGCTAAGAGTGCAGGAGCTAATTGCAGGAGTGCGCTCGGATGTTGCTATAAGTATTTACGGAGATGATCTTGAAACGCTGGAAGAACTTGGAGGCAAAGTAGTTAAGGTTATTTCAAAAGTCCCTGGTGCTGCCGATACAAAGGCCGAGCAGGTAGCTGGGCTACCTTATCTTCGAGTGATTATAGACAGGGATGCAATTGCTCGCTACGGGATTAATGCAAGCCAAGTACTAGATACTGTAGAGGCAATAGGAGGGAAACAAGTGGGTCAGGTGCTCGAAGGGCAGAAGCGATTTTTCATGCAGGTGCGCTTTTCACCTGAAGATAGGGCGAGCTTTGAGAACATAAAAAACATAAAAGTGTCTGATCAAAACGGAAGACTCATTCCATTGAACCAGCTTGCCGACATTAGGACAGAAGAAGGACCTGCGCAGATAAGCAGAGAGAATATTCACAGAAAGCTCTCGGTTGAAACAAATGTCAGGGGTCAGGATTTGGCAAGTTTTGTGAGGAACGCTCAAGAATCAGTAAATAAAGAGATCGAGCTTCCTCCGGGTTATTGGATTGAATGGGGAGGACAATTTGAAAATCTGCAGCGGGCAAGTTCAACTCTGGCAATTGTTGTCCCAATGGCATTATTATTAATATTCGTCCTTCTCTATTTAACATTTGGATCAGTGAGTCCTGCGCTCATGATATATCTTAACATTCCTTTAGCTGCAACAGGCGGAATTATAGCTCTATTCCTGCGAGGAATGCCATTCAGTATTTCAGCTGGAATCGGGTTTATTGCCCTTTTCGGTATTGCGGTCTTAAATGGAGTTGTTCTCATGTCTTATATAATCCAGAAGAGAAAGGAAGGAAGAAGTCCCGTTGAGGCTGCTCGGGAAGGAGCAGAAATACGTTTACGTCCGGTATTGATGACGGCGCTTGTTGCGAGCTTCGGATTTATACCTATGGCGCTATCTTCAAGCGCCGGCGCTGAGGTCCAAAGACCGCTTGCAACAGTAGTAATCGGGGGTCTTGTTACATCTACTCTGCTTACTCTGTTAGTTCTTCCAGCAATATATGGCTGGCTTGAGAAAGATAAGCGCTAATGAAATAAGCCGTGATTGAAGCAAGAAGTGTTTTGTGTAAGAAAAGAGGATCTTATTAAATATCATTTTTAAACCAGTATAGCTGGTAATATGGCTGGGCTAGTTAATGCACTTTTAACTTCTTATTGTTTCCATTCACATAGAAATAATGGAAATTTGATCCGAGCATTCCTACTTGATGACATGCTTATATGTTCATAAGATTCTATTAAACAAGGGATCAAGCTTAATAATCAGTCACTTTTTCTAGGAGATCCATGAAGAATAGCTACAAAAACCAACTCTTCATCTCCCGCTTTAACAGAATGCTTCTCATTTACATCATATATAAGAATTGAGCCTGGTCCGGCAGTTGCTTGAGAATCCTCACTTCCTTTAAAAACTCCTTCGCCTTTTAGAACTAAGAGATATACGGGAGAAGACGGAGAGCTGTGTTCCTTAAGTTCCTGTCCCGGCTTAAGGGCGAACTGCAAAAGCCTTCCATTCTTATCTACATGAATCGGTTGAGCAATCGGATGGCTATCATTAAATTTAATGCCCTCCATAAGATTCAGATATTCCATATCACCTCTCCTAGTCTTGATTATTATTTCTATCATTCAAAACCCAGTCGGATGCGCCTTTAAAACCTCCTAAATATTTCCCATTTTCTCTATTAGAAAGCTCTGCTGCCCCCTGACGGTCCTTAAGCGCTATAACTCCATGCCCCATAGGGGTACTAATATTCTCAGTCCAGACATAATATGCATTCTCCCCGTCAATCCATTGCTTGGAATCGTAATCCATAACATAAATAGTGGATATCTGGGCTTCCTTCTCCCCATCCATATAATGAAACATACAGCCGAGATCGTCAAATTTCACTGTCTTACCTGGAGATACTTGATACTGGGCGGCAAAATCTTTTTCACTAATTATCATCTTACATCTCTCACATATATCTTCGCCGTAATAAATTTTTACAGGCCCACTCTCAGGTTTATTCCGGCACGAAAACACTAACACTAAGACAATTAGAAGCGCTAATTTTATCTTCATTTCTCTTCCTTTCTAAAACGCGTGAATACCAAATAAGCGTATCCAAATGGAATCAAAGCCCAGAGAACCATGATACTAAACAGGAGATAAAACACACCCTGTTGTCCAAATGTTCTTACTGCATAAACCCCAACAGGGCCTAGAATCTCAAATCTTGGGCTAAGTACAAGTACTGAAGCTATCTTAAACACTTCGGAAGGGTTTAATAGAGCCAGGACAAAAACCTGCTTGATTCCCAAATCCATCGCCACTGTAGTGCCCATTATCCCCAAATCCCCAAGAATGATAAATAGGAGCCAGAGAAAGACCGAAATCCCAATTGCTTTTGAGGCCTTTCCCGAATAAACTGAGACCAGAAACCCTATACTTAAAAAGCAAGCTGCCAGGAGCGCTGAAAGAATAACCGTTAGAAGGTAGCCTGAGATTTCCCCCTCTCCACCCCTTATAGCAACGCCAAGTCCAGCAAGGCCGAAACCCAGAAGTATTGAAAACCATATTGTTATCAGAATTCCGAGAAACTTCCCTACAAATATCTCGTTCTTGTTAATAGGATGAGAGAGTAGATATGGCAACGTTCCATTTTCCCTTTCCTGAGAAATGCTGATGCCCCCCGTGATTAAAGCTATCAAAGGAACAAAAAGAAGAACAAGATTTATAAGACTTGCGGCTGTTCTGCCAAACCCCGAATAACCGGCTATCTCTCCACCCATAGTGGAAAAGAGTAATACAAGCAAAGCCAGGGCCGAGAAACAGAGCGTGTATAGAATGAACCATCTGTTTCTTAGCGATTCCCCGGCTTCCTTTCTCATGATTAAAAAAACGTTTTTAGTATCCATTTCCCTCCATGTATTTGATTACAGTTTCCATCGAAGATTCCTGAATGGCAAAATCAGTGATTGGAATGTGGGCCTGCAAAAGTTTTTCTAAGAGTAAAACTCTTTTCCCTTCTTCTACCTCAACATAAAGCCCGGACCCGTTTCTGCTTACACCCCCAAAGCCCTCTTTATTGAGTATAGAAGTTGCTTTACTAATACTGTCCTCTGGTATTATCAGATTTATCTTTACCTTAATTCCAAGTGAAGTTGCCAGATTTTGAGGCTTTTCATCTAAAATCACCCTCCCTGATTTCATGAAAAGCGCTCTGTCGGCAAGAAAATAAACTTCATCCAGTCTGTGGGAGGAAAAAAGAACGGTTTTACCCTGATTCTTATGCTCTTTTACTAGATTCAAAAAATCCCCTCTGGCGTTAGCATCAAGATTTGAAGTGGGCTCATCAAGCATTAGAATAGGGGGATCTGATAGAAGACCGACTGCAAAAGAAAGACGCTGCCTCATGCCCCCGGACAGCTCGGAAGAGAGCTTATGTCCGTGATCTTCAAGACCTACTAAAGATAAGATACTATTAATTCTTTTGTCATCCACCCTACGTATGGAGCCGAAGAAATGAAGAATATCTACCGTTTTCATATCGTAGAAAAGAGGATCTTGCGGCACATAGCCTACAAGAGATCTTGAGAGCTTGGGATTTTCTTTTATGTCCCGGTTCTGAATCTCTATTTTCCCCTTGTAATCAAGTAGCCCAAGAACGCATTTGATAAGAGTGCTCTTTCCAGCCCCGTTTGCGCCGAGTAGAGCAACAGACTCTCCCTCTTTAACATTTAGAGTTACGGAATCGACTGCCACAACGTTCCCAAATTTCTTTGTTACATCAGTAACTTTTATCAAAAAGTTCTCCAGTCAAACTCTTTTCTTGATGAATAAATATGATATAGCAGGTATCAAAATCATTAGTAATGAAAGTATAAAAAGCCTAGAAGAGAATCCGTTTTCTGCCGCTTCGTATCTCTCGGGTTTCTTAAATTTAATAAGCGGGTAATTATCAGTAACTTTAGGCTCTGGCTTTATTACCGGGAAAGCATCGGAGGCAAGCTCAATTGCCTGAGCCACCGGACTAAAGACAAACACTCTTAGATTTGGGTAGCTATCTATAAGACTTTCGAAAAGGCTTTCAGACTTATAGGGAATTTCTCCTATACCATCATTATTATCATCATATCCGACGTAATCGCTCCAGTAGTTTCCCCTTCCTTCCGTGTACCAATTATTACCCGATAGTATCCCCCCTCCCCTGATCTCTATTTGTTCCGCATTATCAACAAAACTATTTGAAATAATAATATTTCTCTCGATTGACGGCATAAAAGACACACCTATATCGTTAAACGCTATTACGTTGTCCTCTAATGTGTTCCACGAATCAACCGAATGAGGTGAGTTATCCATATAAAGACCTATACGATTATCGATAAAAAGGTTCTCTTTTGCAACGATGTCATCAAGGTCTTTAAATCCGATACCGTAACCGGTCGCTGGCCCCTGATTGCTGGCAAAAATGTTGTTCTGGAATTTAATATTATTACTATACATAAGAAAGCCACCTACATAATTACCCAGGAACTGGTTATTTTCAAACAAATTGTTATCACTATACATATAATGCAGCCCATATCTCCCCTGTTCTACTATGTTCCCCTTAATCAGTGTATCGCCTGACCACCACATGACCAGATCCCTGGCGCCTGTGATTGTGTTATCTATTATCTTAGTTTCTGAGCTATACCAGAGGCGAATACCGTCTCCTCTAACAGGAATAGGGAGATCCTTACCGACTATTAAATTGTTCCGTATGATTGTTCCGGAAGAGTTTTTTAAATATATTCCGAACAGCACATCATGCAAACGGTTATCTTCAATAATTGAGCCTTGAGCTGAATCAAGAACTATTCCCGCATCTTCCACACTCAGACTCTCACCGCTTCCACTTACACTAAACCCTTTAAAAGTAACACCCGGGGCCTGTATTAAGACAACGGTTCCTTTCCCGCCACCGTCAATATTAGGTTCATCTATACCTATTAGATTTAAAGTCTTATCAACAACTATATGCTCATTATAAGTACCGGAATTTACCTCTATGGTGTCGCCGCTCTTTGCTGACCCTATAGCTAGAGATATAGAAGTAAAAGGACCATTAGGAGAGACAGTCTGAATAGATTGAGCTAATGCAATCTCACATGCCGAGATGATTGCAAGAAAAGCAAGCGCTGATATATATTGAACCATACTCTACCCTCATGGTAATTCATTAAACTATTAAAGAATAAGCGTTAACCCACAATTAAGGGTTTATATGCTTTACGGTGATAGTATAGTCCTATAATAATTAGTATGGAAGCCGCAATAGACATATAGAGACCAATTTCCCAACTGGCCACAGTGAGAAACTGCGCAATCTTCCCCTCTCCTAATAAAGGAGGGACAAAAGGCTGTATGGCATTACTTAGCGGAGCATTACTATCCAGATTCATACCAAAAGTTCGCATCCAAAAATAGAGATCCCCTAAAAAGAAAAACGGATATAATATGGCTGGAATACAGAGAAAGAGAGCAAAAGGACTATGTACAAATACCGTCCCGGCTATAAGCAAGACGAGTCCCACAATCATAAATATGCTAAGTGTCCGCTCTAATACCGCTGCTTCACCCATAGGTTTCATGCCTATATAGTGATTAAGTCCGTCGATTTCTTGAATATCACCGGTTAGACGATTTACATACATGCTTGCTTCGAGACCATCAGGATACTGTGGTGCAAAAAGAGTTAATTTCCAGTAGGGGAAAAAGATTGAAATAAATAGTATAAAGGCTGCTAATATCATTATAATAGATGGAACGAGAAATCTTTTCTTTTCCTTTTCCCAAAGTTCCTTAGGTATACGCGGCCCTAATATTAATTCATTTTCCTTTAGTTGTTCAGTCATATAAAACCTCCGTTAAAAAGAAGACAAATTTTGCAAAGGTAATCCACTATGATTGTGTTTTGATGGGGGAGCTTGATTATAGTTCATTCTATGTATAGCTCCCCGTTTATCGTTTATCTTGTAAGACCTTATTGTCCGGCTAAAATACTTTTGGCGTTTAAGCCTGCGGTTGCAGCTTTTACATAGTACTGCCACGCCATGTTGTAACCGAAATTAGCTTTTTCCCACTCTTGTGCAGCCATAGCTTCATCGCCCTGCTTAAGGTATTTATCTCCTTCGCCAAGCTGAGCAACAGCATCTGTGATAAGTTCCTTGGCCATAGGATTGTCTTTGTCACCCATTTTCTCCAGTTCTCCGTACACATTCATAACGGCCTCTCTAGTGCTTGTAGCCTGTTCTTGCCATGATTTGGCCGTCTCCTCATTTTGAGCGCCAAATGCAATATTCGTAAAACCAAGAATTAATACGGTTATTAATAATGTGTTCACTATTCTCATTTTTTACCTCCTTCACTTAGATTCTTAATTTGTCTCCTATTCCTCTTTGTAAAAATCTATTTAGAGGGATAGGAAAGTTTGACTTGAATCCTTTATTTATTTTCGGGTTCTACGAGCAAATATCCCATCATCTCAAGATGGAGAGCAGAACAAAACTCAGAGCAGTAAAAAGGAAAGACACCTGGTTGATCCGCTTTGAACTTGACCGTGTTGGCCTCACCTGGCTCAAGGCTGAGGTTTACGTTATATCCCTCGATTGCAAAGCCGTGTGTAGCATCTCTAGCCCGCTCTACATTTGTAATGTGGAGAACCACTTCATCTCCCTCGTTTACAGAGATATGCTCAGGATTAAAGTGACTTCTAATAGCCGTCATCCAGACCTCAACCTTTCCGTCTGAGCGAACAATCTTTTCCTGGCCGGCTTTGGCAGCATCAGGATCCACGCTCATCGTCCCTGGGTTATACCCAACCTCGGGGTAAACAGAGAACGGCTTAAGTTTGTCGGCCTTAATCATCTGCACATAATGAGGCTCCCCTATACCAATTGGCATATCGTAGAGAACCTGCATCTTATCGCCTGATACATCAATAAGCTGGAAGTTTTGAGGTAAAAGAGGCCCTACAGGTGTAAATCTATCAATAGACCACTTATTTAGCGCTACACAGTATTTGCCGTCTGGAGAAACCGTATCTCCTTCGGCGCAAACCGTGTGTCCAATATTGTACTGAACGGGTATTTTCTCTGTAAGTGTCCACGCTTCTTCGCCCGTGTTGTATGGAGGTCCAAGCTTCCACTTAGCAAGCGTGCTTTCGATGAAAACACTCGTGTAGGCATTTCCTTCGTTATCAAACTGTGTATGAAGCGGCCCTAAACCAATTTCCAGCTGGGCAGCCACTACATCGTTATAGCTAAGAATCGGCACGCCATAAACGTCATTTCCTTCATAATTCTTGTCTTTTATCGCTTTTTGTATTTTCTCGAAGCTATAGATCGTAGCATGCGTATCCAATTTACCGGACACCACTAAGTATTCACCTCCAGGGGCAACATCTACGCCGTGAGGACTCTTGGGTTCAGGAATAAAGTAAAGAAGACCTTCCGAGATGGCTGTCTCTAAAGGAATAACCTTAACACCCGAGATCTCATTGGTTTTTCCAGGCTGTTTTGCAACCTCTGCGGCTTTCTTTAGATCTATTACATGCATATAATCCATGTCTCTCTGAGAAACACCGGCTTCAAAAGGTGGCTTGCCCTGCTCTATACCGCCTGTTGCTAGCTCTGTGTTAATTGAATTACAGAAAATCCATCCTTCACTTACTTTCTTTCCCGCATCACATAGATCCTGCCAGTATGGAGGAAGTTCAATTTGAAAAGATCCCTCTTCGACGATCCTTCCCTTCTCTCTGTCAAATTTGTGAAGGGCCATTACGCCTCGGAATTTCTCCTGATATTCATCCATTGTAGCGTATTCTTCAAAGGGAAGAGGTGTCGCATATTGAGAAGCCTGGATTACGTATTCGCTATTAGGAGTTACAAAGGTTGAACCATGATCCGAGATAATGTTAGGAGTCTTAATCATCTGCTTTGTTTCAAAATCACGAAGATCTATGACAGCTACTCTGGCATTGGCTTTATCATTTATAAATAGATACTGACCATCATAATCTCCATCAGTCTCGGTTAGCGCGGGGTGATGAGTATCAGCCCATCTCAGCTTCTTTCCGCTTTCCATATCGCCGTCTTTAAGAAGTCTTGCGGATTCTTCTGATCCATACCCGAATCCCTGCCATGGCTCAGGAGTAAAAGCCGCAATTACTTTTAAGAGACGCATAGATGGCACTCCTATTACAAAGACCTGCCCTGAATGCCCCCCTGATGAAAACATAATATATTCATCATATTTCCCTGATGGTATATATGTTTTTAATGCCGCTTCCACGTCCTTCGGACTGAGGTTGCGGTCCGTTGCTATCTGTTCAGCACTGGCTGATAAATTACCGTTCTGCTCTGCTGTACTGACATCAACATTATTTTCAGTTTTCTTTTCACCAGTGGATGTATCGTTCTGGCATGAGACAATAAAAATCCCTGCTATCAATATTACAATTAAGCTACTGAACCCCAATACTTTTTTTGTAAACATAAACCCTTACCTCCTTCTTGTTATCTGTTTTTCTATTTCTTTGAATCCTCAAATTTTAAATAAGAAATTATTTCCACTACCTCTTGATCCGACAGACCCTGATTAGGCATTGGCACCATATATTCCTGTAGCATTTCCTTAGCAATCGGATCCGTAAAAACCATGGTGTCTGGAGATTTAATCCATTTAGTTAACCACTCTTCCTCTCTTCTCTCGGTAACGCCTTGTAGATCAGGACCCGAGAGCTTCCCCCCTCCAATAGTGTGGCAAGCAACGCACCCCTTTGATTGATATAACTCCTTTCCCTTAGTAACTTCGGAACTTTCCTCACTTAGAGCGGAATTGGATATAATCAAAATTAAAAAAACTATTGACACCAATTTGGCGAAATTTATCATTAATACTAACTTCATATAGTTTCTCCCTTAAGAAATCATATATCTGAACTATAATAATTGCAATGAATGTGCCAGCTCAGAACTCCCAAAATAGATACATTTATATTATGAAAGAGTGTCAGTTGTCAGAAAAAAAGACGGAAAATTAGAATATCTTGGTTTAGTTGTATATATAACTAGCAAACAAACCAAAGAGAGTTACTACTAATAGGAAAACATATAAGGAACTAAAAATAGCTAGTTTTGATAGTGTGTTAGGGATGTTAGCTGGGATAGTTGATACGCTCGAACTCCTGCCCTTCGCTATTTAGTAAATAATTTTACGAAATCAGAGTTGAAATCTCTTAATATTTGAGTCCATATTCTTTTGATTGTATACAATCTATAAATATTTTTTATCTCTCATTCATTTTATGCTCTGACAATGCAAACAATCCTGCTCGTATGCTAATTATTCAGTTCATATCTTTTTAAGAACTACTATCGTTCAAAGTCAATGTATCAAGAAAATATTTCATACTGTCAATCTCATCATCATTAAGTGAGTAAAGGCGGTTCTGCCTTACTTTGCGCTCTTTAACAATATCCGCTTCTTTTAATATCTTCAGATGACTTGAAATAGCGGTATTGCTGATCTCAAATTTACTGGCAATTTCACCAGATGCAGCCTCACCCTGACTTAAATACTCCAGAATTTTCCTTCTTATATCGTCTGCTATAGCTTTGTATGGGCATCCCATAGTTAAACTCCTCCTCTCCTTTTAAGAAATTTAATAATGTTAAAAACTTGGCTAATTTCTTTCATTTCTTTGATACAGTCAGTTCAATTTAAACTTCCAGCTTATTACTAGTAATACCAAATAACTATTAACCGCTTAGGCTCATTAGCCGAAAAAGTTATCTCCCTAGGCAATGTATTGCATTTGCAACTTCAGCGCATCAAATAAAGGCGGCCACCCACTGCAATAGCGCAGAAAAGGCGGCCGCCTATCCCTTGAGGAGGGAAATTCTGATTAGCTCTAGGATCGAAACTATATTTTTTTGAGTATTAATTAGAATTTACTAAATATCTTCTTCTTTTACCTCTTTTGCCCTATCTTTTTCCTTCCTTTAATCTAAGTATCGGTAGTACCCTAATCATTAGATAACCAAAAACTAAAATAACGGGCCCCTATCAAGATGGCGGTAGGTGGAGGGATGATAAGGGCCTCGTTATAGAATCTGATAATAAAGCTTTTAATTAAAATTTCTTAATTTAATCATCTTAATTTAATTATCAGAAAAACCTGAAAAAAACCTGTTCACTATCAGCACCATAATATTGAAATACATTAGCGTAACTATAAGAGGAAATCTATTATCCTTTAGTATGATTTTAGTCGTAGAACATCTCTAAGCCTAAAGTAGTAGAAATCTACTTATTTGTCGCATAAAGGTTTGAATTATTTGAAATTCCGAATATTGAGCAGCGATAACTTTATCTCAGAAATAACTTTTTAAAACTAAAAACTTTCTTGGCCGACTTAGGAATCTGACGCGGCATAAGGATTAACATCATTAATAAGCGATATTAAGTTATCAGGCTCGGCTCGCTAGATCCAAAATACTTGGGAATTTCAAGTACATTGGTGGCCGAAGAGGACAAGCTTTTTAACATCATAGATGTATCCCGATCTATTTTTTCTGTTTCATATAGCTCTAGATAAATACGGAGGGTGGCTCCCTTTGTTCCTGTTCCTGAAAGACGGATGATTATTCTCGAGCCGTCAGCCAGAAAAAGACGGAACCCCTGGTGCTCACTTACATCCTTTGTTACAGGATCGACATATCTGAACTCGTCGGCACGAGTTATTTCACGCCCCGATAAATTCATACCATTAAGTTTGGGAAGCTTTTTCCTCATATCAGAAAACATTTGATTTGCTTTGTCCGAATCCATTTCCTCGTAGTCATGACGCTCGTAGTAACTTCGTCCGTATTTGCTCCAGTGATCCGCTATAATATCCTTTGCGGATTTGCCGGTTTCAGAAATTATTGAAAGCCAGCTCAAAACGGCCCAAAGACCGTCTTTTTCACGTACGTGATCAGCTCCCGTACCGAAACTCTCCTCCCCGCAAATATTGCATAGTCCCGCATCCATAAGGTTACCAAAAAATTTCCACCCCGTAGGGGTTTCATAACAATCGATCCCCAATTTCTTTGCTACTCTGTCAAGAGCTGTACTAGTGGGCATTGACCTTGCCACTCCTTTAAGTCCGTCCTTGAATCCGGGGATAGAGCTCTTTGCCATATCAGTTATTACGGCTACCGAGTCACCCGGAGGGATAAATAAATTATGACCGAATATCATATTTCGGTCGCCATCGGCGTCATTTGCCGCTCCGAAGTCTGGAGCATCTTGGGCCATCATTTTATCTACAAAAAAGGAGTTGTAGACGAGGTTTGGATCCGGATGAATGCCGCCGAAATCGGGCAAGGGGTTTCCTCTTATTACCGTTCCCTCCTGAGCTCCGAGCAGATGCTCCAGGAAGTGCTGAGCATATAATCCTGTAACCCCGTTCATTCCATCAAATATCATACGGAATCCGCTTTTAAACAGATCCGTTATTTTGTTGAAATCGAATACCTCCTCAAGGACAGCTTGATAGTCTGCAAAAGGGTCAATGACTGATATCTTCGTACTCCCAATGTGATGCTCGCTTTCATTATTGATTTGAAATTCCATGTCGCCCGCTGTGAGGTAATGATCGATCGACAAACTCAGTTCATAAACTCTCTGGGTGAAAGTCTCGGGTGCGGGACCTCCGTTACTCACGTTATATTTAATACCGAAATCCCCTTCTTTGCCACCGGGATTGTGGCTTGCGGTGAGGATGAAACCGCCCAGAGCCTTTCTTTGCCTTATCACTGCAGACATAGCGGGAGTTGAAATCAGCCCTCTTCTGGGAATAAGTATTTCTCCGAAACCGTTTGCTACGGCCATGCTGACAATAGTCTGCATAACTTCATGATTTAGATATCTGCCGTCACCCCCTATAGCCAAGATTTGTTTTGACAGATCAAGGCCGGGGTCTTCCTTAAGAGTATTGAACACTGATTGAATGAAATTTTCAGTGTAGCTCGTATTATCCATAAATACCCGTGTTTTTTTTCTTAAACCCGAAGTACCGGGATGCTGATCCTTATAAGGGCTTGTCGGGACTTTATTGATCTTAGGAGCATTCATCTTTTCACCGCCTTTGGATATACCGCCGTATGAGGTTCTGCAAATACCTTATACGCTAATAGCTTTACACGATCCTCTATGAAAAACCAAATAAGAGCGTACAGCCAGACTATTCCCGCATACTTCCAGCCTAGGGCTGGCATTAAAATTCCGTATACGGATATTAGAGTTGCGATCAACTGCGTAACGATAACTGCCCACAATAAAATGGGCGCAGGCTTGATTGACCAGAATGGCCCTCTTGTCCTAGCCACAAAAATTGTCAGGTGCCCTGCAACGGATAGTTTCAAATAAATAAGCGGCTGTATTATCTCTCTATTGAGATGAAGATACTGTTCGGCTATGTAAAAGAGCCCGAATGTTTCAACCACACCCATTAACCCCAACATTGATGAAACGCCGAGAACGACTTTCATGTCCCACGCTTCAGGCTGATCAGAATAGTGGGTGCGGTCATAAGCTATCGATAGAATCGCCCCGTCATTAAGAAGAGCGAGGAGTACTATCATTACCGCAGTTACGGGATAGAAGTTGAAAATCATTATGGAAAGAGTCATAAAGAGGAGCACTCTAAGAGTCTCTGCTATACGGTAAATTGCATAACTGTTCATCCTCTGAAAAATTTTCCTGCTCTCTTTTATAGCTTCGATGATTACCGAAAGCCCGGGAGTCAATAGCACTATGTCGGCTGCAGCACGTGCGGCATCTGTAGCTCCTGATACCGCTATTCCAGCATCCGCTTTCTTTAACGCAGGGGCATCGTTTACTCCATCCCCAGTCATCCCTGTGATATGTTCCCGTTTCTGAAGGACGTCTACTATATAATATTTATGCTCCGGAAATACTTGCGCGAAGCCATCTGCTTTTTCGATCTCCTCCGCCATCTGACCTTGCTCATGTGGTTTAGTTTGAGAGAGTATTTCCGCATCCAGAATGTTTGTGCCCAAACCGAGCTGTTCAGCTATCTCTTTCCCTATTGCAACCTGATCACCGGTTACCATCTTAACCTCTATCCCCATCTCTTTCGCTGTATCGATTGTAGCTTTAGCGTCAGTGCGCGGAGGATCATATAGAGGTAGTACACCTAGAAATTGCCAATCTCCCCCTGCATCTTTTTTAGCTACTCCGAGGGACCTGAATCCCCTTTGAGCGAATTCGCCTATTTTTTGCTCTACTTCTGATTTTATGTCTTCTGAAATCTTAGACAGAGCAAGGATGACCTGTGGCGCTCCCTTGGTAACTTGAAATACACCTCCATCCTTGCTTTTCACCTGAGCTTCTGTTCTTTTATGCACAGGGTCAAACGGAGTAAAATGTATTACATCGTATTCGCTTTTGGCAATGTTTTCTTTTAGGCCGCTGAGCACCGCAAGGTCAATCGGGTCTTGGTCTTCCGATCTTGAGGCCAGACAAGCATAGAAGATTACATCTTCGGGTCTAATTCCGGATATTGTAAAAGGCTCTCCAAGAGTTAATTTATTTTGGGTTAATGTTCCAGTCTTATCAGAGCAGAGTATGTCCATGCCAGCAATCTCTTCTATACTTGCAAGACGTGTAACAATCGCCTGCTTCAGTGCTAAGAGTCTAGCTCCCACTGCCATGGTAACAGAAAGGACCGTCGGCATCGCAACAGGGACGGCGGCAACAGTTAATACAAGAGCAAATTCCAGGGTCTTAATCATGTCGTCTCCCCTGAACAGTGCGACTCCTAGTATCAGGGCGACCAGAAATAGGGCAATTACTATTAGATAATCACCTATCTTGAGAACAGCCTTCTGGAAATGGCTTACGGTATGCGCAGTTTCTACTAGTTTTGCAGTTTTACCAAAGAAGGTGTTTTTCCCTGTAGCGTAGACAAGAGCATCTGACTCCCCCTGCTTTAAAACAGAACCGGAATAAAGAACGTCGCCTTTTTTATGCGTCACGGGAAGAGATTCACCGGTGAGAGCGGACTGATCGACTTCTACCGGGTCGCCTTCAATGAGCTTAGAGTCGGCAGGCACTATGTCGCCCAACCTGAGCCTCATCACATCACCCGGAACCACTTCGCTCGCGGGAACCTTTTTCCAATCTCCATCTCTTTTCACTACAGCATTGAGAGCGAGTTTCTCCTTAAGGGCAGCTATTGTATTGCCCGCTTTATGCTCCTCCCAAAATCCTACTATTGCATTTACTACAAGGAGCGTCATTATGATTACGAAGTCCGACCAGTGCCGTACCAGAGCAGAAAGTATGGCGGCAATCTCGATCATCCAGGGTATGGGCCCCCATAAATAGGAGAGGAATTTAAGAATGGGATTTTCCTTTTTTTCCTCAAGTTCGTTGTAGCCGTATTGAGACAAGCGGCTTTGAGCTTCTTGATCGCTCAGGCCCTCGCCTGAGCAGTTTAATTTGTCCTCGAGCTCACCAATTGACATTGAGGCAAATTCATCTTGTTTTTGATTAGAGTTATTATCGACATCCTTATTCTTACTCATTATCTTCCTCCTAAAAATTTAAGAGCGGATATGGGGAAAACTTTAGAATAAATATTTCCTACCCTTTGTCGCTCCATCTCCAATTGCTTATCTCGGGCATGTCCTCACCGTAAGCCGGAGCGTACCGACGATGCTCGTTTAACTTTTCATTGAAATAGGTTATGAGATCACCCGATTTTGACTGCAAGCGCCCGACTCTGTGTAAGGCTTCAATTGCTAGGTGGAATCTGCTCATGCCGTTTCGTACAACCATATCAAAAGGTGTTGTTGTGGTGCCTTCTTCGATATATCCTCTCACGTGAAAACGCTCGTCGTCAGGACGACGGTAGACTAGTTCATGTATTACCCTGGGGTACCCGTGGAAAGCGAATACGACAGGTGCGGTATCGGTAAAAAGGTCTTTGAAGGAGGACTCGTCCAGCCCGTGCGGATGATCTCTATGAGAAAGAAGGGTCATAAGGTCAACAACATTCACAACTCGTACCCTAAGCTCGGGCATGTGATTACGCAGAAGCCAGGCCGCCGCAAGGGTCTCCAGTGTCGGGACATCGCCCGCGCATCCTAAAACCACATCGGGCTCCTCACCTGCGTCGTTTCCGGCCCATTGCCAAACCGAGGCTCCGCGTGAGCAGTGTTCTCTTGCAGAGTCCATATCGAGCCACTGAAGCTCAGGCTGCTTGCCTGCAACTATAAGATTTACATAGCCTCTACTTCTCAGACAATGATCGGCAACCGATAGCAGACAATTGGCATCCGGGGGCAAATATATTCTTACTACAGAACTTTTTTTGTTCAATACCGAGTCGATAAAGCCGGGGCCCTGGTGGCTGTAACCGTTATGATCCTGACGCCAGGCGTGAGAAGTCAACAGATAGTTAAGAGAAGAAATGGGAACTCTCCACGGTATCTCAGCGCACATCTTAAGCCACTTTGAATGTTGGTTCAGCATGGAGTCCACTATTGTGGCAAAAGCCTCGTAGCATGGAAAGATTCCGTGACGGCCAGTAAGAATATAACCCTCAAGCCACCCCTGACACATATGCTCACTTAGAACCTCCATCACACGGCCCTCAGGAGCTATATGGTCGTCAATATCTATAATCTTTCCGACTGAGCAGCGGTTGGTTACCTCAAAAACCGCATTAAGGCGGTTTGAGTTCGTTTCATCCGGGCAGAATATACGGAAATTCCTCTGATCCTCATTCTTCGTAAATACATCGCGTAAAAATTTACCGAGTTCGCGTGTAGATTCCCCGATCTGGGCTCCCGGCTCCTTTATATCGAGCGCATAATCAGTAAAATCCGGAAGATCTAATGCTACCGTCAATTTTCCACCGTTAGCTTGGGGATTGGCTCCCATACGTCTTTCCCCTTCTGGGGCGAGTTCGGCAAGCTCAGATATGAGACTCCCGCTTTTATCGAATAGATTTTCGGGATTGTAGCTCCGCATCCATTGCTCTAATATCTTCAAGTGCTCCGGGTTCTCTCTTACTTTTGTAACAGGGACCTGATGAGCGCGGAAGGTTCCCTCAACCGGCAGATCGTCTACGAATTTGGGACCCGTCCAGCCTTTTGGAGTGCGGAGTATAATCATAGGCCAGTCCGGCCGACTGCTAAATCCGTTGTTACGTGCATCTTCCTGAATTCGCTTAATTTTGTCATGCACTTTCTCAAGCGTAGCAGCCATGCTCTTATGCACTTTGTAGGGATCATCGCCTTCGATAAAATAGACATCATAGCCAAAACCGCTGAAAAGAGATTTTAGTTCGTTGTCATCCGTTCGGCCGAGTACTGTAGGGCCTGCTATCTTATAGCCGTTTAGATGTAATATAGGCAGCACAGCACCGTCCCTTTCGGGGTTTAAAAACTTGTTCGACTGCCAGCTCGCTGCTAACGGTCCTGTCTCGGATTCTCCGTCGCCAACCACACAAACTACCAAGAGATCCGGATTGTCCATGGCTGCACCGTATGCGTGAGCGAGCGAGTATCCAAGCTCACCCCCCTCATGAATTGAGCCCGGTGTTTGAGGACCTGCGTGGCTCGGCACTCCCCCTGGCCATGAGAACTGTCTAAAAAGGCGGAGCATTCCCGCCTCATTCTGTGATACGTTCGGATAGATTTCCGAGTATGTGCCTTCAAGATAGGTATTAGCAACAAGGGCCGGTCCTCCGTGCCCCGGACCCGCAATAAATATAGCGTTAACATCTCTTTCCTTAATTAATCTGTTTAGATGGACGTATACGAGGTTAAGACCGGGTGTAGTTCCAAAATGACCTAGCAGCCTAGGCTTTATATGCTCCGCAGTGAGGGGCTCGCGCAGTAGGGCATTCTCCTTTAAGTAAATCTGTCCCACGGATAGATAATTAGCAGCGTACCAGTACTTGATAATCCTATTTAAGTCTTTCTTTGTTAATTTTGCCATTATGCTCTCCAGTATAACAAGATTTATTCTTTTTTAATTTTACTTATAAGTTTGTATACGTGTCTTGCGATCATAAGCTCCTCATTAGTCTTGATTACCCTTACGGTTACAGGGCTCTTTTTACTCGATATCACAGAGGAGTTTTCTAGGTTAAGCCCGACGTCCAATTTAACATTCATAAACTCCATCCCTCTGCATATTAGCTCACGTATCACAGGAGCGTTTTCCCCGATGCCCCCTGTAAATACAAGTGTATCGAGTCCACCCAGTACTACAGTAAGAGCTCCTAAAAACTTCTTGGCTTGATAGCAAAAAAGCTCTATAGCCTCTCCGGCGTTGTCGTCTTTTTGTTTTGCAAGTAATTCCTGCATATCTGAAGTTATATCCGAGACCCCTAGGAGTCCGGATTTTTTATTCAGTAACTCGCTTACAGTTTCAGGCGAGAGTTTCTTTTCCTGAAGGAGATACAGTATTACACCAGGGTCCAGGTCCCCTGAGCGCGTACTCATCATAAGCCCTCCGGTAGGCGTAAATCCCATAGTCGTATCTAAACTCCTTCCGTCCCTAACAGCTGCCATACTACAGCCGCTGCCCAAATGAGCGATTATGACGCGGCTTCCGATTGTAGCCTTTAATTCTTCCATAATAAATTCGTAGGACAGACCGTGAAAGCCGTATTTTATTATTCTCTGCTCAATCAAGTGTCTGGGAAGAGGAAAAGTCCTTGCTACACTGGGCAAGCTCGTGTGAAACGCGGTGTCGAAACATACTATTTGTTTTAGTTTGGGGTAACGCTTGCAAACGGTCTCAATTACTATTATCTCCTGCGGAAGATGATCAGGGGCAAGGGGAACAAGCTCCTTAAGATTTTGCAGAACTTCGGCTGTAACGATAGTAGGCTTCGTGAACCTAACCCCTCCATGGACAAACCTGTGCCCTACTGCATCTAATTTCTCCATCGAACCGTGATTTGTCTCAAGCCACTCGAATAATTCTTCTATTGCCGATTCATGGTCTAAAACTCGGAGATCGATTTTATCTAGTGTATTGCCCGAAGCGCCTTTGACATGAAATGAACCGATGCTTAGGCCTATTTTTTCAAAACTTCCAGATACACTAACACTTTGAGCGCTGTTCATGTTATAGAGCGCAAACTTTAAGCTTGAAGAGCCGCAGTTAACAGTAAGGATATCTATTAGAAGACCTCCATAACTTAATCGCTTATGCTTGTTTAACCGCACACCATCGAAAATGCAAAACGCTTATTAAATATAAATGCAAACTATGTACCAGACTAAATAAGGTTACATAATTCACTACAACCATTAAGGAATAATTATTAAGCATTTATTTTTAGAAGATGAAGTTGTCAGATTATATGACAACTTACATTTAAGATTTATATTTATGGATTCGGGCATAAGGAATAAGGTACCCTAAGCCGCTTTTAGCCATAGTACATTGAAAGATCCTACTCTAAAAGAAAGCTTTCCGTCAGGAGAAGCAAAAGTTTTTCCAGAGAGAACATCACGCCACGACTTTGTCGCTAGTCCCAGCTCTTTGGTATCGAGATCAAAATGCTGATTCTTATTCGTTATATTTGTAATGGCTAGAATATGCTCCTTTCCATCAATTGAGGTTCTTAGTAAAGAGAATAAGGAGTCGGATACTCTGAGCACTTTCTGATCGGCTCTGGGGTGAAAGGCTTTTTCATTGATGCGTTTATTTATCATGGCACCGTAACGGCTTGAAATCTTATAAGTTATTGAGTCGTGACAGGAGAGAGTCTCTATGAGCGCGTCCTTGTTGAGGGTTTTCCGGTTTATACTTCTAGCGCTTTCCCCTTCCATAACCGCCTCAGTATCGTTTTCAGACCCGAGTAGACCGTGCAAATAAACCCCTGGAATGCCCATTAGAACCAAAGCGATAGACCGGGACGCCAGGAAACGCTCTATCTGGGAATCCAGTGATTCCTTACCATCGTCCTTGTTAATAGCACTGAACCAAGTTATATCCACTTCATAAGGAATTTTAGTACCGTCGCCATTATTCTTATAGGAAATAATCCCGCCGTGTTCTACAGCATGTTTCTCAATGACCGAGATTCCTTCATCACCAAGTATGTTCATTGCGCCTTGAAGACTTACACCGTCATGAGAGTCAAGAAAATTAAAGTATGTAGCAGTATCCGATATCTTATCAAGTGATGAGGCCCAGGAAGTCAGCACGCTAGTATTTCTGCTATAAAAAGCATGAAGGACAAGCGGCGGCAGTGCAAAATTATAAATCATCTGAGCCTCGTCATTACCATTCCCAAAATACTGTATGTTTTCTTTAAAGGGAACGTTAGACTCCGTAATGATAGCGACATGGGGAGCCGCGGCGTCCAGTATGTCTCTAAACAATTTAACAACTGTGTGAGTCTGAGGTAAATTCGCGGAAGAAGTCCCTAATTGAGTCCACAGATAAGTTATTGCGTCAAGGCGTAAAATATCTGCGCCCCTCCTTACGTAATACAACATTACGTCTATCATCATTGTGAGAACTTTCGGATCTTTATAATTCAAATCTATTTGATCTGCACTAAACGTGGTCCACACGTACCTTTTGCCATTTAAAGTAGAATACTCCGTGAGCACATCTGACGTGCGGGGTCTTGTAATTAAGCTTTTTTGATCTTTTGATATTTCATCTTTAGACTTATAGGATTCAAAGAAATCTAGGTAATCCGGGTTTTGATTTAAAAATGCCTGGAACCAACCGCTGTAAGATGATATATGATTGAAAACAGCGTCAAACATTATACGGAAATCACTCTTTAAATTAGTTATATCTTCCCAGGTTCCCAAATTTGGATCGACTTGCTCAAAGTCCATTACCGCAAAACCACGATCCGAAGAATAGGGGAAAAAAGGCAGGATATGAAGAGTATTGATTACCCCTTCCAAATAACTCTCACATATGTCTGTTAATGTTTTTAGAGGTAATTCTCCTTGCTTAACAATTAAATCCCCATAAGTAATTAGGATTACATCCTTCTCAGTAAATCTCTCTTGAATATTAAATGTCTTCTCCCATTCAATCATCTCGGGAGCCTTGTGCGCATAATAAACTTTAAGAAGCCTTTCTATTTCTCCATAACATTTATCTGCTTTATCTTTGTCATACAGTTCATTTAACCTCCCAATAATTCTTTTCTTGAGATTAGATGGAATTTTATAAAGCGGACGGTCATAATCAGGTATTAGAAAATGAAACCTGGACGAGTTAGTATGATGGGGCCTCTTATTAATGTATCTCCTCCATTAGAGCAGGTCATTTTAAGTGATGCCTGCTACTCATTATATACATTTTTAGTATAAATAGTTATTGGTAAATTTAAAATGTCCAATCTGTTGAAATACCCTTGTTTTGGTTTGTTCGGAAGAATATTCATTTGATGCGCATTAGATAATTATAATATGCAGCTACTTTGGAACTAACTGGAATAGGCTGGAAAGATTAGGAAACATTGGCTCGGGATAGTTGATACACTTCGAACTTCAGATTATTACAATAATCTAAGAATTGAAGGTAGTTTTTCTAATGAAATAATCACTTTAGTTAATTAATAACTCGGCCTGCGGGGCTCTAAGAATTGTATTAAGATAGAATTTTGCAAAACTTAATCTAAACATTGCATGTTACGGCTATCGAATGAGGCTCAACCAAAGCTGAGGAGTTTCAAGGAAATATCTTTCAAGGGTAGCTAACTATCTTCTCGCCTGGTGATTAATAGAAAAATTAATAAAATTGCACAAATTAGGCTAAAAATAAGTTTCTATCGTTCGTAACTATTGCTTTCTAAGGATCTTGTCCTTTTCAGAGTATCGTAGAACTGTCCAAATAAAAGCGGAATGACTCCACGTGAGAGGCGAAACACATATAGGTGAACCGCTTATAGGGTGCACCTGCTCGGCAAGCACACCTGAAGGAAGCGAGTTATTTACACACCATTCAAGATAGGGAAGGGTTTCTTGAAGCTGCTCCTGATTCTCTGCCTGATCGATATAATATTCTGCCAGCCAAAGCGTTGAAATAAACCATGGATTTCCGGGAATATCTTTTGGGCTATCTTCCGTACGCTGGTAGGTATCATCCTGGTATCTGGCGCAACCTTCTACAGTGGTTTTAAGCCACAACTGCTTGCGTATAGCTTGGGCTGTTTCAATCATTCGCGGATGCTTGGGATCTAAAACTCCAAGGGTCGCTAGGCTTAACAAACTAATATCAATTACTTCATCAAGTTTATAACCTCCCTCTGTTCTCGAGCCCGAACGTGCAAATCGTTTTAGTCCTTTATGGTAGAGATGTAGACTAATTCCTACTGTCATTTCATCTGCTACCGATTCATACTTCTCAGCCAAGGTGTTGTCTTGAAAGAGTTTAGCAAAATTTGCAGCAGCTCTAAGACCGGCAATAACAGATGATACCGTATAGGTGTGAAGCGCGTAACGTTCTTCCCAAAGATCATAGGAAGGCATTGGCAAATGAGTTTGAGGGTCACGGTAACTGACTAAAAAGTCAGCCGCTTTTTTGATGAGCTTGCTATAGAGAGGTCTAATAAATTCTACATCTTTCATGCTCTGATAATAAATCCATAATGCCCAAAGAGTTAGAGCGGTTGAATCCTCCTGAATAGGAAGGACCTCTTTGCCTTCAACTAACCAGGAATGCCAATTGCTCGCTAAGGATCCATCCGGATTATAATGTTGAAATAAATAACCTTCGTCAGATAAAATACGGGCACAAAAATCAAAATACTTCATGCATGGGTGCGAGTACCCAGCTTTTGATAAAGCGGCTGCGACAAAAGCGCCATCCCGCCCCCACATATAGGAATAAGTATCTTTTCCAAAACGAATAATATCGGAATCAGTGGCGGCAATAATGGCTCCGTGGTTGTCAATTTGTGTTCTTAGTATAAGCAGGCTTCGGTTATAAATGTTGGTGACGGATTTAGGCAAGCCTTGGAGCTGCAACGAATCTTTATGTATCCATGTTTGCCAGTATTTCGACGAGCGCTTAAGGAGTTTTTCCGGCGTTATGTTGTGGACTTCCAAATTGAGCTTTGCGACTTCAGGATAGTTCATGCCCGCCGCCATCCAATAATAAGCGTTTGTTGTACCCTTGGCCGGTAATTCCAACCAAATGCCAATTGTGGAATGAGGCGAGCCCCATGCGGAGGCCACCCCGCTAAGCTCACCGTTCTCTGTATCTTTAACGGTCTCCAAGTTTTCCGAAATCTCTCTTTTTCCGCAGGCAAAATGTTTCACGCCCCATTCGTCATGTGCCCAGCAGCTGATCAGAAAATACCGGTTAAATTTGTAATGGATGATCGAACAAGTCCGGGGATCAAAATAAGCCGTGCCCCCGATGTCATTTCCATAAAGACAAAAGTCATGACTGAAAAAGAGCCGGACTGGACGAGCTGCGTTTTTAAGGTTGGTCACCTCGATTTTTTTGATGTAGATGTTCAAATCCAAATCCACCACATCCGAGCATCGTAGCTCCAAACCCAAGGGTTCATTTTTTAGAAAGACATCAGTCACAAGACTATTGTCTTGATATCTCAACTCTTTTTCCCATTCCGGTCCCATCCACGAATACCGTCCATCCGCCCATATCCCGAATTGGAAGGGATGTCCGCTTGAATGGTTTTCCTGTCCGATATAAGGGAAATAAATATCTCGGATCTGATAATCCGAGTCAAAATTCAAAAGAAAAGAACCGTTACTTACTGGGATGTCTTTAGGCATTAAGTATTTTCCTCCAAAATCCTCTGATAGAGCTCCAAATATTTTCCAGCCATACTTGCGATTGAGAAATTATCTTTAATGTGAGCGCGGCAGTCACTGGGACTGATAAGGTGGATCGCTTTCACGGCGTCAATCATTTCATCGATTGAATCCACGACGTAGCCTGTTTTTCCGTGAATTACAATTTCCGGAACCGAGCCTTTATTTAAGGCAAGCACCGGTGTGCCGCAGGCCATAGATTCAATCAGGACAAGTCCGAAGGGCTCTCCCCATTGAATAGGAAAGAGTGTTGCCTGAGCGTGCCGGTACCACAGTCTTTTCTGGGCGCTATCAACTTCTCCGATATATATTATCTGCTTGTCCGAATCCAAAATGGGTTTCATGACTTTTTCATAATACTCGTTACCACCGAAAGGTTTGCCTGCGTCAGTAACAAGGTCGAAAGATTTTTCTAATGTCTTGAAAAATGCCCGGTCTTTTGCTTTGTTTTGGACATTTCCGGCGAGGATAAGCCGGGAGCCGGTTTTTTTCGCAATCTCAATGGCCTTATCCTGCCCTTTATCCGGGGTGATTCTTCCGATTGTGAACAAATATTTTTGCTCCCCAGGGTTACTTTTGAACGGATAATCTTCCACGTCAACACCGTGATGAATGACCTTCTGCATATTGACTAATCCATGATGCTGATTTCTTTGATATTCACTTATCGGGACAAAATATACGTTGGAAGATGAACTGAACGATTCCTTCCACCGGTCGAAGGCTTCTTGTTCCGCAGCCGGCACATGGAGAGTCATCACAATGGGAACAGGGCTTTTAAAAACTCCCTTAAAAATATATTCAACCATGATGGCATCATGCATGTGGATGATATCAATGTCGCCCCTTTTTGCCCTTTCAAGCGATAGGGTAAGATGTTTGCGCATATTTTCACGCTGCAGTTGTGTGTCGTTGCTCCAGTACTGACTGAAACTTTTTTCAATAGTGGTGTACTGTTCTCCTACTACGTTGGAATCACCTGAACAGGCGACAATGGAACGATGGCCTAATTTATGTAGTCCTTTATCAATATTATAAATAACCGTTTCGATAGGACCGTAACCCAAATCATGCCTGATCGGCCGGTTTAGGGTTGCTATTTGGAGCACATTTATCTTGTTTCTTGCTTTTATCAAAGGGATATTTTCCCAGAAAAATTCCCTCTTCGGTTTTTGCAACTTGTCACGTTCTTAGAAAAGGAGTTTTTAGTAGTATGGAAAGATATATACTTCAGTATGGTTAACTTACTTATCTGTAAACAATATTCTATATCCGAACTTTGTCAAAACTTTATCAATACAATATATTAAAAACTGTAACTACTTTTCGTGAATCTATTGTTTGAGTAATTTAGGAGAAGTAGTATAGTACTGCCCATCAAAATTTTTGGAATGACTGTGACAAAAAATGTCATGAACTAAAATATAACCAACTTTTACGGTATATTAGGAATTTTGGCTCGGGATAGTTGATACACTTCGAACTCCTGAATATTGCTATTTGATAACTGATATTACAAATTCAGGGCAGGAACTCCCTATCTTTACTTCCCGAAACTAATTGAGATATGTAGATAGATAGGAAAATTTGTAAACTCTTGATACCACCTCAAGAAAGAATACTGGCTAATGAGGTAAATCACAAATAATATTTATCTCCTAGTTGTCAGGTCAATTTCCAAACCAAAAAATGATGAAAATACAACACGTATTGTGAATATAGGCTATAGTATGATATATGTCATAATGTGTTTTTAGAAATAATTATAAATTCCAATCGATGAAAACGATTTAAAAGGGGGATCATCTAATTGTATATCTCACGATATGTATCCATATTTTTTATATTCTTATCTATAATCTCATTTCTCTCGTTTTCATCTATGGCTGACGATAGTTGCAGAATCCAATCTGTTCAAGATCATGCTGTATCGACACCCCCCCTCTGTAGAGGAAAATCAGTTAATGCACTGCTTTCAGCTACTACAGCAGAGCCTGATTTTAGTGATGTTGATGACATACTTCAAGGCGAGAGAAATCTACTTCCTGTGGATGATCTTGTATTGATGAATCCAACATCCAGACTGCCAAATCAGGCGTCATCCAATGTTACTACTACAATTAGGGATTTTTTCCTATTTACCAATAACAAAACCGTGACTGATTTTATAGATCCGGGTCCTCTTTTCATTCGCGATTGCGATCCAAACGGCCCAGAACCATTTAATGGCTTTCCTTATGGAATGCCAACTCCACAACAGACAGATGCAGTTCGTATGTTTAATTTAGATAGAGATGTAGTAGTAACATATTCTATGAATAATAGGTCGATATCATCTGTCTGCAAGGGTGGTACACTAACAACTTCGATAACAATTCAGGATCCACTTGGATTAATAACCATACCAGAGTTACAAGTTGCTAACCATTCAATACCCTTCATGCACAGTGTTGTAGCAGATTATAACCAAGACGACTACGAAGATGTTTTAATATTCACAGGTGCTAGTGGTGGCTTAAACGCAACATTGTATGTATATACTGCCGTAGATCCTGATAATCCTGAGAAAGGTGTTAAGAGAGTTTTATCAACCATCTTTCCGAGAGATACTAGTAGAAATCCAATGTCTACACCTGTAGTTGGGGATTTCAATGGGGATACAATAACCGATATTGCTTGGGTGGGATCACGTGCAAATAATGGAGCTTCTTACAATGTATTTTTTATGTCAATTTGCCCTGGATCAACAGAGAACATCCCCCTATGCCAAGGGAGGTCAGAATTTGAGATAGTCCTGAACCCTCTATTATCCCAGACGATACCACTTGATACGTTTGTAAACGCTAATGCTGAATTTGCATATCCTGCATCTGCACTCGCTGCTGGGGATTTTAATCCTAATCCGGATACAAGTGCGGGAGATGATCTTATGGTCTTCTACGGACAAGCAGGAGCAGGAGGAACGGCCGTTGAATATTATACGTTCAATAGTTCGATGACTCCTACACTTAGAGGTTCGGCCCCCGGACCAGGAAAAATCTATAACGTTTACGCAGATTCAGCACAATTTGATCTAACACAGCCAGGCGAACAAGCGGTAGCGGCGCTGCAGGGTGCTGGTTGCTTTCTTTTGATTTATACTTTTGATGAAGAAGGGTTCATTAAACACGATGGTCAATGGGTAGGGGGAACAAGTGGCAATGGTACTTGTAACCAGGCACACCAACAACCAAGCCAGATTTCATTAAACGGGATGGCAGTCGGAAGGTTTACTGATGAAGTTCCCTTATCGGCATCTGAACTAGCTCCTCAAATAGCAGTCTTTCTAAGTGACTATGTGCAGACAGGTAATACTAAATTTAGAATTAGAGTGCTGGAAGTTAAGCCAGAGGAATCACTTTTTGCCAAATTTGTAAGTATTTCTGACGGAAACAATTCTAATTTATCAAGTTACTTTGGGAACGCTAACCCTAACCGAGGTGGAAGTTTTCTCAGAGCCGGTGACCTACAGGGAAGGTCTCTTATGTTAGGGGCTCCAAGCGTTGCCAGAATACCCAATTTTACTCAGATAGACGTGATTCAGGGATCACCACCTATGCATGGAGCTTATATTCAAACACTTAATGACGATGCGCCTTTGGTAAACAACTTCAGTGTAATACCGGAAACTTTTAATACCGCTTTCTACAGAAACCTCCAACACTACAAGCTCCTCAGAACGCTCCACGTCAAGCTACACCTACTCTTTTATGCAAGGGGTTGAAGCAAGCGCTAGATGGCCGTCAGTTCCTATAGTTGGCAGCGCATCGGTTGAGTTAAGTTTGTCCGCCGAACAGCTCTATGATTGCAATGTTTCGTCAGTAAATTCAGAATACAGCTCAGAAACATTTGGACTGCAGGTAGTCTCCGGCTTTGGTGATCAGCTAATTTTCACACAGCAAAGACAGAACATATATTACTACCCTGTAATCGGCAATTTTATTTGTCCTGATGGCACACAGAACTGTGATGAATCAGAGATGGAACCGCTTTACATTCAGTTTTCAGGACCCGACCAGATATACAGAGGCAGAATTAATGAGATAAATGCCGAGTTTTACCAGCCTGTACATGAACCGGGAAACATTTTTTCATACGCATGGACAAGTAACCAGCTTTTATCGAGATTCGGCAGTGTTTCGAGTGATCTTTTAACTCCGTCTAATCCTGTTGGTTGGTTTACAGACACTTCCTCTACAACTGAGTTTACAAATTGGACGCAAGGTTCAGGCAACGAATGCACAACTGAAACTAATGAGACATTGTCATACAATGAAAGCTTGTCGATCGGCTTTGGCAATTCATTTTTATCAAAGATAATAGGAGGTAAAAGTATTAAAGCTAATTTCGATTTCAGTCAAAGCTTCTCAAACGCAACAATGTTGAGCAACATATCAGAGCTCTCTAACTCAACGGGCGTATCAACTGTAAAAACGAACTCTTTCCTTGACCCTCCTAATTACCAGTACAGAGTGCAAACCTATATATTTGGAGAGAAATTCCCAGAAGGTGTATGGGACGATTCAATTCGAGCAGGAGATGAGGCTAACATAAAGAGCACAGGTGCCCTTAAGGTTGCATTCACTGCTGATACAACAGCATTGGGATCAGGAAGCTGGTGGCAGTCTGGTCCCGGAGTAAATCCTTATAAAGCCTTCCCGGATCTTGCACTCAATCACCCGAATCAATGGAGGATTGTTGGACTAGGTATTGATACTAATAAAGAACCACCTTCTAACTGCAGACCCAACTTAATTAACGATAAAACAGCGACGTGCTTATTAAAGCGACAGCCCGTGAGCAATCCTGCACAGCTATGGGCCAGTGGATTTTACCAGATGAGGGGATTGATCGTTCAGGTAGGCGACGAAGCAATAGGCCCGCAGAGGGGCTCTTCAGTAGTTGGAGATGATGTACACCTGACCGCTAGGATTTACAATTACAGTTTCAAAAATTTTGATCCTGGCACATTAGTCAAAGCTCAGTTTTACCGTCAGCAGTGGGATCCAACAAACGTCGAACCTATAGGGGATAGTGTGCTAATAGAAGAAGTGATAACAACTCCTGTGCCGGCATTTAACTCGGCAGGAGATAGTACGACCCCAAATTGGAAAGCTGTTTCTACATCGTTTAATACAATAGAAGAAGGTATGCAGGGTGATACATGGTGGATATTCTGGGTACTCGTATGGCCTGAGGATCAGGGAGGTGATTTGGTAACGGAACTTCCGGGTCACGGTCTTCCTAAGTCATTAATCGGAGGGTTTAAACCTGGTGAAGTATTCGATTCTATTCAAGACGTGCCTCTCGAAATGGTGACGATAGAGGAATCAGGTCAAAATGTACAAACCTCATTTACGAATAACTTAGGCTTCTGGAAACAGGCTTTCTATGTAGCCCCTGAAACTATAAACGAAGAACTTTTTACATCCGCTGAAATAGGTGAGATAGTAATTGAAAATGTCTCTATTGAAAGAGATAACATTTTCGTAGATGATGAAATAATTGTAGAAGCTGATGTCTGGTCAATAGGGGCTAGGAGCGAGGCCCTTGCAATTACTCTTGACGAGGGGCATCCTGATGACACTGAACAGGTTTATGATATTGAAATCAAGTCTCACATACTTGCCGATGGATCAAATAAATTCAGAGTGCTTTATCAACCGAAGCTATGTGGAGAAAGGGATTTGTATCTGAGTGCCGGCCCCGAAGGTCCTTCAGCACCAACCTCTACAATGGCGAGCATTGCACTGAATGTACAATGCCAGCCTGGGGATAGAAATATCGACGGACAACTTATAGGAAAAAACGGTAAGCCTGTATCTATGAACAGCAACTGTTCTCTAGCTCCGCATAATAGCATCCCGAAAATTCCTGTTTATCTGTTTGCTCCATTAATGTTAGTCGCTTTGAGAATGGGACTTAGAAAATGTGGAATTAGAATCTAAGAATTATTATATATCAGTTTTAACGAAGGCTCTTGTACTGTTCCCCAATATTAATGAGAGCATTACTGCTGACTAATATGATATGCAAATTAGGGCCTGACAAATAATCAGTATTTACAGCATGTTAGGAGTTTGGCTCCGGAGGAGGGATTCGAACCCCCGACCTAGTGATTAACAGTCACCCGCTCTGCCAGCTGAGCTACTCCGGAACCGAAAACTAAGCTCAGAACTTTAAGCACAACATTCTAACAGAAGAACATCATGAGTCAAGGATTTAACACTATATATACGAATATCTAGAGACTTTGACGACATGTCCAAATTTAACAGGTTGATTAGAATCCACTCGAAACGTATACTAAAGTTGTCTAAAAATAGGAAATCATAAAACAAATGCCTAAAAAAACAGACAAAACTAAAAAGACTGAAGAAAAACGGTATCAGGGCAACCTACTCCCAGCGCATACAACCTCTCTTCAACGTTACATGACTGAAATTAGCAATTACCCGGTCTTAAGCCGTGAAGAAGAGTATGAACTGGCTATGAAATATAAAAATGATGGTGATTTAGACGCCGCGAGAAAACTGGTTTCATCAAACCTAAAGTTCGTAGTAAAAGTAGCAAACGATTATAAAAACTATGGCTTAAATACGATGGACTTAATCCAAGAAGGAAACATAGGGCTCATGCATGCAGTAAAGGGATTTGATCCGACCAAAGGTTACAGGATTATCTCTTATGCCGTATGGTGGATAAGAGCATATATTCAAAATTACATCATTAAAAGCTGGAGCCTTGTTAAAGTGGGCACGACTCAGGCTCAAAGAAAATTATTTTATAAACTTCGCTCAACTAAGAATCAAATGGAATTGGGAGATGGGAATTTAAGCTCAGAGGATTATAAAGAACTGGCCGATAAGTTGAACGTCTCTAATGAAGCTGTGATTGAAATGGATAAAAGAATGGGGGGCAAGGATTTTTCCCTCGATGCCGAGATTAAGGGCGATACTGACTTATCGCACATGGATTTTCTTTCAGATGACGAAGAAAATCAAGAAGAATTAATTACAAAAGCAGAAGAACAAGAAAGAGTTAAAAGCGGTATGATAGACGCGCTCAAAACATTAAAAGATAGAGAACGGTATATAATAGAAAATAGGATACTGGCAGACAATCCGCTTACACTTGAAGAACTAGGCACAAAATTTAATATTTCCAGGGAAAGAGTTAGGCAGATCGAAAACGCTGCGCTTAAGAAAATGAAAAGTGTTTTCAAAGAAAAGGGTATCGGCAATAATTCTTAAACTGGTGGACCGCATCCACTAATTGGCAGTTATCATATCATAAGCCTTACTAAGGGCTTCACCTAATTTCTCGGGCTTATCTCCACCCGCCTGCGCTAAATCTGGCTTACCACCACCCTTGCCGCCAATGATTGGAGCAAGTTCTTTAACCATATTTCCAGAGTGATATTTGTTTGTTAAGTCCTTTGTTACCCCTATCAAAATAAATGCTTTGCCATCATCTCTACTACCCAGTACCGCAACGCCTGAATCAAGCTTACTTTTCACATCATCCCAAACTTTTCTCAATTGGCCAGCGTCAGCCCCTGATACTTCGGCGGATAATATCTTTGTGCCGTTAACTTCTTTTACGTTATCCATTAAATCACCGGCTCTTTCGCTAAGCATCTTATTTTTGTATGTATCAAGTTCGCTCTTAGCCAACTCGTTCTCTTCAACAAGCTTTTTGAGCCTAGAGATGAGATCGGATTCCGAAACTCTCAAAATATTAGAAGCTTCAATAAGCTTATCTTCTTTCCCTCTCATAAAGTCCCAAGCTGACTTTCCTGCAAGAGCATCTATTCTTCTAACTCCAGCAGAAGAAGCGCCTTCAGATACAATCTTAAAAAGACCAGCTTCACCGGATGTATCTAAATGAGTGCCCCCACAAAGCTCAACACTATAATCACCAATGCTGACTACTCTTACCTTATCCCCATACTTTTCTTCAAAAAACGCCATTGCACCTTTTTTTATTGCATCATCATAAGGAACATCAGTCTCAATAACAACTTCATTATCCCATCTAATCCTCTCGTTAATCATATCCTCCATCTTTCTTATATCTTTATCATCAATAGAGGAATGGTGCGTAAAATCGAATCTTAACCTCCCAGGAGCAACAAGAGAACCGGCCTGGCCAACATGAGTCCCCAGCACTTCTCTAAGTACTGCGTGGAGTATATGGGTTGTCGAATGATGTGTTTCTACCCCATATCTAAAACTTTCATTTACTTTTAGTTCTATCTTGTCACCAACCCACAGCGAGCCTTTTTTAATTACTGCATGATGCACTATAATTCCGGGTAGAGGTTTTTTAGTATCAACTACTTGAGCAATCCCTTTTTCAGCTTCTATTGAACCCCTATCGCCAACCTGCCCTCCAGACTCTCCATAAAAGGGGGTCTTATCACTAATGAGATCAACTTCATCTCCTTCCTCAGCGCTGTCCACCAGCATCCCATCGTTTATTAGCGCAGTGATTCTGCCTGTATCAACAGTTCTGTCGTATCCTGTGAAAATTACTGTCAGGCCGCCCGAGATAAACTCTCTATATAAAGGTTCTAATTCGCCGTTTGCATCCCCTTTCCAGGCTTTTCTAGATTTTGTCCTCTGCCGTTCCATCTCTTTTTCAAAACCTGCATGGTCCAGAGTAAGCCCATTTTCAGCAGCAATGTCTTCTGTCAGGTCAACGGGGAATCCAAAGGTATCATATAGTTTAAATACAACATCACCAGGTAGAACTTTCTCTCCATCAAGTTTATCTATTTCGGCTTTTAGTAATTCTAGACCCCTGTCTATTGTTTCAAAAAACCTCTCTTCTTCATTTTTTACAACGTCAGCAACAAAGTGAATCCTTTCTTCAATCTCAGGATATGCGTCTTGCATAATATCCTTTACTCTAGAGGTTATCTTATATAGACACGGGTCTTCTATTCCAAGCATTTTAGCATGACGCACAGCTCGTCTTAGGATTCTCCTTAGCACATATCCCCTGCCCTCGTTTGAAGGAAAGACTCCATCGGATATAAGAAAAGTTACTGCACGAGCATGATCAGCAATTACTCTCATAGAAACATCAGCACTCTCATCTTGTCCATAGTTCTTACCAGAAATTTCTTCTACATTAGTGATTAAGCCGCGTAAAAGATCAGTTTCATAATTACTTTTAACACCTTGAAGAACCGCTGTTATCCTTTCAAGCCCCATGCCTGTATCAATGCTCGGATTAGGAAGAGGGGTCATCTTGCCGCTTGAGTCCCTATCATATTGCATAAACACTAGATTCCACAACTCAAGGTAACGATCGCAATCACAACCCGGCGCGCAAGTCTTTTTACCACAGCTAAGTTCTTCTCCTTGATCTATGAGGATTTCAGAACACGGCCCACATGGACCGGTATCGCCCATTGACCAGAAGTTATCTTTCTCCCCCATTCGAAGAACCCTGTCTTCAGGAAGGCCTATTACTTTTTGCCATATTTCTGACGCCTCGTCATCTTCTTCAAACACAGTTACCCAGAGCTTATCTATGGGAAGCTTGTAGACTTCGGTCATTAGCTTCCAGCCAAATTCAATTGCTTCTTTTTTAAAATAATCTCCAAAAGAAAAGTTCCCGAGCATCTCGAAAAAAGTGTGGTGTCTAGCTGTGTGACCGACATTTTCCAGATCGTTATGCTTACCCCCTGCCCTTACGCATTTTTGTGAGGAAGTTGCTCTATTATATGAACTTTTCTCAAGACCTAGAAAGACATCTTTAAATTGCACCATTCCAGCATTAGTAAAAAGTAGAGTTGGATCGCTTTTAGGAATAAGGGATGAGCTTCTTACAATAGTATGGTTATTGTCTTCAAAAAACTTTAGAAACAAATCTCGAATTTCTGAGCCTGTCATTGTCTGATTAATACTCCTAATTTGTTTTCACTAAATCGGCACTTGGGTCTCTTTTACTCTGATTGAGGGGTATTTTGCAGCCAATTGCCCGCATGCGCCTAAAATGTCGCTGCCGCGACTCTTTCTAATTCTGACATTTATATTATATGATACCAAAATTGTTTGGAATTGGAGAACTCTATCCCAAGTAGGAGACTTATATGGAAGAGGATGAGCTTCGTTAAATGGGATAATGTTTATTTTACACTTTATTCCACGAAGAAGCCTTGCCAATGTATGCGCATCACTATCAGAATCGTTTATATCTTTTAGAAGAACATATTCAAACATCAAATATTTTCTATTAGGAACAGGGAAATTTACGCTTGCCTCTAAGAGCTTTTTTATTGGATATCTTTTGTTTATAGGCATTATTTCATTCCTGAGCTCATCTGTTGGCGCATTCAAAGAAATCGCTAGATTAACAGATACCTGTTCTCCTAGTTTTTTTATTTGTGGTACAAGCCCTGATGTAGATACCGTGATACGTTTGGGAGAGAGTCCAATATAGTTTGGGTCTGTTAAAACATTTATTACTTTTACTAAATTTTCTAAATTATCCAAAGGCTCCCCCATACCCATAAAAACTATATTGGTAATACTATTTCCATTGTATTCATTCACAAGAATGTACTGGTCTAGAATTTCCGAAGGCCTCAAATTCCTTATCTTTCCGACTGTTCCAGTCATACAGAATGTGCAGCCAAGCGCACAGCCAACCTGGGAAGAAATACAAAGTGTATTTCTAGATTTTTCTGGAATTAAAACACTTTCAATTTGATTACCATCGGATAGCTTGAATAAGTACTTTTTGGTTCCGTCTTCGGACACTTGCTCTTGATCTAATTCGAGTGAAGACCCTATAGAGAACGAGAACTCTAGAAGATCCCGAAATTCTTTAGAAAGATCGGACATCTCTTCAAAGCAGTCAACACCTTTTTTATACAACCATTTGCTGATCTGCCGGGCCCTAAAAGGCTTCAAGTTGTTATCAAGAACAAAGTCCTCTATTTCTTGGGGGCTTAAATCTTTAATATTTATAGACTGTTTATCTTGCATATATGAATCCATATAATTTCAGTTCAAGTAATGATACAAGGCGAAAAACCATTATACAATAGCTGCTGTCCTGACTAGGCATTGTGTTTGTATGATTGAAAAAACTATTCTAAAATTTGCGATTCATGCTGTGGCTAATATAGTTCTATAGATTGTTTTAGAAGATTGTTTAAACTCAGAGACCACAGATAAAACATATATATAAACTTGGAGCGCTATGGAATTAATTCCAAATGTCAGCAACCGCTACAATGTTAAGTATACTTGCAATAGAGACTGGTTGCAATTAATACCTAAAGCATTTTATGATGTATTTCGGCCCACAGTATTTGATTTAATATTCGAAGTTACAACTGTTAATTCTTTAAATTTACTTTAAAAGTTTAGAAACATATTTAGGCATAGAGAATCGCAAGATAATTCTGTTCGTTTTATTAATTCAAAAGCGAATCATATCATACAACCTAACGTAATTTACAGGTATATTAATAACTGAGAGATAAACCGAATATGCCCAACTTACAAACCGCGCTAGATCACGGACTAACAGAAGAAGAATATAACAAGATCGTAAATACTCTTGGCAGAGAGCCTAATTTTACGGAACTAGGGATTCTGGCCGCAATGTGGTCTGAACATTGTTCATATAAGAGTTCAAGAATTCATCTTAAAAGACTCCCAACCGAAGGTGATGTTGTAATCCAAGGCCCTGGGGAAAATGCGGGAATAGTTGATATTGGAGATGGATTATGCGCCGTATTCAAAATGGAAAGCCACAACCATCCCTCTTTTATAGAACCATATCAAGGAGCAGCTACGGGTGTTGGTGGAATATTAAGAGATATCTTTACTATGGGAGCAAGGCCCATTGCAATACTTGATTCACTAAGATTTGGCAACCCCTCATTGCCCAAGACTAAATTTGTAGTAGATGGGGTTGTCGACGGAATAGCAGGATATGGCAACTGCATTGGTATTCCTACTGTGGGTGGGGAGGTTTATTTTGATGACTGCTATAACGGCAACCCTCTGGTAAATGCGTTTGCTTTAGGAATCGCCAAGACAGATGGAATATTCAAAGGTTATGCAACTGGTGTCGGCAACCCTGTTATTTATGTAGGGTCAAAAACAGGAAGAGACGGCATTCACGGTGCGGTAATGGCATCTGAAACCTTTACAAAAGAAGCTGAAGAAAAGAGACCAGCTGTCCAAGTTGGTGACCCATTCACAGAGAAACTTCTTTTAGAAGCCTGCCTGGAGCTTTTTAAGACAGGAATTGTAGTTGGCATCCAGGACATGGGCGCTGCGGGGCTGACTTCTTCTTCGACAGAAATGGCAGAACGCGCGGGAACAGGTCTTAAAATAGAAATCGACAAAGTTCCTAGAAGAGAAGAAGAGATGACTCCTTATGAAGTAATGCTATCTGAATCACAAGAACGCATGCTTATGGTAGTTGAAAAAGGGAAAGAAGAGATTGCCGAAGATATATTTAAGAAGTGGGATCTTGATTTTAGCGTAATAGGGGAAGTTACTGATAGCGGCAAGTTAGTGATAACCGACAAAAACGAACTTTCAGCAGAAATCCCTATTAACCTTATTTCCGAGGAAGCGCCGGTATATAATAGACCATTAGCTAAACCCAAGTACCTTGATAAAACTAGAAACTTTGAGACATCCGCGATTTCTATACCAAACAATCTGGAAGAAGTTCTTTTAACTCTTTTATCCGCCCCTACTCTAGCAAGCAAAAGATGGATATACGAGCAGTATGACTATATGGTTAGAACTAATACTCTTACATTGCCGGGCTCAGACGCAGCAGTTGTCAGAATAAAAGGCACGACAAAAGCAGTGGCTATGACAGTAAACTGTAACTCAAAATACTGTTTTCTTGATCCATATATTGGAGCTGGTATAGCAGTCGCAGAGAGCGCAAGAAATCTCGCATGTTCCGGAGCAAAGCCTCTTGCCATAACAGACTGCCTCAACTTCGGAAGTCCTGAGAACCCCGAAGTAATGTGGCAATTCGATCAGGCAATAAACGGCATGAGTGAGGCTTGTTTGAAATTAAACACACCGGTAGTCAGCGGTAATGTAAGTTTTTATAATGAAACCGAAGGCACTGCAATCTACCCTACCCCTACAGTTGGCATGGTAGGACTTATTGAAAATACCGACACGCACATGACTCAGTGGTTTAAAAACGAG
>Ga0209633_10000514_pt1 | contig 44501 bp, 35 predicted proteins | sample Cruoilmetagenom1_FD_187290 | JGI IMG/M metagenome (GOLD analysis project Ga0209633, IMG submission 187290) | Oil polluted marine microbial communities from Coal Oil Point, Santa Barbara, California, USA - Sample 1 (SPAdes) (version 2) | ecosystem: Environmental > Aquatic > Marine > Oil seeps ... | reverse complement strand
AGGCAGTCCAGTCTGCGGTTTATATCGGCTTCGTTTCTGTTGGAAATATTCGCGCCAAAGTCGCTTTGCATTTGGTGCAATTTTGCGCAATCAAAGGCGCCGAGGATGATGAAATCGATGCCTTGCCCCGCGTCATATCTGGTGAGTTTTTCGTGAAAGAGCCTGATGATGTGCTCAGGGTTTCTGTTTGGCGCGTGCTGGTGGATATTAATTTTGATTGTGCTGGCATCCGTGCGGTAGATGGTGAGGCTGAGGGCGCGGGCACCGAGGTGACGTTTTGCCAGATCGTCTGTAAGCTCAAAGGTGAGATCTTGAATAGCGGTTTCAATGCCCTCGCTTGATATTAGCGGCTCTGGGTAGGTGCGGCGGGCCTCATAAAGGGCTGGCTCAGTGAGAGGTGTGCGGGGTTCTTTGATTTCACCCAATGCCTGATCTAGGCGCATGAGGACTGCGCGCGCCGTATTGCTGGATGAAAAACGCGTTTTCAGGCTGGCGCGCGGAAGGGCGTAAAGGTCTTCGATACGGTAGAGGCCAAGCCGTTTGAGAAGGTTGACGATGTCGGGGCTGAGCCTTAAGGCGCTCAGGGGCGCTCGCGCCAATGCTTTTTTTGTCTGGGCTTGTGGGGCGATATGGGCGTGAAGGGGTTTTGCGGGTGCGTATCGCGCGAGCGCCCAGGCGGCGCCGAATGTGTCGGCCAGCCCAAGCCTTGCTGTCAGACCGAGACCTTTGAGGCAGGTTTCGATGTCATGGAGAAGTGCGCGCTCGCCGCCAAAGAGATGTGCGACGCCCGAAACATCGATCCACAGACTATCAGCTCTGCGCCCTTCATCATCCTCAAGATTGACGTAAGGCCCCCAGCGGGTTGACCAATGGGCGAGACGTATGAGGGCTGCGTGATCCCGTTCAGGTTCGTCGGGGCGGGTGATGAGTTTGGGTGAAATGGCGCGCGCATCGGTCAGGCGCATACCCCGCGTGAGCCCGTCTTTTTGCGCGTGAATGTTAAGCGCGCTTAATGTAACGCCTTTGGTGCCTCTATTGGTGGTGAGCGCAAATGCGACGTTACCCGGTACCGAACCGGGTTCGTGTTGTTTGAGGCGCTCGATCGGCCAGTGGGGAAACCAAAGTGAAAGAGTGCGTTTCATGGTGCCATTCCAGTATCCAGTTTAACTCGTGGTTGCCGTGTCCCCCGCGTTCAAGGGTGACGCTCCATTTGGCGCGTCCGGGGGCTGTCTCATAATGCTCTCCGCTCTCGCTTTGAGCGCGGGCAATGTGCCAGCGGGTTTCAACCATGTTGATGCCGGGGCTGTTGTGATGGGTGAGCAGGAGAGCGGGAGTGTGGCTCAGGCTCGCGCGCAGTTTCAGGCGCCGGGCAGGTGTTGGTTCAATGGTTTTCAAGTTTGCCAAAACAATCGCAAAGACACTCGTATCTGGGCTGTTTCGTGCACTTGTGCCGCCGCTTGCGTTCAAACCTTCTTCTATGGCCCATAAAAGATGTGCCTGGTTTTTTGGTTGGGTGATGAGACAGTTTTCCGGTCTTGGTATGAGGTGGCGCAATCCGGGGCCATAAGGTGCGCCGAATTCGTTTGAAAAAACGGGTGGCAGGCACCAGAGCAGGGTTGCATCAGGCATATGTGCAACCCGTCTGCCAATCAGCGCCATGGCAAATCCCAGTGCCGCATGGCTGTCCTGGTAGGTTTTTGGCTTTATTTCGTGAAGTGCAGAGCGGTTTAGCTCACGTCCAGGTAAAGCTTCGTCTATTTCATCAACGCCGAAATTCCAACCGAGTTTCGTTCGGGCAGGCATTTCCGCTGCGTTGTCTATGGATGGCGTGGTTTGGTCGCGTAGAAGCCAGTTCTCGTTGTTTTCGGGGAATGGCGTTTGGCATTGTTCTATTGCGCGAATTTTTTTGCGCAGACCGTTGAGAACTGGAGATTCTTTTGTATTACCCACCAGTCGGGATGAGGATTTAGGTGCTGCCTGATTTTGTTTGTGTGTACCCATTACTGTTCAACTTTGAGTTGGTTTTCTATTTTATTCTCAACTATGTTCTCGTTTTGTTCTAGATGAAAATGGAAAAACCGTCAAGGGATTTATTAAGATCTGGAGGCGGTGGCGGAATTAAATGTTCTAAATCAGAACGCGTGAATGCGCCCTGTGTATTATTTAATGCTTGAGCATAAGGGGTTGGAAATGCTCACAAATATGTGAGTTGATTTGCATGGAAAATTCTGCGCATCAGGGAAATGAGGCAAAATTGTGATAAATTTCCCACTAACGTTTACAAATTATCAAGGATAACCGGTAATGATTGGTTTTTCTGGAGCTCATGGGTTGCAACCGACTCGTCGCAACGGCAAAGTCGTGAGGTTCAGTGATTTGTACGGGTGGTCTTTCCCATTTTATGGCGACACACCTTTACATGTTTGTTTCGAGTCATGTGAAGAGCGGAGTGCGCTGGGAACGATGGGCCCTATTTTTCCCATCATATAGTTCATAGCGTTAATCGGTTGATGCTCGAAAGACGAGAAAGCGACCAGGGTCATTTGCAATGGCAAATTGATTTCAGGTGATTTTAGCTTTCTGGTTGATTGAAGCAAAATTGTGCAGGCGTTTACGAACGAATTTGAGCGGACAAAAACAAGAATTTAGTCGCTTTGAAACTTTAAAAAAACGAATATAAAATAGGAGTGAGTGATGAATTGCCAAAAACTGATCCGCCATATTATGGTTGTCATGGCAGTTGCTTTTTGTTTTTCGAGCGTGAAACCCGTTGATGCATCTGCACAAGGATTTTTCCTGTTCGGAGGCGGTGGTGGAAAAGCACGTCAGGTCGTAAATTTTTCAAAGCGTTATACGCCGCGCCAGATTATTGTGAGCTTTGGCGATCGTCGTCTTTATTATATTACACGTCGCGGTGAAGCCATCAGCTATCCGATTGCTGTGCCCAAGAGCGATGCGCGCTGGTCCGGTGTTCATCGGGTTACGTCAAAGCGTGTTAACCCAAGCTGGGTGCCAACACCTGAGATGCGCCGGAAAAACCCACGCCTGCCAACATATGTTCCTGGTGGTCATCCGCGCAATCCACTCGGAGTTCGCGCCCTTTATATCGGCTCCACCATGTACCGGATTCACGGTACAGACGCGCCATGGCAAATTGGTGATGCGGTATCAAGTGGCTGCATTCGGATGTATAACAACCATGTAATTGACCTTTATAAACGCATTCCTGTCGGCACTAAAGTGACCGTTACCTGGAAGCGCTATAATAGCTATTGAGGTTAGTGGCTGACGCTTGTTCAAGCGTCGCTAACTGACAGAATTTAAAAGGCCGTGCTCCGAATGAGAGTGCGGCCTTTTTTTATGGGGCGACACGTAGGCGCTGGGTGAAGGCGCCCTCTCCCCTTGAGGCGCTCTCATTTAGAGACGCTCTCATCGCATCTTCGATGCGACTGCCGCTTTTTTAATTACCTATAGGTATTGGTGTTTCGCTTTGCGAAACCCCTTGAGGCGCTCTCATCGCTTCGCGAGATGCCTTGATTAACCAGCATCACAGAGCGAACTTTTTTATTGCCCGGTTGAGAATTATACTTACCCAAAGGTAAACGTGATTGGGTGAAATAGTGATGTATTTTGTTAAGAATTTAAGCTTGGTTGCCGGGTTGGTGTTGGCGATAAGTCTGGCACCATTTATGAGTTCGCAGTCGGTTTCATCCGAAGAGTCGCCGCTCGGGCTTGAGATCGTTATCTTTGAAATTACCGATTGCTCGCATTGTGATTTCTTCCGCAACAGGGTGGCGCGGGTTTACCAGGATACTGAATATGCGGAGCGGGTGCCGCTGCGTGTTGTTGATCTCGACGCTATGGGCACGCATGGTTATCCGCTGCGGTCAGAGATCACAGCTGCTCCAACGATCGTTGTTTTTCATGAGGGGCGGGAGGTCCAGCGTTTTGGCGGGGCTTTGGCGCCGGACCGGTTTTTCGCGCTGGTTGAGTGGATGATCGATATTTACGGGTAAAGCCCGTTAATGGGGTTTAATCAGCGAGTTTTTTTTACTTAAGTCATGTTGTTGGGCGGTTGTGCTCAAGAATTACGTCTCGCTGAACGTGGCTTATCTGGGCCCGCGGACTAGTTCGCCAAGCCCGGGATGACGTTGAGATTGGGGGAGTACCGTTCAGTGTGGGGCGTATTTATGCAACCGGCACCGGTTATGAATCTCGGTGATTGCGTGCCTGCGGGATGGTAATTATAGTGCATTTGAGGTAATTCGAGGCACGGAATCATTGCCATGATTTGCGTGTAAGGTAAGCTTGCACGTGAATAATGCTGCACCACCCCATATGGAAGGACGGATCTCATGGATCGTCGCTCATTTCTGAAATCCTCTACTGCCACGGCGGCGACTGCTGCTGCTGCGTCCACCCTTGCTGCACCGGCCATTGGGTCTCAGGTCAAACACCTCAAAATGGTCACGTCCTGGCCAAAGGGATTTCCCGGGCTCGGCACGTCGGCTGAACGGTTTGTTGATCGGTTCGAGAAGGCCATGGATGGGCGCTATAAAATCACGCTTTATGGCGGCGGCGAGCTCGTGCACCCGCTCAAATGTCTGGACGCGGTGCAGCAAGGCACGGCAGATCTTTACCACTCTGTTGATTATTATTATCAGGGCAAATCGAAAGGGTTCAATTTTTTCTCGGGCGTTCCCTTCGGCTTTCGTGCTGATGAGATGGATGCGTGGATCCATTATGGCGGCGGACAAAAACTCTGGGATGAGCTGTCGGGTCAATTTGGCGTGAAGCCGTTTCTTGTTGGCAATACGGGAGCGCAAATGGGCGGCTGGTTCAAAAGACCGGTCAACACACTGGAAGATTTCAAGGGCCTGAAAATGCGTATCCCCGGTCTTGGCGGCGATGTCATCAAGGCGCTGGGTGGCACGCCGGTCACATTGGCGGGATCTGAAATTTTACCAGCATTGCAGGCGGGCACAATCGATGCCACCGAATGGATCGGGCCTTATAATGATCTGGCGTTTGGGCTTTATAAGGTGGCCAAGCATTATTATTTCCCGGGCTTCCATGAACCTGGTTCATCGCTGGCGCTTGGTGTCAGCCGGGCGATTTATGACAAGATGAGCTCATCAGATCAGACCATTCTTGAGGCGTGCACGATTGCTGAAAATAATTTCACGCTGGCTGAATATAACGCCAATAATGCGCTGGCACTTGAGACGCTGATCAACCGTCACAAGGTTGAGCTCAAGGAGTTCTCGGATGATGTGTTTATTGGCATGGCGGGTGCTGCAAAAGCGGTGATGGCGGATGCGGGCGCTTCAGACCCGCTCACGAAGAAGATTTATGAGAGCTATATGGGGTTTCGTAAAATCGCCATCAGCTGGTCCGAGCGTTCCGATCAGTCCTATATGCGTAAGCGGTCGCTGGCCTGGGTATGACGCACCCGTGTGTTGGCGAAGGCAACTTGCGAGAATCGCTCAGGGACCCGGTCTTTGCCGGGATGACGGTCGAGGGTGAACTGAAGGTGCTGGATTAACCGACAGCAATTCGGGGGCCTGTATTCCGGATATTTGATTGGAGCGGGGGCGGTATGGCGAATTTCATTAAAAATATTGGCTTGCCGTTGGCGCAGGCTATTGATGCGCTCAATGAAAAGATCGGGCGCTGGGTTGCCTGGCTTGCGATCGTGATGGCGCTTGTGCAATTTTCTGTTGTTGTCGGGCGCTACGTCTTTAACGCTGGCAGCACGGCGGCGCAGGAAAGCATCTGGTATATGCATGGGCTGATCTTCATGCTCGGGGCGGGCTACACGCTCTTGCATGATGGGCATGTGCGGGTTGACGTTTATTACCGGGAATCTTCGCCAAAACGCAAAGCGCTTGTCGATGCGCTGGGTGCGGTGTTTTTTCTCATACCCCTATGTGTGCTGACGGTTTATCTCAGCTGGAGTTACGTGTTCAATGCTTGGTATAATTCCTATAGCGGCACGTGGGTGCTTGAGGGCTCGACTGAGGGTTCAGGCCTGCCTTTGATATTCGCGCTTAAAACTGCCATTCCTGTTTTTGCGGTTCTTCTCGGTCTTCAAGGGCTGTCGATGTTGATCAAGGCGGGGGCCTGTCTCACAGGTGCCGCCGATAAATACAGTGCGGGCACGCCTATTTCTCCTGATCATGTCGGGGGGGCTTGAACCTATGGATATGAGTTTTCTCGTCTCACCTGAATATCTCTGTCTCATGATGGTGCTTTCCGTCTGCGCATTGCTGTTGGCGGGGTTTCCGGTCGCCTTCACGCTGGCGGGGGTGGCGTCTATTTTTGCCTATATAGGATATTTTTTTGGCGCCTTTGATCTTTCGTTTCTGACCGCCTTTCCGCAACGCATTTTTGCGACCATGACGCGGGAAATTCTGGTGGCCGTACCGCTCTTTGTATTTATGGGTGTGATGCTGGAGCGCTCAAAGGTTGCGGAAGAGCTGCTTGATAATATGGGGCGGGTGTTTGGTACGCTGCCGGGGGGCTTGGCTTTTTCGGTTTCCATTGTCGGCATGTTGCTTGCCGCCTCCACAGGTATTGTCGGGGCAACAGTTGTCACCATGGGGCTTTTATCGCTGCCGACCATGATGCGGCGCGGCTATGATAAAGCCTTTGCCTGCGGATCTATCGCGGCATCGGGCACATTGGGGCAGATCATTCCGCCATCGATTGTGCTTGTGCTTCTTGGTGATCAGCTTTCTGCGGCATACCAGAAAGCGCAGTTTGAGATGAAAATCTTTGCCCCTGATACGGTATCGGTTAACGATCTTTTTGCGGGTGCGCTTCTGCCCGGACTGATGTTGGTCGGGCTCTACCTTCTTTATCAGGCGGGCTATGCGTTTTTCTATCCAGAACGCACACCGCCCGTACCGCGCGAAGAGGCTTTGGCTTCGGGGGCTGAATTCTGGTCGAGTTTGATGTCCTCTTTGTTTGCGCCGCTCATTCTCATCCTTGCGGTGCTGGGGTCCATTCTTGCCGGGCTTGCGTCACCTTCGGAGGCGGCGGGGGTTGGGGCCATTGGCGCTTTAATGCTGGCGGGCTACCGTTTGGGCACCGAATATCGCACGCCGATCCTCTATGGTTTTTTTGCCATGATCGCTCTTCTGACGCTTTCGGGCCTCTTTGATCTCCGCATTCAACGCACGGAAATCAGCATCATCGAATGGGGGGCTATTCTTTTGGCCATGGGGTTGTCAGCGGTTCTTGCGTGGGGTGTGATTGCAGCACTTCGCTCGACTTATGGCGCGGTAGTGGATGATGGTGGGGATGCGGATGTCCCTACGGGCGGCAAGCGGGTCTCGGTGCTTGAAGACGTCAACCGGCAGACGCTGACCATATCGAGCATGGTATTTATCATCCTTGTTGGTGCCAGCATGTTTTCCCTCGTGTTTCGCGGATTTGAGGGAGACAAATATATCGAGCAGTTTTTGTCAGAACTTGGGGGCGGCACGCTTGGTGCTGTGCTCATGGTGATGGCTGTCATGTTTGTGCTCGGTTTTTTCCTCGATTTTCTCGAAATCGTTTTCATCGTCGTGCCGATTGTGGCCCCCATTTTATTGCAGATGGATTTTGACGGCGTTCCCATGAGCCCGGTCTGGCTCGGGGTGATGATGGGGATAAATCTGCAAACCTCGTTTCTGACGCCGCCCTTTGGTTTTGCGCTCTTTTATCTCCGCGGTGTAGCGCCCGATGAGGTGCGCACAATGGATATTTACCGGGGTGTGTTGCCTTTTGTTGGTATTCAGATTTTTGCACTTGTTCTCCTGTGGCACTTCCCGGAAATCGCAACCTGGCTGCCGGGGAAATTATACGGGCCTTGAGTGGATGGGGGGGAGCGAAATACGCGGATGGTGCTCATATTTCCAACGTCGAGCAATATGTGAACGCTCTGGGTCCTGGGGACTAGGGTCAGCGAAATACGCGGATGGTGCTCATATTTCCAACGTCGAGCAATATGTGAACGCTCTGGGTCCTGGGGACTAGGGTCAGGACCTATTAATTTTCAGGATGATGGGTATGGGTGTGTGGATGGGGCGGCAGAAAAAAACCTCTCACCCAGCGTTAAACATTGCGTGATGCGGCACTTCAATTCCGGAGAGACGTGTATTATCTTAGGTATATCGGGATTTTATGGGATTTGTCTGGGTGTTTTCCAAAGTAAGGGATAAGCTCGCAAATATGCTCGACCGCACAACCGATAATTACACAAGCGTATCGCTTAGCGACAAGTTTGATCTTGCGCAAAACCGTATTCTGCTCACAGGCGCGCAAGCGGTGGTGCGTTTGTCACTGATGCAACATGAACGCGACCGTTTGGCGGGGCTTAATACTGCGGGCTACGTCACCGGTTATCGCGGCTCGCCCATTGCCGGGCTTGAGGGGCAATTTGCCCGGGCGGATGATCTTACCGCAAAGGCAAATATTCTCTTTCATTCCGCGGTCAATGAAGACTTGGCCGCAACCGCGCTTTGGGGCACCCAGCAGGCGGAGCTCCGGGGTGAGGGCAAGTATGACGGTGTCTTCGGCATCTGGTACGGCAAGGGGCCGGGGGTTGACCGGTCGGGGGACGTATTTCGCCATGCTAATCATGCGGGCACGTCAAAATTTGGTGGTGTTCTGGCGCTGATGGGAGATGATCATACGTGCGAAAGTTCCACTTCTGCGCATCAAAGCGAGTTTGCGTTTGTTGATGCGATGATCCCCGTGCTCAATCCAGCGAATGTACAGGAGATCATTGATTTTGGTCTCCTTGGTCTCGCTATGTCGCGTTATTCGGGTGCCTGGGTCGGGTTGAAATGTGTCAAAGACAATATGGAATCGACGGGTAATGTGGACGGGCGGCTCGACCGGGTCGAGATCAACACGCCTGATGATTTTGAGATGCCCGATGGTGGCATAAATATTCGGCTTGGTGACACGGCACTCGACAAGGAAGCGCGGCTTCATGACCATAAGCGCGACGCAATCCTAGCTTTTGCCCGGGCGAACCGTCTTGATCGGCATATTTGGAACAACCAAGATGGTGCTAAAATCGGCATTGTGTCTGCGGGCAAGAGCTATCTGGATGTTTTAGAGGCACTTGAAAACCTGGGGCTTGATGAGGGCCGCGCCGAGGAACTCGGCATATCGCTTTACAAGGTTGGTCTTGTGTGGCCGCTTGAGCCACAACATCTGGCGGAATTCGTGGATGGGCTTGAGCTTGTCATAGTGGTTGAGGAAAAACGCTCGCTCATTGAAACCCAGATCAAGGAACAGCTTTATGGTCAAAAGGGTGCGCCGGTTGTTATTGGCAAAAAGGACGAGCATGATCAGCTGCTTTTTCCGGCCAAGGGAGCGCTTGACCCGCTAGATATTTCAATCGAAATCGGGCAGCGCATTTTGAGCCTGACGGATGACGGCGAGATCAAAAAGCAGCTCGCTTTGCTCAATCCGTTGCGTGCCAACCTTTTGACGGGTGCTGAGATCGCTACTCGTGTTCCTTATTTCTGTGCCGGTTGTCCGCATAATTCATCAACGACCATTCCAAAAGGGGACCGGGCTTATGCGGGCATTGGCTGCCATTATATGGTGCAGTGGATGGACCGGGATACGGACGGCTTCACGCAGATGGGCGGGGAGGGTGCCAACTGGATTGGCGAGGCGCCGTTTTCAACGCGCAAACATGTTTTTCAGAATATTGGTGATGGAACTTATATTCATTCGGGCATTTTGGCGATCCGGGCGGCGGTCGCGGCGGGCACCAATGTCACCTTTAAACTCCTTTATAATGATGCGGTGGCGATGACTGGTGGCCAAGCATTGGACGGCGGTCTGACCGTTCGTGATATGGCGCGGCAACTAAAAGCAGAGGGTGTCGAGCGACTGTCCATTGTTTCTGATAATCCAGATCAGTTCCGGCGCGAGGGTGGCTTTCCTGACGGCACCAAGATTTACCACCGTGACAGATTAGAGCATGTACAAAAGGAACTCTCGGAAATCCCTGGTGTCACGGCGCTTATTTATGAGCAGACCTGTGCGGCGGAAAAACGCCGGCGGCGCAAGCGCGGAACTTACCCCGATCCTGCAAAGCGCGTTTATATCAATTCGGCAGTGTGTGAGGGGTGCGGGGATTGCGGGGTACAGTCAAACTGTGTGGCGATTGTGCCCAAAGAGACAGAATTTGGCCGCAAGCGTGCGATTGATCAGTCAGCGTGCAACAAGGATTATTCCTGCCTTAATGGTTTTTGTCCGAGTTTTGTAACCGTGCATGGCGGCCGGTTGAAGAGCAATGCGGGGTTGGGGCTTGGTAAAAAGGTTCTTGGTGTCATTGCTGAAATACCTGAACCGGACGAAGTACCGCTTAATAAGCCCTATTCGCTTATCGTTGACGGGATCGGCGGCACGGGCGTTGTCACGATTAGTGCGGTGCTTGGGCAGGCGGCGCATATTGAGGGGCTTGGTTTTGGCTCGATTGATATGGCGGGGCTTGCGCAAAAGGGTGGTGCGGTGTCGTGTCATATGCGGTTTGGAGCAGGTCCAAGTGACATTCATACGATACGCGTCGGCGTGGCTGGAGCGGATGTCATTATCGGTGGCGATCTTATTGTTACCGGCTCACATAAAGTTCTCGAAAGCGTGCGGCCTGATCATACGCGGCTTGTGGTCAATGCGCACCCGGTGATGACTGGTGACTTTACTCACGCACCCAATTTGCAATTGCCTGAGCTCGCCCTTAAACGCGCGATCGAGAAGGCGGCTGGCTCAGCGCGTGTCGACTTTATTGATGCGCATTTGGTTACGGAAAAATTGCTGGGCTCCAATATATACGCCAATATGTTTCTCATGGGCTTTGCCTATCAGCTTGGGCTTGTTCCGCTTAATGTGCAGTCCATTGAGGCGGCGATCAGGCTCAATGGCGTTGCGGTTGAAAATAATAGTCAGGCCTTTCAATTTGGGCGTCTGGCGGCGTATGACAAGACCTCGCTTGATCGATTGATCAGCCCAATTACAGATAAAGATGAGGGGGACGGTAAATTCTATGACGGCGCGTCTGGCGGGAAGCTTGATGAAATCATTGAGCGCAATGGCGCTTTTCTTACGCGCTATCAGGACGAAGCTCTTGCCGGGAAATATCGCGACAAGATGGCATGGTTTGCGGGTGCCGTTGGTGACGATGGCCAAGGGCTGACTGAGCTGGTGGTTGAGGTCGCGAAAAGTTATTTCAAACTATTAAGCTATAAAGACGAGTATGAGGTGGCACGCCTTTTCTCTGATGGTGCGTTTGAGCGCGAAATAGCCGAGCATTTTGAAGGTGATTACAGGATCGAATATCATTTGGCGCCGCCAATTTTAAGCCGCGCTCACCCTGATACCGGATTGCCGCTCAAACGTTCATTTGGCGCATGGATGGGGCGCGTGTTTGGCTGGCTTGCAAAATATAAAAAACTACGCGGCACGCGCTATGACATTTTTGGCGGATTTGCGGAACGGAAATTGGAACGGCAGCTCATAGTGGAGTTCGAGAGGGTGATTGAGCGTATTGCCCGTGAGGTTTCTGCTGAAAATGTGGACAGGATGCTCGAGCTTGCGCGCTTGCCGCAGTCGGTTCGTGGCTTTGGCCATGTTAAACTGGCGGCGGTCGAGCGCGCCCGCGCCCGAGAGCGCGAACTTCTCAAATTGCTCAATGAAAAAAATAAACCTCGCGCATCCGATGCGGCATGATGCTTGAATATTGTTTCAATTAATTTTTCATGCGTCCGCGTAGCCAGGCTTCAAGTTGCTTTTGGCATCCGCGCCGGTAGAGCGTGCGCAACACGTCATCATTCGTCTGCGCCTCACGCGGTACGATGCGGAATTTAACCGGGCGTTCGCCCAAATCCGCAAGTTTGAAGCCCATTTGACTATTATCTTTGGGCAATAAATTGTCGGGCCAGATTGCGGACTTTTCTCCTGCTTTCCATGTGATGGTTGCTGCCTTGTCCGTTTTTGAGTTTCGTAATTTAAGTTTCTTGATCGATATATTGCCGGGACGCAGGAGTGCGAGCTGTTCACCTTCTGCAACACAATAGGTGCCGGTTATGTCGGCCGGGACTGAGGTCCAGGAAAATTTGTAGGAGCCAAGGGATGGTCGTCCAACACGCCGGACTGCTGCGTAGCCGCTGTCATTCCGGCCGCTTTTCTTGACAACATCCATCAATTTTTTGAAAAGGCCTGCTTCAGATTTTTGGCCTTTGGCAAGTGCAGCGACAGTGCCTTTAAACGGTCCCTTGAGGGTTTTTGTTTTGCCGGAAGGGAGGATGAGTTGAACGCGTTTGCCTGCAGGTATATCAAGCGTGGCGCTGTTGCCAAGAGATTGGCCGGATTTCAGGTTTGGTGTGTTGGATGTCAGAATGATGATGTCGGCGTATGAAGTGGTGCTCAACATTGTCATTGAGCACAGCGCGCAGATGAGTATCTTGATAATATTTGGTTTGATCAGGAATTTTGAATTGCTTTGTTTCATTGTCTTCTCCCGCATTGGTCTTGCCTCGTTGGATATTTCCGCCTTCCGACCTTTCCGCCGTCCGACTTTTCCCGCTACTATAGCTCGGTAGGTTCGCTTTTAAAGGAATTACCGAGATAATAGCCGCCGGTCACGCCTAGTACCCAGCTGATGAACGGTGTTGTGAAGGGCAGGATAACGCGGAATTGTGAGTAGATGAAGAAATCTGCTGCAATGAGTATGATTGTTGCAATCAGGCCGACCAGGAATTCAAATCTTTTCAGGCGAAAGCGCCAGCCGAGAAGCATACCAATGAGAGCTATTACGATGAGTATCGGCCATTCATATGATTGCGCCAGATGTCTGATGTTGCGGCCGTCAATGAGTTGAGCAATGATTTGGGCGTGTACAAGAATACCGGCCATGTTTTCATTGGAGAGCTTTGTTAAGGGCGTTGTGTGGCGGTCTTCGCTTTCAAAATCAGCGCCAATAAGGACAAGCTTTCCCTGCAGCTTTGCCTCGATGTTTTTGGCAAGAGGAAGATCGGGTTTGTTTGCAAATTTGGTGATTACCTGGCCTGGAATTTTCAGGAATATGTCCGATCCGTCTTTTGGCGGTTTTAGCCAGGAGATGCGATCGGGACTTTTTACGTTTTTGATGCCTGCAGCCTCGGCCATGCGTGCAGCAAAGCTCAAGGGATATTTTCCATTCGGTGCTGGTGGGGCGGTGTAGCGGATGACGCCGTCGGCATCTCGGCGCGTATTGAGATAGCCTATGGCATTTTCGGGTAACACCAGAAATTCGGTTTGGTGATTGCGCTGGCGTTGATTGAGGTTCACGCGTTCATCCAGCGCGCCGAGGACGATTTTGCGTCCGGCGTTTTCAAGTGCGTCGTGTAATCCCTGGTCTTTCATGACCTCGGTTGGCTGATCGAATATAATATCAAGGCCGATGGCCTTTGCACCGGATTTATCTGCGAAGGTTACGAGCTCGGCAAGGAGGCCTCGATCAATGGGTGAGCGGTATGGGTAACCGGCCAGAGTTTCTTCAGATATGGTTATGACTGCGATATCTGGATGCTGGCTGGCACGCTGGTCTGAAAAAAGGGCGGAGCGCCAGTCGGCGGTCCAGTGCTCGACCTGCAGTAATGCGGGGGCCATGCGGGGGAGGAAGAAGAGCCCGGCTGAGAGGAGCCCCACATAGATCAAGCCGAGAGCCAGGCGCAGAGTGGGAAACTTTTGCGCTCTTTGGATGGATTTTGATGGCCTGACCATTATCCCTCGTCTCTTTCTTTGAGTTCTTTTCCGCGAGATTACCTCTCAATCAAAGCGGATACAATAAGGCTTTTTGGCGGTCTTGAATTTATCGCAACGGTGGGCATGATGGGGCGGCTTTGATAGTGTCGGTTGCTTTGTTGGATGGATTGGCCCGGGTGGTGAGGTTGAGGGAGGCAAGTTTGGAAAATTCAAATCTATATTCATTGTTTGAAGTGGTGTTTAAGCGGGAGGCGGAACAGGTGGCTTTTGCGAGTACCACTCGCGGTAACCTGTCATATTCTGATTTTGAAACGCTCATCGGACGGGTGGCCAACGCCCTTTTAAGCCTGGGGCTTGGCCAGTCTGACCGGATTGTTGTCCAAACAGAGAAGTCGTTCGAGACCGTGGCGCTCTATCTGGCGGTGATAAAAATCGGGGCGGTTTATTGCCCGCTTAATACTGCTTATACACGGGGGGAAGTTGAGGGCTTCATCAGTGATTGTGAACCGTCCCTCTTTGTTGGAGCGGAAGAACGCAGAGATGAATTTCTTCACCTTACGGATCAATTCCCCGGTCTGAAATATTTGACTCTTTCAGGTGGTGGTTCCGGATCGCTTGCTGATCTCATTGATCAGCAGAGTGGTGAACATGATACGGCTGTGGTTGGGTGGGACGATATTGCAGCTATTGTCTATACTTCGGGCACCACGGGGCGCTCCAAGGGGGCGATGCTCAGTCACGGTAATCTAATATCCAATGGCCGGACCCTGCATGAAATTTGGGGGTTTTGTCCGGGAGATGTCTTGTTGCACGCGCTGCCAATTTATCATGTGCATGGGCTCTTTATTGCGCTTAACACGGCCTTTTTAAACGGCTCTAAAATCATTTGGCTTGAAACATTCAACGTTAAAGATGTTCTTGAAAACTTACCGCAAGCCAGCGTGATGATGGGGGTACCGACCTATTACACACGGCTACTTGGTTCGTCTGATTTTGATGAAAATGCGTGCGCCAATATGCGGCTTTTTATCTCTGGTTCGGCGCCGCTTCTTAGCGAGACCTACGGCGAATTTGAATCCCGGTGCGGACACAGAATTCTTGAACGATACGGCATGTCGGAGACCGGCATGATTACGTCCAATCCTTATGAACCTGCGATTTCGCGGATCGCGGGGAGTGTTGGTTTTGCGCTACCTGGCGTTGAAGTACGCATTGCGGACGATAACGGGCGCATATTAGAGCCGGACGAGGTTGGTATTCTTGAGGTGCGCGGTCCGAATGTTTTTTCGGGTTATTGGCGTATGGAGGCCAAGACGCGCATGGAATTTCGTGATGATGGCTTTTTCATTACCGGTGATCTCGCGAATATGGATGATGAGGGGCGGGTTACATTGGTTGGGCGGGCCAAGGATCTGATCATTTCGGGTGGGCTTAATGTATATCCCCGCGAAATTGAACTCGTCATTGATGAATTGGGGGGCGTTCTTGAATCTGCGGTTATTGGTGTGCCACACCCGGATTTCGGTGAAGCGGTTGTTGCCGTGATTGTCGGTGACGGCACGGATAACCTTGGTGATACTGATGCTATGTTGGCTGATCTTAAATCGAGGTTGGCCGGTTTTAAACTGCCAAAAAAGATCGTTGCGCTTGATGCCTTGCCCCGCAATGCCATGGGCAAAGTGCAGAAAGTGCTGCTTCGTACGGAATTTGCTTTCCTTTTTTCAAATACACCTTAAAGTTGTGTATTAATATTATTTGCATCTTTTGCGAGTAGAAATAATATTGCATAAAGATGATGGTAATTCCAGTTGAGGTCAATATTGCGACCCGTTTTTCCTGGGTTGTTACCTTCATTACATTTCGCCTCCCCCCTCCAGGCGAATTGAATTGCGAGGAAAACAAATGGAAGACATGACAGATAAAGACGCGGAGTATCTTGTACGGCGCCATGAGCTGCATGTTGCAAGACAATTCATGCCTGAACTTTGTTGTGCGCTGATTGCCAGTAGCGATACGGGGCTTGTTAGGTCCATCCAGGCGCTTTTACGTGTGGTCTTTGGGTACAAACCAGAAATCAAAACTGCTTGCACGGCAGGTGGCGTACTGGATGGACTTAATGAGGCCGCGCCTGACATGATATTGATTGACGACGGCTTGTTTTCCAGAAATGGCATCGACGTTGTACAATTTCTCAAGCAATCCCGAAATCCGGCAAAAATAGTCGTCATTACCCGTATACGTCGCCCTGCCCATATTTTAGCAATCAGAAGTGCTGGTGTGGCAGATGTTATTCATCCCACACATATCGATAGTGCACGTCTTACTGAAAGCTATATTCGGGTGTGCGTGCTGTCGGTGCTTGAGGACAGAAAACAAGAGAAAATGGGGCGTGGACCGGCTGAGGTCATCGCACTTGAGCCGCGCTCGACTCCTCCTCGGTCTGGTTTGAGCAAGGCCCGCATTCTGGCTTGATTGCAGGGGTGGGGCTGGAGATCTGGTGCGCGGGATGGCGGGATTTGGCGCGTGATATCAGGGTCGTGATGTCTGGGCCAATTTCTCAATTTCATCAGGCGACAGATTGCCTGCCTCAATAACCTTCCTTGCCGCTTCAAATTCCTTTTGGTTGAATTTTGCGGTGGTGACGCGGCTCCTGTCCCGGCCAATGGATCGTGGTGTTGTCTCGCAGATTTTCTGTTCCGCTTTGGTTAACCCCAATGCGGATGCTCTTTTGGGTTTGTCGCAAATGTAGTTACGACTGACCTTCTTCCAGGTTGGGCCGAAGCGGGTAACAGCGTAATACATGACATTGGCCTTGGTTTTGCCGACACCGCTTGTCAGCATGGCGTCATAAAATACCCGGTGAACCTGTTTTGTTGGTCTTACGCGGATCTCACAATGAAAATCGTGAATGACGGATGCATCCCGGTAACGTCCCGAAAAAGGACCGCCGATCGTTGACCACAGTGCCTTGGGAATTGATGCGCCATTGACCAGGGTTTTTTCAAGTACGACCCATCTGACATTATTGGGATCAATATATTCGAAGGGTTGCGCGATTTCCATATCGCGACCATTGGGCAGGGAACGGAAGAGAAGATCGCCGGTATATTTGCCGACGGCCTGGGTTTTGTTGAAGAGTTCCGTCATGGCCCCGTTGTCAGATGTGGCGCAGCCGGTGAGAATTACGGCCACTATTGCTGTGCACGCCAAAGATTTTGCGTGCGTATTTGAAATCTGTTTCACAGCTTGTGGGTCCCCGTGCTCTTGAATAAAGGATTCGTGCATTTAATTGCGAAACTCAGCCTTGCATTTTATCTGAAAGCCCGGCCAAAGAAAGGCACCTGGTCTGAGGTATATGAATTATTTAAACGTATTTTGTGGGTATTCGGCAATCGTTACCAAGATTATTCCGGCGGTTGTTTGAACCGTCGCTGTTTGCCTTTTTTCTTCAATGTCCGCGATCCAGGCCGTCCACCAGTGGAGCGCCCTGTTGTGCCTTTGACGTTTTTGGTGGCCTGGGGCTGGCCAAATTTTCCCGCCGCCTGCTCAACCGCACTTTGACGTGCCAGCGGATCGTTGGCGATGAATAGTTCGGTTTCGCGCAGGCGCTGGATTTCGTCTCTTAATTGTGCCGCGTCTTCAAATTCGAGATCGGCAGCCGCCGCTTTCATACGTTTTTCCATATCCTCGATGACTGCACCGAGATTATGACCGCCAAGCGGCGTTTGATTAAGTTCTGAAAAGCCTATGTCGACTGTGACCCGGTCATTTTCTGAAGTGCTGTCAATAATGTCGCTGATGGATTTTTTGATGCTTTGGGGGGTGATGCCATTGGCTTCATTATAGGCGACCTGCTTTTTGCGGCGCCTGTCGGTTTCAGCCATGGCGCGCTCCATGGAGCCGGTGATTTTGTCGGCGTAAAGAATTACCCGACCATCGACATTACGGGCGGCCCGGCCGATGGTCTGGACGAGGGATGTTTCGGAGCGAAGGAATCCTTCCTTGTCGGCATCGAGAATGGCAACGAGCGCGCATTCGGGGATATCCAGTCCCTCGCGCAGAAGGTTGATGCCGACCAGAATGTCAAAAGCCCCGAGTCTCAGATCACGGATTATTTCGATGCGCTCCAGGGTGTCGATGTCGGAATGCATGTAGCGTATTCGGAGCCCTTGCTCGTGGGCGTATTCGGTCAGGTCTTCGGCCATGCGCTTGGTCAGCGTGGTTACAAGAATGCGGTAACCTTTTGCGGCGACTGCACGGCATTCGTCAATAAGATCGTCAACCTGGCTTCCCGCGGGGCGCACGATAACGGGTGGATCGATAAGCCCTGTCGGGCGAATGACCTGCTCGGAGAAAACGCCCTGTGTTTCATTTAATTCCCAATCATTCGGTGTGGCGGAGACGAATACGGATTGCGGCCGCATGGCGTTCCATTCCTCGAACCGCAATGGGCGGTTATCCATGCAGGAGGGAAGCCTAAAGCCAAATTCCGCCAATGTCGTTTTACGCCTGAAATCGCCTTTGAACATGCCGCCAATCTGGGGAACGGATACGTGGCTTTCGTCGCAAAAAAGGAGCGTGTTGTCGGGCAGGTACTCGAAGAGCGTTGGTGGCGGCTCACCAGGATTGCGGCCTGTGAGATAGCGTGAATAATTTTCAATCCCGGCACAGACGCCGGCGGCATCGAGCATTTCGAGATCAAACAATGTTCGCTGCTCAAGCCTTTGGGCTTCGAGCACACGGCCAATGCCATGGAGTTCATCGAGGCGTTGTTTGAGCTCCTTCTTGATGCCTTTCAGGGCCTGGCGCAAGGTTGGCTTTGGCGTGACGTAATGGGAATTGGCGTAGATCTTGATCTGTTTGAGCTCATCGGTTTTGGCACCAATGAGTGGATCAAATTCAGTGATGGCCTCTATTTCATTGCCGAATAGTGAGATACGCCAGGCGCGATCTTCCAAATGAGCAGGCCACAGTTCCAAAGTATCACCGCGGACGCGGAAGGTGCCGCGGCCAAACGCCTGATCGTTGCGTTTATATTGGAGGCCGACGAATTCGCGCAGGAGATCGCGTTGGGATATGGTTTGGCCTGCGTTGAGCACAAGCGACATGGCGGTGTAGGTTTCAACCGAACCGATACCGTAAATACACGATACGGATGCGACGATGATGACATCATCGCGCTCAAGTAGTGAGCGGGTTGCGGCATGACGCATCCGGTCTATCTGCTCATTTATGGTTGCTTCTTTTTCGATATAGGTGTCGGACCGGGCGACATAGGCCTCTGGTTGGTAATAGTCATAATAGGACACAAAATATTCAACCGCGTTGTCGGGGAAGAAGTTTTTGAACTCGCCGTAAAGCTGGGCGGCCAGAGTTTTATTCGGCGCGAGGATGAGGGCCGGACGTTGGGTTTCGTTGATGACTTGCGCCATGGTAAAGGTTTTGCCCGAACCTGTTACGCCGAGCAGGACCTGACTTTGTTCATCGTCATTAAGTCCCTCGATCAATTCTTTGATTGCGGTTGGCTGATCGCCGCGTGGTTCAAATTCCGATACAAGCTGGAATCTCTTGCCGCCCTCCGATTTTTCGGGACGTTCTGGCCTGTGCGCCTGGAATATGGGGGCTTGATCGCCCATGGCCAGGGGATGGCCCTGCAGCATGGGCTGCGGCATTTCTGAAAATCCGGTGGGATCGTTTTTTTTCTTTTGTCGGGCCATGGTTTTAACGTGGTTTTATCACCCTCGTCACGCGCGGCCAATAAAAAACCGCGGCTGATAAAACCACGGCATAGTTTGGGGATTGGGGGGATGTCTGGTTTGTTATTCGGGCTTTATTGATTGCGCCAGGTCGCAATTTATGAGCCGGTTTTATTGGCCTGCTTTAACGAGGGATTATTAAAGCAGTGCCAGCAACATAGATGCAATCAGTCCAGTGGACATAATTGCCGCCAATATGCTCATGCGTTGTTTAAGTTCCATAGTTTTTGCCTCCTGTATCGGCGTCCCGGCGTTTGTTTTTGGCACCTCTCAATTGTCATCGGGGGATGGCTTTGAGGGCATTTGGGGTACGGGTTTACCGAAGTTGGTAATCAGGATTTTTCCTGATCATTGACTAAAGTCTAGTGCCAAAGATTGGTGTATGACAAGTTTTTTATGTTGTGCGACGCAGTACAGTTTATCGCAATGCAAAATAAGCGATCTGGAAATGAGTATATCACCGACAGCTTTTCTGTAATTGATAATAAAGAATGCCAATGAATCCGTGGTTTACGGCAGGATTTTTATTTTATTACTGTTGTTATAAATTTGTTCGCCGCTGCGAATTTTCAGTTGTGAGCAATGTTGAATAACTTACTTAATTTGAGGCGAAGCAGGCTGCGATTTAGAGAATCGTCCTGTGGGGTTGTGGGTTTGCGTCTGGCGTGTTTTTGTCTAATCATTGTTAGGTAAAGAATTTTGCATGTCGGGATTTTTAATGAGGAAATCGGGTGATGGATCAGTTTAAGGCGCTACTTCTTACAAAGGGTGATGATGGACAAAAGGCGGATTGGGTGACCATGGGGCTAGACGACCTTATGGACGGGGACGTTGTCATTCGGGTTTCGCATTCAACGATCAATTACAAGGATGGTTTGGCGGTAAGCGGCAAGGCACCGATTGTGCGGCGTTATCCTCTCATTCCAGGTATTGATCTTGCCGGTGTGGTTGAGACATCGGAGCACGCCAATTTTAAGCCAGGCGACGAGGTGTTGATTACGGGGCGGGAAATTGGCGAATCTCATCATGGAGGCTACGCGCAGATGGCGCGGGTTTCGGGTGACTGGATTGTACCCAAGCCTGCAAGCATGACACGGGCACAGACTATGGCGGTTGGTACGGCGGGGTTCACGGCAATGCTTTGCGTGATGACGCTGGAAGAGCAAGGTGTGAAACCGGACCAGGGGCCAATTCTTGTCACAGGTGCTGCGGGGGGCGTTGGATCGGTATCAATCGCGCTTCTGGCAAAGCTTGGCTATGAGGTGCATGCGTCGACGGGGCGCGCGGAAGAGGCGGAATATCTCAAGGGGCTTGGCGCTGCCAAGATTGTTGACCGCAATACGCTGTCTGAACCGGGCAAGCCATTGGGACGGGAAATTTGGGCAGGTGTTGTTGACACCGTGGGCAGTCATACGCTGGCCAATGCCATTGCGCAGACCAAGTTTGACGGCGCGGTTGCGGCTTGCGGATTGGCGCAGGGGGCTGACCTTAAAATGACGGTGATGCCATTCATTTTGCGTAACGTCGCATTGGCCGGGGTGAATTCCGGGCCAATTGCAATGTCACGCAGGCTGGAGGGATGGCGGCGGCTCGGGGAAGACCTCGATCTTGCGAAACTTGATGCGATGACGGAAACACGCAAACTTGAAGATATTTTCGAGCTGGCCGAGGAAATCACCAAAGGTCAGATTCGCGGGCGCATGGTGCTTGAGGTTTAGTTCGGGGCAGGACCAGGTTGGAGCGGGATGTATGGAGATTAACTGGGACGGCACGCTTGTTGAGACCGAGGAGCTTTCGGTAAATTATGTTCGGGCCGGTTCTGGTGAACCGGTGATCTTTTTGCATGGCTGGCCAGAGTTTAATCTCACATGGAAGTACAATCTGCCCGAACTCTCACGGCATTTTGATTGTATTGCGCCGGATCTCAGAGGCTTTGGTAAAACGAGGCGCAAAGTTGCCAATCCATCTAGCGGTGTAACGCCGCAACTTCTGGCGCGTGATCTTGGTGAATTTGTCGACGCGCTTGGGCTTACGCGGTTTGCCATTGTCTCTCATGATGTCGGAGCGTTTTCGGCCCAGACATTTGCGCGGGCTTATCCAGAGCGGGTGTCGGCGCTCTTTTTCTTTAATTGTCCGCATCCCGGGGTCGGTTCCCGGTGGGGGGACGCAGAGCTTTTTCCCGAAACCTGGTATCAGATGTTTCATCAAAAGGAGTTTGCGGCAAAACTGGTTGGCTCAAGCCGCGAGACGTGCCGGATTTATTTACAACATTTCCTTTCTCATTGGGCGCATAAAAGCGATGCGTTTGACGATGACCTTGATGTCTGGGTCGATAATTTTATGTCGAATGACAACATTCAGGGCGGGTTTGACTGGTATGCCGGTGTGGCGCGGTTAAGGGCGCGGATGATCAGGGACGGTGCACCTGACATGCCGAAAATTGATGTTCCCACGCGCGTGCTTTGGGGCGCGCATGATCCGGTGCTCAAAGTGGAGTGGTTGGATAATATCGGTGATTATTTTTCCGACATTGATGCGAGTGTGGCACCCGATGCCGGACATTTCGTGCATTATGAGACGCCTGAGCTCGCTAACCGAGAGATGGAAAAGTTTTTGGCGGGTGTCTTTGAGGTATGATCGTCCACTTGGTGGTGAATAATGCGGGCTAGATACAATCTTACAGTGTTGGTTAACCATTTCGTCAAATTGAGAACAAAATGCTCAGTTCATCTGCTCATGGGAGATAGGCGTTCATATAGTTTTTGGAATTTTCAGGCAGTTTCTTTGAGCAATGAAAATAAAATATAGCGTCTCAATTATTTGTGCAGTGATACTCGGCACCGGCCTCACAGGTTGCGGCTCGGGAAGTAGTATTATTGGCACTGGTGCCGGTACCAGCACGGAGCCTTATTTCCGGGCCAAGTCGGAACCGTGGCGGCGGTCAAGTGAGATGTCGTGTCTGCAAAGCGGTACGGTTGCCCGTGCGTCTTTCATCAAAGAAGATACAAGTGCGCGGGCACGTTCCGGGCTTGGGGCGCCGCGGATATGTGGTGCGGTTCGTCCCTTGGAAGTTATGGCGACTGCGGGCGGTGCCATTCGACTTGAACCGCGTGCTGTTTTGCGGTGTCCCATGGTGCCGGTGCTGGATAACTGGTCGCGCAATGTGGTGCAACCTGCAGCGTTCCGGATTTATGGCGAACCGGTTGTCTCTTATAAAATCCTGTCGTCCTATTCATGCCGTCCGCGCATCGTCTTATTCATGTCGTCCGCGCAACAACAAGCACGGTGCGAAACTATCCGAACACGGTTATGCCAATGCCATTGATATTGGTTCGTTCAGCCTGGCGTCGGGCCGTGTCGTGACATTGAAAAAGGGCTGGCGCTCAGGTGGTCAGGACCAGGCGTTCCTGCGTCATATCCATAAACGTGCGTGTGATAGTTTCACCACCGTGCTTGGCCCCAATGCTGACAAGCACCATGCGGATCATTTCCATCTTGACCTTGCCCGCCACGGCAAGAAGGGCACTTATCATTATTGCCGGTAATGTCACTAAGGCGCAATTATTCAGACAAGGATGAGGCCTGTCGTTTTATGAGAGGTTCTACAACCTTCACCTCTATCAATAATGCTGTTCCTTACCCCAGTCCTCTTTCCCCGATAGCGGGGAGGGGAGAAGAAGACCGTCGCGCAAAAGAAAACCGCCCCGGAGATAACTCCGAGGCGGCTTCAATTTTTGTATTCAGTTTCTAAGAACTAGCTAGCTAGTAAACTTAGAAGCGGATGCGACCACCAGCATGAAGAATGGTAAGGTCTTCAAGGTTTCCATTGACGATAGCAACTGCGCCAGTGTCATAACCTCTAACACTTGCTTCATATGAACGGTAGCTCAGGAAGAGTTCCATTGCTGCCGGGTTGATGCGTTGTACAACACCAATGCCCCACATTGTCGTATCACTGCTTGTAACCCGATCAATATCAGAACCGGCACAGCTTTGGCAGCTTACGTTAAGTCCATCAACACCGCCATCAGCTTCAGCATATTCAGCATAAATGCTTGTGTCGCCAAGACCGATGAAGTTGTGACGCACGCCACCTTCAATACGCCAAAACTCAAAGTCTGGACGGTTTGTAGCAGGGAATCCAACAACAGCATTTGTTACATCGCCATTTCCGTCATATGTGCGGTTAACGAAGCTTGCAGAAAGATATGGACCTACACCCAGAGCACCGGGTGCCCAGACAGATGCGGAACCTTTCCATTCGGAACGGTCACGATCAGCTGCAAAACCATTACCATCAACTTCTTCATCGTGATCTTCATTGTAACCGATACCGGCTGCAACGCGGATGCCACCGAATTCACCGGCATAACGAAGTGCTGCATCCCAGAAGTCATCTTCACCCCAGGCTGCTGAAAGTGTGAAGCCTGCAATTGTTGGTGAATCGTAACGAACACGGTCACGACGAGCTGTATCAAGACCTGGAGCAAGATTGCCCCAACGAAGAGCGTTGTTGCCAGATGTGTTGGTATTCAAGCCACCAACGCCTGGAACACCAGATGAGCGTGTGAAGAATCCGCCGCCTGTATCCATGATCAAGCCGTCTTTGGTTGCAACTGCAGTGCCACCAAGGTTGATTTTGACGAGATCGTCGGTTGCGGGCGAGCCCTGACCAACTGTCAAACGACCAAGTGTGTCGTGCTTGATGTACCATTCAGCAACACGAACCTGAAGTTCACCGTCACCACCAGCATCACCAGAACGTGCGCCACGGTCATCATCGATCTGATCAACAGAACCTGAACGTGCTGTTTCAACGTCAAATTCCATTTTGTAACCGGCGCTGATGCCTGGCATTACGCCAACTGAACCTGTGAGACGGAAACGTGATGATGTGTTTGAGTTGTCAACAGAGTATGTGTTGTCTTCATGACCATCATCCCACCACATGATAGAGCGGTTAACCTGGCCAGAAAGTTTCAAAGAAACCTTGCGGTTGCCTTTGCGAACGGTTGTTGCTTCGAGTTCCGCTACGCGTTCCTCGAGGTCTGCACAACAATCACCACCAAGACCACCAGCGTTTGCTGATGATACGCCGCCAGCGATGATGCCGGCTGCTGCGATGATCGCGAAACGACTTGATGTTTTCATAAGTCCCCCAATCATAATAATTCTCCAATTTAATTCTGTTTAATGTCCGTATTCATTTCGCATTTGTCCAAGCCAATGGCTGAACCAATTGCACTAAATGCCTTGAACGCGCGTAAATTCACGGACGCACGGATCTCTAGGCCACGTTTACTCAAAACATTGAACGTTACTGGATACTAAAAGCGGAAAGGACTTCCGCTCTACTCGGTACAATATGTGCTCCCGTTAAAAGAACACGTACTCGGATTGAGAGATCCGTAATGCCCGGCCGGTCTATAATATTCGGGTACGGGCAGATCTCGGTCGCAATACATGCGAATCCACGCCTCATAAATACCGGAACCATGGTTACTGCGTAAACAACAACTGACTCTCAATTAGGCAATTCGCCCTGATATGTGTCTAAATGGTCACTAATATCTAAGAGAAAGCCCTAAAATTTGGGCTTTCGTTGTAATTGTTTCTGGGGGGCTGGGGATGAGTTGTGGGGATAGAGGTACAAAGTTGGGTTGTTTTGCGCTTGATTCAGCTCGGTTTTGGCAATTCATGGGTGTAAGTGATTCGTTTTTTCAACCGTAATTAGCCCTGTATTATTGGCTTTTAACTCTTGAATGCGTTCCCTAGCAAGGATCTCTGATATAGAGTTTTATCAAAGGTATGTTGAAAAATAACCGGAGGATCGAATAGATGCAGGCACCACAGGGATTTAATATAGACGCCACCCGTCGGAGCCTGTTTGAGGCGCTTGTCAGCGCGCGTGACAAATATGGCAAGAATACCGAATGCGTTGAGGATATTGAGCGGCAACCCCTGAGTTATGGTCGGGTGGTTTTGGGCGCGCTGGTGCTTGGTTCCAAACTTGCCGATATATCTGAGCGTGGGGAAGTGGTCGGTATATTCCTGCCGAATGTTCAAGGCACGGTGGTTACGTTTTTTGGGCTTGTCGCATATGGCCGCGTACCGGCGATGCTGAATTTTTCAGCCGGACTGAAAAACCTGCGCTCGGCGGTGGCGACGGCCGAAATTAAAACCATTGTGACGTCCCGGCGTTTTATTGAAACGGCCGGGCTTGAAGATGTCATTGCGGGGCTTGGGGCGGCAAATGGCGTGTCGGGGGCCCGGATTGTCTATCTTGAGGACGTTCGGGAATCTATTGGCGCGATTGATAAGGTCAAAGGCCTGTTGCGTGCGCGTTCTGCGTTGAAATTCCACCGCTCTTTCGGGACCACGCCTGACGATGCAGGCGTCATTCTCTTTACGTCAGGGTCTGAAGGGGATCCTAAAGGTGTTGTTCTCAGCCATGCGAATATATTGGCGAATGTGCAACAAATTGCCCTTCATGGGGGGGAGGCGTTTGACGCTGACCAGATCGTAATGAACCCTTTGCCGATGTTTCATTCTTATGGTCTGACGGCGGGGACGTTTCTCGGGCTCTTTTCGGGGATGAAAATTGTGCTTTATCCGAGCCCGCTGCATTATAAGGAAATCCCCCGGCTTATCAAAAAAACGAAAGCGACAATATTGTTTGGCACGGATACGTTTTTGCGTGGCTATGCGCGAGCGGCTGATCCGGGATCGCTTGATACGATCAAGCTTGTGATTACCGGTGCGGAGCGTGTGAAGGATGATAATTTCGACATCTGGTCATCATTTGGCACGACCATTCTTGAGGGATATGGGGCAACCGAATGCGCGCCTGTGGTCGCGTGCAACCTGCCCGATAAACAACGCCGTGGAACTGTTGGCACTATGTTGGCAGGGATCGAGTGGCGGCTTGATCCGGTTGCGGGCATCGAGGAGGGAGGACGTCTCGTGGTGCGTGGGCCGAATGTGATGAAGGGATACCTCTTCGCCGACCGGCCTGGCGTGCTCAATCCGCCTGAAGGTGGCTGGCATGATACGGGGGACATTGTTGAGATTGACGAGGATGGATTTGTTGCCATCAAGGGGCGTGCAAAGCGGTTCGCCAAAATCGGCGGGGAGATGGTGTCGCTGGCTGCGGTCGAGATGATGGTGGCGGAGTTTTGGGAGGAGGATAATCATGTTGTGCTCTCTCAGCCTCATCCGAAAAAGGGTGAGCAGTTATTGCTTGTGACCGACAAGACGGATGCGGAACGCGCGCCGCTGATTGAGTGCGCGCGAACAAAAGGTTTGCCGGAGCTTTGGGTGCCGCGGTCGATTTTGATCGTGCAGGAAATTCCGGTAATGGGGACGGGAAAAATTGACCTGGTAATGACGCAGGCCTTGGTAATCGAGATGTCGGCGGAATAAGGGGAGAAGTTTGCATGATATCTGACACCGTTCCTGAATATATGGATCTTGATGACGAGGAAATTTCAACGGCTCTGGGGCCTGAGATTGCCTCTCGCATTTTTTCGGAAGAATTCACCGATTTTCGAGTGGCAGCACTATTACAAACCATTCCTGAAGCTCCTGAAATAGGCATGGCGATGCTCGACATTTATCCGTATAGACTGGAAACAGGGGAGATGACGTGGATTGAGCGGTATGTGGTCAAGGGGGAGCACGAGTTTGGGCGCAGCATCATGATGCTTCTTGATGGCAATTCATTGCAGTTTGCGCATCTGGTTCCCGGGCGCACCAAGGCCAGCCCAAAGCTGCAGCGGGATGCGTTGCGTGACGTCTTTATGCTGATCATGAATGAGAGCGGTATCGAGGGGTGGAGCAAGCTTGAGCAAGATGAAGCTTTGGCGAAAAGGGGAATTCCGGAAGTATGGCCTTCGGGCTGCCCGGTAAGCGTTTTTGACAGTGTTGTTACACAAGAGCCTGATGAAGAGGGTAAGGCGTGGTCAGAGCGCTGGGGTTTTCAGGCGGGTGATGTGGCCATTCTGGTCGATATTGATTTTTCCGGTGGGCCTGATGGGAACACATTGATATTGCCACGGATTGTTGAGCAATAGACTCAGGTGTTTAGGGCTTGCCGACACCGCCGCCGGTTGGGGTTTTGATGATGATGGTGTCGCCTGCTTCGAGCCGGGTTTGGTCGGAGGATTTTAGTTTTTCGATTTTGCCGTCTTTGCGCCGTACGGAATTTTCACCGCGTTCACCTGGATCGCCGCCATCAAGTCCCATGGGTTTGAGATCGCGGTAGCCCGATAAAATGGCGCAATCCATGTCTTCAAGAAAGCGGATTTCCCGGATGGTGCCGTCGCCAGCACAAAATTCTCCCTTGCCTCCGGAACTGCGGCGGATCTCAAACTTTTCAAGAAGAACCGGGTATCTTAGCTCGAGGATTTCCGGGTCTGTCAGGCGCGAATTGGTCATGTGGGTGTGGACTGCGGGTGCTCCGTCAAAGCCCGTGCCGTCGGTGTTGCGAACTGCCGGGGCACCTGAGCAGAGGGTTTCATAATACTGATAGGTGTCGTTGCCAAATGTGAGATTGTTCATGGTGCCTTGAGATGTGCCAAGGAGTGACGTGCCGGATTTAGAAGTGCCTGCCCCGCCCAATGCCGCGAAAAGGCAGTTGGTCACAACCTGGCTTGTTTCGACATTGCCTGCAACGACTGCGGCCGGGTATTCTGGTGCCAGCATGGAACCTTTGGGGATGATAATTGTCACGGGTTTCAGGCAGCCTGCATTCATGGGGATGGTGTCATCAACAAGGGTGCGGAAAACATATAGCACGGCCGCGCGAGTGACGGGTTCGGGGGCATTGAAATTATTCGGCTGGCTTTGACTGGTGCCCGTGAAATCGACGGTGACTGACCGGGTCTTCCGGTCGATAGATATGGCCACCCGGATTTCTGTGCCCTGATCCATGGGCATCTCAAAATGACTGTTTGATAATGCGCTAATCAGCTTTCGTACGCTTTCTTCGGCATTGTCCTGGACGTGGATCATGTATGCGCGGGTCGTTTCAAAGCCGAAATGAGCGATCATTTTTTTGAGCTCAAGTGCGCCCCGCTCATTGGCAGCGAGTTGTGCCTTAAGATCGGCAATGTTGGCTTTTGGATTTCGTGCCGGGTATTTGGCGTTTGTCAGGAGTTTTAATGTTTCAACCTCGCGGAAGCGGCCCCTGTCAACAAGTTTGAAATTGTCGATATAGACGCCTTCTTCCTCGATGGTTGTGGCGCGCGGGCTCATTGAGCCGGGCGTTATGCCGCCTATATCCGCATGGTGCCCCCGGCTCGCAACATAGAATATAATTTCCTTTTCGTTCACGTCGAATATGGGTGACACGACAGTGATGTCCGGCAAATGCGTGCCACCATTATAAGGTGCGTTAAGCATGAAGACATCGCCCGGATTGATGTTGCCCACGTTCTCGCGAATGGTGGTCTCGACGGAGCGGTCCATGGAGCCCAGGTGGACTGGCATGTGCGGTGCGTTGGCAATGAGGGCTCCGCCCGCATCAAATACGGCGCAGGAGAAGTCGAGGCGCTCTTTTATGTTGACCGATTGAGCGGTGTTTTGAAGCGCTGTACCCATTTCTTCGGCGATGGACATGAAAAGATTGTTGAAGACTTCCAAAAGGACCGGGTCAGCGTTGGTGCCTGCGGCGTGGGCGCGTGTTTTGGGCTTGAGACGGCGGAGCACCAGGTTGTCGGTAATTGTGAGTTCTGCTTGCCATTCGGGCTCAATGATTATGGTCTGGTTGGGCTCGATGATGATTGCCGGGCCTTGCATGATATCGCCTCGGGCAATGTCTTGACGATGTATGCGGGCGGCATCGAACCATTTTCCATTGGTGAAGAATTTTGTGGTTTGAAATTGGTGCCTGGAGTTTGTTTCTGGATTGACCGTGGCGGCGGTTTCGGGAGGTGTGCCGTGTCCGATCGTCTCGACCTCGAGCATGGCGACATGGACATCTTTATCGGGGGAGATAAATCCAAATCGTTGTTGGTGCAGCTTTTCAAATTCATCCCGCATGACAAAATGATCGTCATATTTGACAGCCAAGGCAGCATCGGTGCCTTCATATTTGATGTGGATGGTAATATTTGTTTTTGTGTCGCCCGGGGGGATGCCCTGGCCGGCCAGTTCATCACGGTTTTCAGTGGCGAATTTGCTAGTTTGTTTGCCGAGCGCGCCCATTGTTTCAACGTTTAAGGGGGCTTCGATGCTTGTCTCGCGGGCTGAGCGGATATCAGCGAGTCCCATGCCGTAGGCGGAGAGTAAACCTGAAAATGGATGGATGAGGATCGTGGTTATGCCGAGAGCGTCGGCGACAAGGCAAGCGTGTTGTCCGGAGGCGCCTCCGAACGCATTAAGCGCATATTCGGTGGCATCATATCCACGCTCAACCGAGATTTTTTTGATGGCGTTTGCCATGTTCGCCACCGCGATCTGGAGGTATCCGTCAGCGATGGCTTCGGGTGTGCGGCCATCTCCGATTTTCTCTGCCTGTTGACGAAATGCAGCCGCCACGGTCTCTTCATTAATGGCGCTTTTGCCGTCTTGGCCAAATATTTTAGGAAAGTGATCGGCTTGCAGTTTTCCAACCATGACATTGGCGTCTGTCACAGTGAGGGGGCCGTTGTTACCGTAGCATTTTGGGCCGGGGCTTGCTCCTGCCGAGGCGGGGCCGACGCGAAACCGCTCAGCATCGAAAAAGAGGATAGAGCCGCCACCGGCTGCGACCGTGTGAATGTGCATCATGGGGGCGCGCATGCGAACGCCTGCGACTTCGGTCTCAAATGTGCGTTCATATTTGCCGTCGAAATGGCACACATCGGTTGATGTGCCGCCCATGTCAAAGCCGATGATTTTATCGAAACCTGCACTTTCGGCGGTTTTTGCGGCCCCAACGACACCGCCTGCCGGACCCGAGAGAATGGCATCCCGTCCACGGAAGAGGTCCGCACTGGTCAGCCCGCCGGAGCTTGCCATGAACAATAATCTGGGACTTGGTCCGGGGTTGTTTTTTTTATTTGTTTCTTCGTCGTCCTTAAATTGTGGTGTTAGCTCATCAAGGACAAGATCGATATATTTGTTCAGCACCGGCGAGAGATAGGCATCGACAACGGTAGTGTCTCCGCGACCGACGAGTTTGATGAGTGGGCTTACCTTATGGCTCACCGAGATCTGTTGAAAACCTATTTCGCGAGCAAGCTTTTCCGCCTCAAGTTCGTGTTTTGGAAAGGCGTGAGCGTGCATAAAAATGATGGCGACGGCATTTAAGCCTGCGTCATGTGCGGTCTCGAGTTGCTCGCGGACTGTGTCGGGATTAAAAGGCGTCTCGATGGTTCCGTCGGCGCGGACGCGCTCTGGTGCTTCGATAACCTTTGAGTAGAGAAGATCCGGCTTGATGATATTGCGGGCAAATATTTCCGGGCGCGCCTGATAACCGATTTCAAGGGCGTCACGAAAACCGCCGGTTATGAGCAACAGCGTGGGTTCGCCCTCGCGTTCAAGCAGGGCGTTGGTTGCCACTGTTGTTCCCATTTTTACTGCGTGAATGAGTGCAGTTGGAATATCTTGCGCGGGGCCCACTTCAAGCAATTGTCTTATGCCAAAAGTTGCTGCATCGGCATATTGATCCGGATTTACTGACAACAGTTTTATGGCGTGCAGGCTGGCGTCGGGTGCGTGGCCAATGACATCGGTAAAGGTTCCGCCACGGTCAATCCAGAATTCCCATTTGTTTTGACTTTCCATAACTATTGGATGTGGCAAAGATGGCGCGCCCGGTCAATCATCAGTTATGATCAGGTCAATAAAAAACGCCCGGACAAAATGTCCGAGCGTTTTCTGGAGCGTGTAGAGGAATATTTGGTAAAATTTATCTTGTTGCTTTGGTTGTTAGCGTCTTGACCATGTGTCTGATTTGCAAATCAGACCACCAAGTACGCAACCCGCCAATGAAAGGCTGTTGGAACCCTTAAGTGTGACGATACCTGTATAAGTTTTGCCATCATCAAGATTTTTGATGTTGCCTTTCCACTTATTGGCACCGGATTTTTTTGCACCACACATGATGGTTTTGCCAACTTTCTTTGGGGATTTGGATTTGATAACCCGCATGCCCAGACCACCACCGCAATTAAATACCTTGATTGTAGCGCCGGTTTTTGGACGGAACCAGTTGCCGTTCGGGCTTGCTGCGTAGGCAAACTGGCTCATTAAAACTGTCGCGGAAATTGTCGCTGCTGCGACCAGACTTGAGTGTAATAGTTTCATGTGACGCTTACTCCCTAATACATGAGGGCTTATATGCCCGCCTTATAACAGTGGTTGCGGGTGCAATCTTAACCTTTGTTGACGTTAAGGGGAAGGGTTAATTTTGAAGACACAAGGAATTGAAGATTATCCCTTTTGAGTTCTGACAATAATTTTATGATTTCATCAGTCTGGTGGGCATTAGTGTGGTTCCATACTGATTGATCTTGCTCTATGCTCGCGCGATGATTTTAGCTGGAAAATTTATTGGCGGGGCGCTTGGGCTCGCCATTGGCTGGTATGGGGGAATGTTCTTTTTCGGGGCACCTGTGATTGTCGGCATTGCTTGCGGAATTATAGGCATTATTCTCGGACATATCCTCTATGATGGCCCATCTGCATCCAGTCCCTCAGGTAAGCAGGCGATGTTTACTGCAGGCGTGATTGCGCTTGGGGCAAAGCTTGCAAAAGCTGACGGTGTGGTCACGGATGACGAAGTGGAGGCCTTTCGCGAGGTCTTTAAATCGGCACCGGGGGACATGAAGTATGTGGCGCGGGTGTTTAATCTCGCCAAACAGGATGTTGCGGGCTACGAGCTTTATGCCGATCAGATTGCGGATGCGTTTAAAAATGACCGGGATTTGATGCAGGATCTGATTGATGGTCTTTTTCATATTGCTGCGGCGGACGGCATTATTCATCAGAAGGAAGTGGAATTTTTGCAAGACGTTGCGCAGAAATTTGGTTTCACGGAAACCGAGTTCAAATATATTCTCGCCCGCCATGTGCCGAGTGATAAGCGAAGCCCATATGATGTGCTTGAAGTGACGCCGGATATTGATGATGCGGCGCTTAAATCCCGTTACCGGAAAATGGTGTCGGAAAATCATCCTGACCGGTTGATTGCGCGCGGGGTGCCGGAGGAGTTCATTAAAATTGCAACCGATAAGCTGGCGGTGATTAATGAGGCTTATTCTGAAATTGCCCAGGAGCGCGGTCTTTGAGCTTTGCCCCTGACAGTACGCTTGTGAACGTGTTCGAACCGAGCCCGAATTTTGGACCGCGCCGCTCCGGCTATGACGTGGCAGATATGCTGATCCTGCACTATACGGGCATGGAAAGTGCGGCGTCGGCGATTGACTGGCTGACGCGGCCTGAGAGTTCGGTGTCGGCGCATTACCTCGTGGATGAGGCAGGCCAGATAACGCAAATGGTCATGGAAGAAAAGCGGGCATGGCATGCGGGGGTCTCTCATTGGGCAGGGGAAGAGGATATCAATTCGTGCTCGATCGGGATTGAAATTCATAATCCAGGCATTGAACTTGGCTATCCTGATTTTCCGGTGCCGCAAATTGAAGCCGTCACGGCGCTTTGCAAGGATATTTGCTTCCGGTTAAAAATTGTTCCTAAACGTGTTTTGGCGCATTCGGATGTTGCACCGACACGCAAGCCTGATCCGGGCGAGAAATTTCCGTGGCATTATCTCCACAGGAACGGGGTTGGTATTTGGGCGCCGGATGTGGCCATCATTGATGGAGCTATCTCAGATGGGCCCACCTCAGATGGATCTGTTCTAACGGTGGGCGATAGGGGGGAGGATGTCTCCTTATTGCAAACACGCCTTAAAGCTCTTGGTTACCGCATGGATGTGTCTGGGGAATATTGCAAACTCACTGAACAGGTGGTGACAGCATTTCAACGCCATTGGCGGCGGGCTTTGGTGGACGGCAGGGCGGACCGCTCAACGTTTGCGACATTAGAGCGAGTGCTGGCTTTGGCCTTGGGACATCGGGTGACTTGAACAGGGATAGATAGCAGGGGTGCAATCCATGACGCAAGACTTTACGACGCCATTTTTTCGGGGTCTCCCCTGGGCAGAGTATCGCGCCCGCAAAGAGCGTTTTGTTGTTTCTCCTACCAGGCTTGGTGATAGCGATTTTTCCTATGAGACGGCCCTCTTTATGGCGGAGTGCAGCAAACTTGCTTATGAAGACAGCTCGACGATTGAAAATGTGGTCAGGAATGATTGGGGCTTTAGTGGTTTTGATTTTATGTCTTCCGGAGCGACCCAAGGTCATATTATTTCGAATGACAATTTGTGCCTGATCACGTTTCGCGGGACCGAAACCGGTGATGGGGACTGGTGGGACAATCTTAATCTGTTCACGGTAGATCGTCCTTATGGCTATGTGCATCTAGGTTTTTATGATGCCTATCAGCGTATTCAGGACAGTCTTGTTCAGGGGTTGGGAATGCTCGCTCCGGCGGGCAAGCCAGTCTGGATTACAGGGCACAGTCTGGGCGGTGCCATTACAACTATAGCGGCGGCTGAACTCAAGGATGAGTTTTCGATTGGTGGCGCCTATACGTTTGGTCAGCCCCGGGTCGGCTTTCAGAAACTTGAGCGGTTCATTTCTCAAAACTATAAGGGTCGCTATCATCGCTTTGTCAATCGGCAGGACCCGGTCACGGGATTGTTGCCTAACTGGTTTTTGCGGCCGTGGAAACATGTGGAACGGCTTATTCATTTGGTTGATGATATGGAGGGCGCGCGGATTGTTGAGGGGTCCCGTGCAGCGCTTGAGGAGCCTGCTCCGCTTACAAGTGCTGAATTCCTTGAAATGAGGAATGGGTTAAAGAGGCTCAGAGCCTTCCGCCAGGAACGCGGAATTCTCGGAGATAGAATTGTTAGCGGCAAACAACTTGACGAGCTGAGGTTGAATGGCCGTGTGCGGAGTATTTCGGATCACTACATTGATAACTATATTGATGCGATCCGGCCTTTGGCGGAAGATGCCACTGGGACTTGATTGCGGTTAAAACCGTTAGGTGGGCCGAAGGGTGTAATCAGGTACTTGACGGATTGCTTGATAATACCTTTATGTAACTCACCAGTCGGCTGGATGGTTGCTGTTTGAAGTTTCGACTTCGAGCAGAGGAAAGTCCGGGCTCCATGGAAATATGGTGCCGGGTAACGCCCGGCGGGGGTAACCCCAGGGAAAGTGCCACAGAAAGGATACCGCCTCTGGAGCTTCGGCTCTTGAGGTAAGGGTGAAAGGGTGCGGTAAGAGCGCACCGCGGCTCTGGTAACAGAGACGGCATGGTAAACCCCACCAGGAGCAAAACCGAATAGGGACAGCGCGGATGTCTCCTTGTCTTCGGGCAAGGTGCGTCCAGACCTATTTCCAGGTCTGACTGTCCGGGTTGGTTGCATGAGGCGTGTAGTAATGCACGTCCCAGATGAATGGCCATCCAACGTGAGTTAATGCTCGCGCGGACAGAACCCGGCTTACAGGCCGACTGGTTTTTTTGATGTTTTTGTTAAGATCTGAAAAAATGTTTTGGAGGCTCGGTATGAAACTTTTTGCATCGTTTACATCGCCCTACGCGCGCAAGGTCAAAGTTGTGGCGAGGGAAAAGGGGATCATGGACCGGATGGAAGAAGTTTTTTGCGATCCGTGGGCGGACCCCGCTGAACTCAGATTCCACAATCCGCACGGTAAGGTGCCGGTGCTGATTACGGATGAAGGCTTTTCACTTTTTAACAGCCAGTTGATTGTCGACTATCTGGATACGACATTTGATGGCCCCAAAATGATCCCGCAAAGCGGTCGCGCCCGTTGGGACGTCTTGAACGCGGTTTCGTTGGCGGATGGTGTGCTTGATGCGTCGGTCGTGGCGTTTCTTGAGCGCAAGCGACCGGAGCTTGAGCAATGGAACATGTTAATCGACCGCAATATCGGAAAGGTTAAACGGGCTATTGAACGTATGTCGGAGACCTATCAGGCGTTGCCCGATGAGTTGACGCTGGCGCATATCATGTATGCAAATGCGCTTGAATATGTCGATTTCCGCCTGCCGGATGTATTTTGGAGACGGGAACATATGGCGCTTGCAGACTGGGCGCAGGAAATTTCTCACCGCCCGTCCATGCAGGAGACCCAACCGAGAGAGGCGTGAAATTTGCCCCCCATTCTGGTTGGGCATAATTCTTCACTCTAATTGGCTGGGTCGTATCGTTTATTCGACGGTGCGCATGATGCTCGACATTGGGCGGTTACCCGCGGTCGCATCCAGGCCCATCACTTTTTTCTTGGCTGCCGTGTCATATTGAGCAATGGTTTCAATCGGTGATTTGGCTTTCAGGTGCACAATTGTGTAACCCTCTTTCTGGAGATATTCGAGGATTGCTGGAAGGGTTTTTGCCGTGGTTTTATTGATGTCATGCATCAATAAAATGCCCTTTCCCTTTTCGTTCAGCTTACGCTTCACACGTTTTAAGAGCTTCTTTGGACTGCGTATTTTGAAATCATAGCTGTCGAAATCCATCGAAAAGACCGCGATATTACGCTTGCCCAGATATTTTATGGTTTCCTTGCTGTCGCGCAGATAGGGAAATCTGAAAAATGGTGCGCCGGGCTGACCCATGGCCACTTTTACAGTGCTGAAGCCGCTTTCGATCTGGGCGACGGCCTTTTTGGCGTTCTTCTTCAGGTCAAGATGATTGAAGGTATGGCTGCCGATGGTATGGCCGTCTTTTATGGCTTCGCGGAGCACTTCTGGATAGCCCGCCGCCAGTTTTCCGACGGGAAAGAAGATGGCCTTGGTGCAATGGTTTCTTAGTGCCTTCAGAATTCTGCGGGTTGGGCCGGGTAGGGGGCCGTCATCAAAGGTCAGGACAACTTCACCCTTTTTGAGAAAATCATAGGCCCTGTATTGTTGCAGGCCAAAGCCGGGGCCGCCGGTTGTGTCGATCTCGATGGTCCGCCCAACGCCAAGAGCCTTTGAATTACCGGGGCAAATTTCTGCTTTGGCGGAGGCCGCGCCGATTGTCCCGATTGCCACTATTGTTGCTGTAGTGGTGAGCAATGCCAGTTTCGACAGGCGTCCCAATTTTTTCAAGGCGTTGTTCATGGAATTTCTCCTCGCGTAATTCTCCAAACCAGGTGAACAGCAATTTTTTACCTCAAACAAAATACTCAACGTTGCGCTTCATCGGGGGTGGAATCATGATTTGCGCCATCATGGAGCGAACCGCGTGGTGGTTGCAAGCATGAAATTAACCATTTTTGACTGGTTTGTGAGCGCGCGCCGGATTGCAAAAAAATATGTAGGAGAGGGCGGGGGCTATTTATTGGCGCGCGCGAATCTGACATTGCTCGATATATGGGACAGAAAACGATCATCATTATTCATGGGCGTTCGACCAAACCATCTGCATCGGCACATCAAAAACTGATCCGGGCAGCGCTTGTGAATGGCTTAAGCCGCGTCGATATTTCGAGCGCGCGCAAAGTGGCGTCGGGCGAGATCAAGCTGGCGTTTGCATATTATGGTGACATCAACAATCGATTGATGCTTGAGGATGATCCCGAGATAATCACAGACCTTATGGCAAGCAATGATGAGGCGTATGGCATGGCGCCGTGCCGGGCTGCGGGACCATTGGCGCGGGGGATTGATCGTTTAGCTACTATCAAGGCTCATGACAAATCAGCTTATAAGGCGCTTCTGCGGCAATTTGACGATAACCGCTGGTACGATGAGGTGGCGAGTGCCGTTAGCGGGATGGCCTCTGTTACGGGGTTGAGTGAATATGTGGTCAAATGGGCAACCGCCGATATGAGTCAGTATCTGATGACGCGGCAGGCTGGTTCGGAAATCCGGCAGCGCCTGCAGGGACATCTTAAACCGGCTCTTGAGGCGGGATCAGACATTTGTCTCATCAGCCATTCCATGGGGTGCATTGTGTCTTATGACGTGCTCTGGAAATACTCGCGAATGTCTGAGTATCGTGATTTGCAGACATTGGGCTCAAAGGTATCACTTTGGTTGACATTGGGGTGTCCGCTCGGTGAGCCTGGGGTGCGCGATAATCTTTACGATGCGTCGGAGCGTGGCGGTGACCGTTATCCGCGCCATATGGTAAAAAGCTGGGTGAATATGGCGGCGGCTGATGATTTCGTCTCTCATGACGGGACCATGGCCAATGATTTTAAGGACATGCTCAATTTTGGCTATGTTGATAATATTACGGATCATGAGGTCTATAATTTCTGGGCTGCGAAAGACGAGCTTAATCCGCATAATTTTTACGGCTATCTTGATAATCCGATGGTGGCGTCGCAGATCTCCGGTTGGGTAAGCTCTGGAGCTGCGGATAGTGTTGATCAACCATTACGTGAACGTGTCCCTGCGGTGGCGTGAGTGGCTGATATTTGGTATCTCAATCCCGGCGCTTGATGCATATCCAATCGGTGCTATAGTCCCGGCTATTGAAATCATGAAAATTCTCTAACTGCATATTGGGGAGCGCTGGGCGTGCTCAGTCAGGACTTTATCGAAAAATTATATTCGCGCTTTGACGCCGCCGTGGCCGACACGCCGGGGCGTTCTCGCCCGCGCGATTATATTATTGCCGGGTTCACTTTCTTCTTTATCTGGCTATGCTTTTTTATGGATGACGGGGCGACGCTTGAGCGCCAAAATATGCTCGGGATAGCGGCGTGGATCTTTCTCGGTCTGCTTCTTTGGGGCGAGAATAATTTCGTCCGTCTTCAGGTTGTTATCGCGGTTGCCTTTGCGACCGTGGGTGAGCATTTCGCGTCCGTTTACATGCAGGGTTATATTTACCGGTTTGACAATGTACCCGCTTTTGTGCCGCCCGGGCATGGTGCTGTTTATCTTTCGGCAGTGGCGCTGGCACGGTCCTATCTTTTTAAAACCTATGCGCGCCAAATCCTGGCGTTCGTTCTGGTGGTTGGTGGTGTCTGGTCATTATGGGGGGCATTTTTTGCGTCGCGCGGGGATATGCTCGGGCTATGTCTCTTTGTTATTTTCACCATCTGTGTGTTCATCGGTCGTTCGCCGCTGGTTTATCTCGGTGCGTTTTTTATCACCACATGGCTGGAGCTTATCGGCACCCATATAGGTAACTGGTACTGGGTGGTGCATGAGCCGATTTTCGGTCTTAGCCAGGGGAATCCGCCGAGCGGAGTAGCTGCGTGGTATTGCATGGTGGACTGGGTGGCATTGACGGGCGCACCGGCTCTTATCCTGTTTTGGCGGCGGATGAAATTGCGCACCAAAGGGGCCTGATAATCCTGGATTGCTATTTTATTAGATGCAATGCCGGCGGTGTTTCGCAGCCGTAAGATCGATTAGTTTTTTGCGTGCATCAGGCTGACGCCTTCATTCCAGATTCTTTTATATATCACCGGTATCAATTTTAGCGGACGCGGTTTTCGGCGTCTCTCGTTGATGACCGGGGTGGCCGAATTGCTGCTATATTCGCCGACCTTGAAGCGGAAAATATAATAGGGCTCCATGCCCATGCGTAGATCAGTCATCAGGATATCGTTGTCTCTTTGTGATGCCGCGTAGTAGCCGCGTGTGAACCATTTCAGTCTTTGCACCGGCCAGTGGTTTTTTAGTGAAGCCAGCAGGTGATGGTTTTTTTGGTAGTGAGTGAGCTTGATATTCGGATCTTTGTCGAGGAGTGAATAGAAACCCTCGAGATAACCGTTATCAGTCATGACCAGTACACGCCAAAGTACGGAATTAAAAGGGGCTGGATTAATCAGAACCTGGCTGTATTTTGTACCGTTTTTCTCGAGAGACTGGATGGCGCGGTTGGTGACGATATTTTGAGCGATGAGTGTCCAGCCCAGATATATTACGCTCCAGGTGAGCGCAATAGAGTTAGCCCAATGACCGCGTGGGCTTGCGCGGGTCATCAGTGCGGCCGCTCCAAGTCCTATCATCAGGGGGACGGTATAGGCGGGGTCAATTATGAATATGGATGACCAGGCGACGGGATAATCGGATATGGGCCAGAATATCTGCGTCCCGTATACGGTGAAGCAATCAAGTATTGGATGGGTGACAAGGGCGAAAAATACCAGCAGGAACCAGTGTTTGGTGAATTTTTTGGTATTTGGATAATAGTTGATGAGGGCGGTGGCTATGAGCGGTGTGATGGCTGACAATACAATAAGGGAGTGGGTGGCCGAGCGGTGATATGTGAAGTCTTCTACCGCGCCGCCATAGGGTATGAAGACATCGAGGTCAGGCAAGGTTGCGATAATCCCGCCCCAAAGCATTGCCCGGTTGCCAATTTTCCGGCCCATTGTGAGCTCACCTATTGCGGCGCCTAGTGCGAATTGGGTGATAGAATCCATATGTGACCAGCTTTGATTGTTCGCGACCATCTTGCGCTTTGTTTGATGGGTGAATATGGCCGTGTTTTGGATTGAGTTCAATAGGCGATGGCCACACTTAATAGGCGAAGGTGGAGCTTGCTGTTGTTATAATTGTTCTCTATGGACTGGTGAACAACTAATGGGACGATGCTGACATGGCTAAGGATAATTTGAGTGACCAAACGCTGGGCAAGGGAGCTCTGACAGGGAGATCCGATGAGCTCTGGTTTGGTCATCCGCGAGGACTTTCGACGCTCTTTTTCACGGAGATGTGGGAGCGCTTTTCATATTACGGTATGCGGGGACTTCTGGTTCTATTCATGATTGCGCCTGCGGTGGGGTCTAATGGTGGTCTTGGGCTCGGGATCAAGGACGCGACGGCGGTTTACGGGCTTTATACGGCGCTGGTTTATCTCGTGGCTTTACCGGGAGGCTGGGTGGCTGACAAAATCTGGGGTTTGCGTAAATCAGTATTTGTCGGGGGTTCTATTATCGCGGCCGGGCATTTTTCCATGGCGGCGCCGATCCTTGGTTTTCCTCAATTTGCGTCCTTTGTGCTCGGGCTTTTTTTAATCATCATCGGCACCGGACTTCTCAAGCCATCGATCAGCGCGATTGTTGGAGATCTATATGAAGGTAATGATGCGCGCCGGGATGCCGGGTTTTCGATATATTATATGGGTATCAATATCGGCGCACTTCTCGGGCCTCTTTTTTGCGGTTATTTCGGCGAGGGGGTGAACTGGCATTTGGGCTTTTCACTGGCGGGATTTGGCATGGTGCTCGGGCTCATCCAGTATAAGTATGGTGAGGGATCTCTTGGTCAGGCGGGACTTTACAAGCATGACGGAGATGACGGCGCCTTAGAGCGACGCAAGCGGCGCGCAGTTTATGGTTTTGGCGCAGCAATCCTGGCAACAGGTCTCTTTGCGCTTGGGTTAGCGCTGGGGTGGTTTGAGGCGGATCTACAACTTGTGGCCACTGGAATCGGCCTCAGTATTATTCTGATGTCGCTGATATTCTTTGGTTATGTCATTTTCTTTGGTGGACATAGCAAAGAAGAGCGCAACCGGGTTTGGGTAATTTTTTGCCTATTCATTCTTTCGGCGATATTCTGGTCGGGATTTGAGCAGGCCGGCTCATCAATGAACATTTTTGCGCAAAAGCTTACCGATCTCAAATTTGGTAATTTTGAAGCACCCGCCAGCTGGCTTCAAGCGGTCAACCCGCTGTTTATCATTATTCTGGCACCTCTCTTTGCCGGGCTCTGGACATGGCTTGACCGGCGGCATGCCAATCCTTCATTGCCGCTTAAATTTGGCCTGGGTTTTTTAGCTCTGGCAATCGGCTTCTTTGTTCTTGCCTGGGGAGCAGCCAATGCCAGTCCTAAAAATCTGGTTTCGCCTGCATGGCTGGTTGTTACCTATTTTCTGCACACTTGCGGGGAGCTTTTTGTCAGCCCGCTCGGCCTTTCGGCGATAACCAAACTGGCACCACGCACCCGCCTTGGGCAGATGATGGGCGTTTGGTTTATTGGTGCGGCACTTGGAAACCTTATCGGTGGTTTGATGGCCGGTTATTTTGGTCAGGTCGAACCGGGCAGACTATTTGCCAACGTCGCTATTATGGCGGCTGCGGCGGGTTTTGTTGCCGTTCTGATCAGCCCGTTCCTAACCCGCATGATGGGCGGGGTCAGGTAACGGGCGTTCTTTAGAGCTCTTCAGCCCTTAGCTGAGTTTTGCCATTGCGACGGCAGTGTCGAGCATGCGGTTCGAGAAACCCCACTCATTGTCGTACCAGGACAGCACACGCACCAGCCTGCCTTCGACGATCTGGGTCTGGGTTGCGTCAAATGTCGATGAATTCTGGTTGTGATTGAAGTCAATCGATACGAGTGGCTCGTGATTGACACCAAGCACGCCTTTTAGTTCCTGGGCGGCCGCGCGTTCCATTGCGTCATTGATTTCTTTGACGGTGGTGTCGCGGGTGGGAATGATTGTCAAATCGATCATTGAGACATTTGGCGTCGGTACGCGAATTGCGGTGCCGTCCAGCTTGCCGTTCAGTTCTGGCAGTACCAGGCCAACGGCGCGGGCGGCGCCTGTGCTTGTCGGGATCATGGAGGCACTTGCGGTGCGGGCCCGGCGTGGATCGGAATGGGGGGTGTCGAGGACGCGCTGGTCTGATGTGAAAGCGTGCACGGTTGTCATATAACCTTGCGATATGCCGCAAAGATCATGCAAAACCTTGGCCACGGGGGCGAGGCAGTTTGTGGTGCATGATGCGTTGGAGACGACTGTGTGACCGGGCTCCAGTTTTTCGTGATTGACGCCGTAAACGACAGTGAGATCTGCACCATTTGATGGTGCTGAAACGAGAACGCGTTTTGCGCCTGCTTCAATATGAAAGGCGGCTTTTTCGCGGTCCGTGAATATGCCGGTGCATTCCATTACGATATCAACGCCAAGCTCGCCCCAGGGAAGTTGTGTCGGATCGCGTTCCGCGAGCATTTTTATGGGGCCGGTGCCGACATCCAATGTGTCACCATCGAGCTTGACATCACCATTGAAGGGACCGTGTGTGCTGTCGTAGCGGAGGAGCTGGGCCAGCGCTTCAGGTGATGCGATGTCGTTGATGGCGACGACTTGAATATCGGTGCGGCCGGTTTCGGCCAGAGCACGGAGAATGTTACGGCCGATGCGGCCAAAACCTGAAATTGCAATTTTTACAGTCATTTTTTAAATACCTTTTATTGGTGGCCATTGCCATTTTCTGCCGATTGGAAGTGTCCCAATGAGAGTGTGCAGAGAATTTGCCGCGCAGAGATTATCCGCTTTGGGCTTTCTTATCCCAAAGCGGATTATTGCTCCACTAAATTTTTGTTAAGGTATTGGTCGCTGAATTTTTCGCCTACCTATCCACCGCGTGATGGTGAATAATGCTGGCTAAGTGCGTCGGCCGATCACAACGATCTGGCGCATAAACAGATGGTCAAGTTTGTTGGCTGATAATCTGGATATCAGCCTGGCTTTGCTGCCAAAGGGTACCAGCGGTTTTATGGATTCCACTTCAAAGCCTGCGTCTTCAAAGAGTGCGCGAAATGTGGCCGGTGTGAACCAACGCATGTGAGTGCGGTCCATGACGCCCTGGTCCGTGAGGTTCCAATGGCCTTTCATCTGTTCCGCAATGATTGAGTAGTGAGATACATTTGGCGAACTCGCCAAAACCAGGCCGCCGGGCCTGACCAGAGGTGCGAGGCGTTTCATGACTGTCCATGGGTCGATGAGGTGTTCAAGGACTTCTGACAGGATGAGCCCGTCAAAACTTGATGGTGCCCAGTTGAAATCCATTTCTTCGACATTGCCGACCTGAACCTCATTAAGCGTTTTGCGGGCTTCTTCTGCCGCACGTCTGTCGAGCTCGATACCTGTATAATGTCCGGCCCGTCCATGTTTTAAAGCCAGTGCTCCGGTTGCGCCCAATCCGCACCCGACTTCCAATAATCTGGCATCGGGTGCTTCTGGCAATGCATCGATAAAATCGGTGCGGGCGCCGTGAAAATAGTCATCTGGTTTTTGTTGGTATTGTGATTTGAGATAACCCTCATCATGTTCGATGCGGATATCATCTACGCTTGCCATACTCATTGTTTTTGCCAACCCTGAAATATTTATATTTTTATGAGGTCAGGTAATACTGGGATCTTGTGAATTATAGGCTCGTGGAATTGATACAATTTTATACAAATTATACGTCAGTCGTCTGGTGAAGACTGGTTCAAGCTTGTTGATTTGAAATCAAGGGGGGATCATAGTTACCTGGAATTCCAGAGTGATTCGTTTTGGGGAGCACTCGGGCAATGAGCGGGTCATTACCGCTTTGATTGAATGTGACGGGGATTATGGGGCAAGTTTCGCTGACATTAAACGGACGCACCTATCGGCTTGCATGTGGCGAGGGCGATGAGGCGCGGCTTAAGGAGCTTGCAGAGCATTTCAGCGAACGTGTTGATACGATTGTACGTAAATTCGGACAAATCGGAGACGACCGTACCCTGCTTATGGCGGCTATTATGCTGGCAGATGATTATTTTGAAACCCGGCAGGAACTGGAGCGCTTAAAGCGTGCCATTGATGCTGGTGAACATAACTCTAAAAAAAATCCTGGCGTGGTCACCTCTAAAAAGGCCAAACGGGCTTAATTTTTTGTCACCCTGCAATTGTGGTTTTATGTGTTAATCCACCATATTTTTGCCGCGACCTTTTGAATTTCTTGATAAAATCGGGCATAATGCAGCTATTGCAGAGCTGTGAAGTTTGTTAGGACTTTCATCTCCGGGGCCGATACGTTTTGCTCGGGAGCCGACGCTGGCTGAGACCGTGGTCTCTTTCATTTGGCACCCACCTACTAGATGTAGGGTACCCAGCGAGACAGACCGATCCGACGGCTTTTACGGCTCTGCATTCCTAATAAAATATTATTCCGCACTCAAGCGCTAAGCCACCCGCTCCGGCGACCC
>Ga0209633_10000512_pt1 | contig 44669 bp, 55 predicted proteins | sample Cruoilmetagenom1_FD_187290 | JGI IMG/M metagenome (GOLD analysis project Ga0209633, IMG submission 187290) | Oil polluted marine microbial communities from Coal Oil Point, Santa Barbara, California, USA - Sample 1 (SPAdes) (version 2) | ecosystem: Environmental > Aquatic > Marine > Oil seeps ... | reverse complement strand
GAGCTACAAATTGGTCGTAAGTTTTATATTTATGAACCCCTTTATTGGTTTTGTAAGTATTGGTACAGCTTTTAAACAGCCATTGAGGTACTAAATCTAATATTTGTCGAATTATTGGTTTATTGGTGTTTTTGTTTCGCCTGAAGAGTCCCATATTTGAAAAGTTTTTTGTAGAACCCTAAAATAAGAGATTCTGAGGGCTTTTTAAAATAACGACTTTCGGATGCTAGTGAGAATGATATTTAGAGTCACGAATCATTTTTAATGCTTTATCCTCATTCTTATTAAGGTCTGATTGATTATTTTTTATAAGGTGTTGGTCAGAATTCATAAACTTATGATTTGGAATTTAGCATTTGTCTTAAAACGTCGTTCTCTCTTATTCTTGCTTCATCAAGTCTTCCTCTTGTTTCTGAAAGCTCTTTTCTTGTGTTGGACAAATCATCTACAAAAGATTGTCTAATCGCTTTAACTTCTTTACACTTTTCTCTGAATTGTTCTTCCATTCTTTTTAACGATGATCTACTGTCCGATTGAATTTGAGAAACAATTGTCATAAATTGAGTAATACGTTCTTTATCCATTTCAGAGATAAAGTTATTAATCATAGTGTTCACTTCAACCGTATCAACTAATGTGTTTTTAGATCCAGATTCAGCAGTGTTTATTCCTTTTATCTGGCCTTTTCCGGCATGTATTGTCGTATTATGATTACCAGTTATGTTATTACCTTTTACGACAACATTCTTGATTGTAGGCGGAATGTAATTTAATAGGTGTTCTTCACTATAAAAGTAGTTCATATCTACACTAAATTCATTAGCGAAATTCATTAGTGCTAAATGCGGTATATGTTTTGACTTACTTCTCACAGAAGAGATAATACTTCGGTTAGAAGGGTAAATTATTTGTCCGATACTACTATCGTTGTTGGGTTTAATACCCAATTCTGTGTTAACTGCAATAACTTGGTCTAAAGCAGTGACAAACTTTTGGTCAATGTGTGCGTATTTGGGGCTTTTGGTCATTTTAAATAATTATTAATCAGTAGGTTTAGTTTTTTGTTGCATTAGGTTGCTAAAATTGAATCAAAATTTATTGTTTCTTTTGTAGTTTATTAAGCAACAAATTTACATATATTTGTCAAATATCATAAGATAATTGATAAAAATGTAGTTAAATTGACATTGTTTTTATCTTTTGTTGTCAAATATTTTACAGCCCCTTTACTATGTATTTAAATGAAGAAATAAGAGCCATTACAAACAAAATGGCAAAATTGTATGACAGTCCTATAACAACTGTTACTAAAGAGTCAGGCTTATCCAGGCCAACAGTCTCTAAGTTTTTTAATCTGCAAACCATTAAGCCAAGCAGTATAGAAAAATTATATGACCTCTGTTTAGAACTCATCGAGAAAAAAGAGGTGAAGCGAAAGCTGTCGCTACAAAAAGAAAACACTCTGCTCAGCGGTATCGAACCTACTTTACAGACCTCTTTAAACGTATAATACAATAGAAATGCTATAAGAGCATTCATTACAAACGACCGAAGCATACAGTAGATCACTGAAGACTTCTTTATGTCGTATCAATGCCAATAATTCAATATTCAACTGCATTTAATGCACTTGACCACTATGTAAAACAACATAATGCAGTATCTCAAGACTTGTCTTCTCAAATAAGGCAGGCTATGATTTTAACAGCGAGAGAGATTATAAAAATCTATTCGTTGTCCCTTTTAAAGGCTAATAGCATTCAAGCCGTAGATCTTGAAAACCCACCACCACTTCGAACTAACAACGTTCAACTTGCTAAACGTTCTAATGCAAGCACCAGAACAATACAGCGCCACCTTAAACGATTAATTGATGCTAACGTCATTATAAAAAAGATATGGCACGGTTCAAACTCTGGTTACGAGCTTTGGTTGAATCCAAATATCCTGTTAATAAGCGGTGGAAAAGCTGTTAATAAGCCCTTTAAAGAACAAGAAAGTGAAAATGTAAAACTTGCTGAAAATCAGTTTTTTAAAAAAGATACGTCGCCAACTTGTCCTCATACAGATACTAGTAACAATGGTTACATAAATAATATAATAATAGGCGTTCATAAGCTGAAAACAACAGTGGGTTCGTTACCTCTCACAAACGGTTATGAGTCACGCAACGCAACTAGTAACACTTTTACAGGATACACAGGCAAAATAGACCCCATTAAAAAAATTGATGCAGGGGAAATAGAGCGGATAAAACGAGTCACAGATCAAACTGGCGCCGAAATTTTTGGTGTCGATCAGGCTCGTTCCGCTTCCCTATCATTTTATGTCAATTCGTTCTGGAAGCGTGCTCGAAATACCATTTACAAAGAGCATTACTTGACTAAAAGTCAAGAAATCAAAGGGAAAGAATTGCTCTATTTGTGGTACGAACCTGTTGCCGATAAAAAACTAGCCAAAGTCCATCAGGTTTATGTTGAGCGCTTAAATATTGTCCAGAAATATCTAGATAAAGATTCTACCAAGCGCTATGTGCAACTTCCAAGTCAATATTTTGATCCTAAGAACAAATACGGTTTTACAGGTACAAGATCCTGGTACCAAAAACAAAAGAAACGAGATTTTGAGGTGCAATTAAAACTTATTCTTCAAGCTCAAATAAGGCGATTTCTAAATAATGAGAAGAAAGAAACTGCAAAACAGAAACCAAGATTAGAGCTATTCAGATCCTGTGAAACAAGGCTAGGTAAATTAGGACAACCAGACTTAGTCAAAACTTTTCACGCTTCGGTTTTAAATCATTCCACACACAAATTTTTACAATTTAATACTTAATAAAATGAATCTATTTAAAAAAAATGATGCGTCTTTGAGCAAAAAACTCAACGGTGCATTAACTGATTTGTCAGTTGATATTTTTGGCTATGAAAAGATGGTCACTAAAAACATCATCAATCGTACAGACCTTATTTCAAAACGATTACGTGTTCCTCGTGAGCGATTGTACATCAGAATCTTTCAAAAAAATAATAAGATTAAATCATTCCTCTACGACCAGAGTAAGCCACTTGCAGCCATTCCAACAGAAGAACTTGCATATTTTTTTATAGAAGAGCCAATGGCAAAATTAAATAATACCCAAAATAAAATTTCTCATAGTATTAAGCAATATCTCAAAGAGTTTGCAAATGCTAATCGTATTCACGAAGAAAGCGTTCGTGTTTGGATTCACATCAATGAAGAAAAAGTTGTGGTTAGAGCCTTTCAAGATGAAGAATTTATCAAGGCAATACCTCTTAATTCACTAATTAAATATTTTAAATAATGGCACAAAGCAAAGGATGGAAACTAGGACAAGATTCGTTTACTAAAATGATTGTATGGTTTAAAGATGGTAACGTAAGAACAATGTATTCGATAGATTGGAAACACAAACTATCAAAAACTAGAAGTAAAGAAACTGGAATGGAACGTTTCAGAAAAAAGATAAAGGAATATGGTCCACTAGCTGGTACTATTGAGATTTACGATAAAGCTACAGGTAAACGCATTGCGAAATTTTATGAAGGCATAGAAAAATCACTTGAACCCTTTTCAGAATGAGAACAATTAAAGAATTGCAGAATCGACTTAATTTAAAAAATAGTTTCGATTCAAGGTATAATATAGGGCAAGATGATAAGATTCACTTACTCTATGTAAGCCCTACATTAAATGCTACAGGATATTATAGGATGATTGCACCAGCTTTGGAAACTAATAAAACGGACACGCATAAAGCAATCATAACTAGTATAGAGACTAACGATTTTTCCAAAAAACTATTGGATTTTGTGAATCAGCTGGATGAGCGTTTAATTGTTTGGGCAGATTATATTGTTTTTCCTTCGTTATTTAGTGATGTGAGTTATTTGATTCAAGCCATAAAAACTCTAAATCCTTCGGTTCAATTGGCAATGGATGTGGATAGAAATTATTTTGCAGTACCTATTTCTATTCCGCTTTCTCAAAAGCTTACTCAAGAAAAATTAAAGTGTTTTGAAAGCAATTTTGGACTAATGGATATAGTCACTGTTGCAAATGAGACTTTTCAAAAGTTCTTACAGCGATTTATAGATGATCGCTTAGAAAACAAGAATACGTTTGTGCAATTGATACCAAGTTTGGTTTCTAGGTTTGGCTATGAGGAAATGCCACCACTCATTAGAAACAGTTTACAAAAACGACGTATAGGATTGATAAAACCGTCAGAAGAAGATTTGCTATCTCTTAAGGAAGTACTTTTTAAAATGAGTTCTTCTTTTAAGGAAAAGGTACAATTCGTTTGTCTCGGAAAGCTTCATCCTTCTAAGGAAGTAGATTTCTTATTAAAAGAAATTGATTGTGAATTACACAATTCTGTATCGTTTTTGGATTATTTTGAAAAGCTCAACAGTTTGCAACTAGATGTGGTTTTGCTACCTGCTAAGGAAGGACTTTATAACAGGCATCAAAACAGTCAGTTGTTTTTAGAGCTTTCTGTTTTTGGAATTCCGGTAATTGCTTCCATTCATAACCCTGCAAAAATATTCATTAAGGATGGTGAAACTGGATTTATTGCTAGTGAGATTCCTGAGTGGATTGAAGTAGTTAAATTATTTATATCTAGCCAAGAATTAAAACAGAAAATATCGTCATCAGTTATTAAAATGGCTTGGCAAAACCATAGTTACTCATTTAAAAATCTTAATAATTTGACTTCTATTTTTATTTAAAATAAGCCTTGAAATTGATAAAGTTAGTTTCAAGGTTTTAAGAAATGAACCGAAAAAGTCTCTTCAATTTATCCTACCTATAAATTCAAAACCCTTATTATTCCTGCAATTTTACTTTTTGAACTAAAACAAAAATAAACCTCACGTACCAAAGTACATTTCCGTAAGGTCAATCGACCACCTCTCAAATCTATATTTATCCTAAATCAAATAGAAAACGAACTTTCTTTAGAAGCTAGTTTTTAAGGTTAAGGACAAAATGGAGCTTTCAATATCACACAACGAAAACAAAAAAGGAATAGAGCTTTTCTTTAACGAGGAGTTGCCTCAAAAGTTAATAACCTTCCTAAGAGAATTGGGCTTTAAGGAGGCATTGAGGGATAGAAATAAGTGGTATGCAGATGCACATCCAGCATACAAAAGTTTTGCTACTTCCTTAAGTGAGGTCTTTTTAAAAGGAGGCGATTGGCAAACGGCTGCGTTGTATCCATCATTTGAGCCTTCCTTAGAAAACATTGATAATAGTAAATTCAGTTTTGTCACTATTTCTCATCGAGGAGAAGAAAAAGCAGAAACAAATGAATATGTGTTATTCGATTCTTACAAGAAGATTGCTATGGAAATAGCCAATCAATATGCAATTGCCAAATATGGAGACGATTTACAAAACATAGAAGTTTATCCTAGAAACTATAAGCGTAAAGCTCGCATTCTATATGACAAGGGACAAATTATTCATCGTATTGAGGTTGAAGAAAATTCAGAAGTAGAAAAACTATCTACTAATGAAATAGAGACGAAGCTTCCTTTAGAAGACAGCAAAACTGAGAAAGAAGAGCCTCTTGAAGAAGTAATTACAGAAAATGAATCAGGTTACAAAACTGATGAAGAGCGTGAAATTTCTACTCGTGAGATTTTAAACGAAGTCATAGAGAAACTTATCATATTAGAAAATACGCTTGAAGGCGAAGATGAAACTATCATTGCTACTACAATTTTAGATTTAGAGGATGCAGCAGCTCAATCCAGTAAAATCTATTTTAAGAACGAACTTTTAAAAGCCCTACAAAATTTTAAGGATTGGATTTTTGATTTGTCATTTTCAAATCGCACAATAGCATTGATGGAAATCAATAGATTGAATAAATCACTCGATTTACCATCCTTTAATCTCAAAGAAGATATTCCTAAAACACTATCTATTTCAAAAGATATTTTCAATCGAGATCATATCGTTCCAAACGTTTTAGTTCCAACTAAAGCTGGCGAACCATTTCAATCTGGAGGACTCAATTTAGGCGATGCTAATTTTCTTAGAATGAAATTTAAGAGGCTTTATACAATCACAGACGATACCATAGAACAAGCCTCTGGATTGGATTTATTCCGCCTATCGCAAATGGCACATCCTAGCGATTATGGAATTAATATTAATCGTTCTACTATTCTTCGTGAATGGGAAAGTCGTGGTCGTGAAGCGTTTGAAGAAATCGGTTTCCCAACTGATTTAGATTATCCGTATGTAAATATTCACACAGGCTATAAAAGTATTTCATCGCTCGCTTCTCAAATTGGTGCAAATGATGATAGGCATCAATGGTGGTCTGCGGTTGAGCATTCTAGACCAATAGCAGACTTGGCAAAAGGAATTGTAATTATGGATGCTTTACTGATGGAATTGGTAGAAAAGCGATTGGAATTAATTAATCCCAAAACAAAGAAGCCTAAAACGGATAAGAAATCTAAAGAAGCTTTCAATGATATTGAATGGGAAATAAAACGATTGGAAAGATCTAAACTAGTCATTCAGGATTATATGAATAAGGGTATGGAAGTTGGGGAGTCACTTCCCGAACCCAAACCCAAACCAAAGAAGGAGAAAAAATATAAATCCAATGACTATTTGGATAAAGTAATCGCGATTACACATACCGCTTTCGCGAAAGCAGAACGTTTATCTAAAAAGAAGGTTGAGCGTCTAAAAGAAGAAACAGGCGCACCAACAATGGGCGCACTATGGGAAGCAGTAGAATTAAGCTGGTTACTCTGGTACAAAATGTTGTATAAAGAACCAATTCCATTTGAAGCACGATTGAAAAAGATGGTACTGTTTTGGAATAAAGTTCAACCTACTTATGCTTATTCAGATAGTAGTAAAGAACTCTATAAGCAATATTCCACGCCTTGTCCTATTGGAGCCATCATAGCGCAATATACTGAAATGGATGAAGCCGAATTTATTTTTGAACCTAGTGCTGGAAACGGATTATTACTCGTTGGAGCAAATCCAAGAATTACACACGTCAACGAAATTGACAAAAGCCGAAAACAATCTTTAAAGTTTCAAGGTTTCGGAAGAATAACATCAGAAAATGCTGCACAGCCTTTTCCAGAAATGATGCACAAGGTTCACGATGTAGTTGTGACTAATCCGCCTTTTGCGAGTTGGGATGATTCAAAATTTGACAAAGAACGAATCATTCAGAAATACTTCAATAAACATCATGGATTGGCTAACCATATTCGCCTGGAACATTTAATGGCTGGTCTTGCATTGTACACGATGAAAGATGATGGCAAAGCAGCGATTATCATAATGGGACACGTCTATTTTGGAGACGATGGACTCTTTGCAAAATACCGTCCGTTTTTCAATTGGTTGTATCGTCATTACAAGGTGGACGACGTAATCAATATGAACAGTTACAAGCTCTACAACAAGCAAGGCGCTGTCACAAAAACGATGCTCATACTCATCGGTGGTCGTAAAGCCAGACCTTCTGGAGTAGCGCCAAATAAAAGCGAACAACCACATTTAGAAGATATGGTAGAAACTTTTGAGGATCTATGGATACAGACTAAATCACACATCAAACCAAATATCGACACCATTATAAAACAGCTTAAAACCGCACGTACAAAATGATCTATTTCAATAATCAACTAATGCCAAATGATACGAGCGCAAAGCTCTATATGGTTACAAATACCAAACCTTTTGAACGCTATGAAGATCACGAAGCTGCGCTTTACATTCAACTACATCAACTGGTGGAACACGCTTTCGCGAAAGGTGAAAACCCAATTGCTCTTATTGAGGATTATCTGGAGCTGGTCTATACCGAAGGGAAATCGATAACCGAAATTGCGGACTTCCTTGCTAATACAGACAAGATGCAACTCGCTCTCTGGACACTCAAAGAGAGTTGGGATAAAATGGATGATAGCGCACCACAAGATTCCTTGCTTTATGGAAGTGGAATGGACAAAGAAGAAGCCATTCAACTGTATTCAGAAATTACATTACGAACCTATTTAGAGGCTTTAGCCCAACATAAGAATGAATAGTCAAGAATTAGAAATAGAACAAGCAGACTTTAAACAAGATGCCGAAGAAGTTGCAAAACTCGCTACACAAGAAAGTGCTTTAGTAGAGTACGTTCCAAAATCGAAAGCACCTTACCGAATGAATACGCTCATTCCGCGAAATATGGCGTTTGAAGTGCAAAAATCACTTAATAGTATTGTGAAGTCAAAAGGAAACATTGACAACTATGTGCGTAACCAATTAAAGTATGGATCTACCAAACAACTTTGGAGCGGATTGGGTGCAGAGCAAATAGATGCAGTTGGTTTATACTTGAAGCAATTTGAGAATGAACAAGGCATTATTATAGCAGATCAGACAGGGATAGGCAAAGGTCGGCAAGCTGCTGCGGTGATACGACACGCAGTTATGAACGATTATATTCCTGTCTTTTTCACTAAAAAACCAGATCTATTTACAGATATGTATCGTGATTTAAAAGCGATAGGTTTTGAAAACATCAGACCATTTATTGTAAACACAGATACCAATGCAAAAATTAAAGATGCAGATGGTAATGTGGTGTTTAGTCCGCTCAGTAGTTCCGCACAAGCTGATTTAATTTCAAATGAAATTGAATTCCCTACCGAAAGTCTAGAGTCTATTGAATACCACAAAAAGATAGGCAAGAAGTTACCAGATCCAGACAAAGTACCAACGATTAAAATACCACTCACATTAGATCATTTACCACTCGGTTACGATATGATTTTCGCAACTTATTCTCAGGTACAATCTGCACATCCATACAAACGTATGTGGATTGAGAAAATGGTGACTAACGGTATTGACGGTAGTAAAAAATATAAGAAACTCATCTTCATTCTGGATGAATCGCACATGGCTGGTGGTTTTGATTCTATCATCGGTACATGGATGCGTCAAGTATTACCAGAAACAAAAGCTTGTTGTTTCTTGAGTGCTACGTTTGCAAAATACCCAGAAGTAATGCCTTTCTATGCTAAGAAAACTGCCATTGCAGAAACTGGCTTGACTGATTCTAATTTTGTGCGCTCAATGACAAGTGGTGGCTTAGCATTACAAGAAATTGTAGCATCCAATCTTTCTGAAAGTGGACAACTCATAAGACGACAACGTTCCAACGAAGGGATCAATGTCGATTACATCACACTCGATGCAGAACCACAACGCAGTAAAAGTCGTGAGAGTGTTAATCGCATCATTAGTTTAATGAATGACGTGGTTGCTTTCGAGCAGGAATTTGTTGCACCATTATTGGCAGATGTTCACGCTTCTGCCAAAGCACAAGGCGAGCATATGTCTTCTAAACCACGAGGGCTTGGTGTAAAACAATCGCCATACTTTTCTCGTGTGTTTAATATTATTGACCAAATGCTCTTTGCATTAAAGGTTAAAGATGTTGTAAAACATACCATCAAATTACTAAAGGAAGATAAAAAAGTAGTTATTGCTTTTAAGTCCACAATGGGTGCATTTCTCAAAGATTTGAATTTAGTAAGTGGCGATGTGATTCCAAAAGAACAAATGGACTTTGTTAGAACCTTAGTAAAAGGACTAGATGGAATCTTTAATTATAATTATGTGGCAATTGATGGCGAAAAAACCAGAGAGCGCATTCAATTAGAAGAATTACCTCAAAACGGAATTGAGAAATACAATGACATCAAAAAGCGGATGTTATTAGAAAGCTCTGGACTTTCTATTTCGCCTATTGATGAGCTGATTCATTTATTGCAAACGGAAAAGAAACCAAAACATTTAGGAGGTCATTCTGATATGTTTTTCAAAATAGCAGAAGTCACAGGACGTAATCAGCGAATTGATTTAACAGACGATGAAGCGGTTGTAGAGTCTTTTCGAAGTAATACAGAAAAGTCTTTTCGCCTTTTTAATAGTGGCGATTACGATGTTTTGCTAATTAATCAAAGTGGAAGTACAGGATCTTCTGCGCACGCAAGTAAAGATTTTAAAGATCAACGCCAGCGTGCAATGATTGTGCATCAGTTTGAATTGGATATTAATACGGAAGTTCAAAAACGTGGTCGTATTAATCGTACTGGTCAAGTAAACTTACCAGAGTACTATTATATCACAAGTGATATTCCTACGGAAAAGCGTTTAATGACAATGCTTAAAGCGAAATTAAAATCGCTAGATGCAAATACCACAGGTTCACAAAAAACGAATGACAATACTTTAAAAAGTGCTGACTTCTTAAACAAATATGGCGACATCGCAGCGTGGAATTGGGTCGATGAGAATCAGGAAATGATGGAACAATTAGGTTATCCAACCTATCAAAAGAAAACTGATAAACGAGGATTCATTTCTTATGAACGTAATGGTTTTAAAGAAGGTGCTATTCGTCAATTAACAGGAAGAGCAGGATTACTAAAAGTAGAAGATCAAGATGCTTTATACGATGATTTGCTAGAACGTTACGACCATCAAATCAAGTTAGAAAAACAGCAAGGAACTTATGATTTAGAAACCGAATTCTTACCACTCGATGCCGAAGTAAAAAAACGATTCCTGTTTCAAAAAGGTCAAGGTGGTCGTACACCTTTTGGAAAAGACACAGTTCGAGATATTACTATTGTCAATAACTTGAAACGTCCATTTACCAAACAGGATATTGATGAACGTATTCAAGATGCACTCGATGGCGAAAAGCCAGTTCAAGTACGTTTGAAATTAGAAGATCAAATCAATGAAGCTTATCCTAAACTTTTAGAAGACCGAAAAGCAAAGCGATTTAAAGTCATTGAAAAGCTAAAAGAAGACCGAGAAATACTACCACAGCGCGGAAGCGGAGAAACTGAAGAAGAGAATGAAAAAATTCTTTCGGATTGGAACAAGCTCGAAGCCCTTATCAATCAGAAAACATCTCAATTGGCGACTTATATAGCTGGCTTGGAAAACATTCAAGGAATTATACTTCGGTATATCAATATGTGGAATATTGGCGATGTGATTCGTGTGCCTTTTATAGGAACAACCATCAAACCATCTTGGGGAATCTTCTTAGGTATAAGTGTTGGGAAGTCAGGAAAGAACCCATACACGCTCAGTAATATCAGTTTAAAATTTGGCGTTACGGATTCCCGTAAGATTTTAACCTACAGTTTACAGCCTGCGGAACAAAGTTTCATTAGCCAGGTGTTTACAGAGAGTCGAGGCATTACAGACGCTGATGTACAAATGGTTAATTTGGAATGGAATGAACTTATAAAAAAGGCTTCTTCAAAACGAGAACGTCGTCATATTTTGACTGAGAATATTGTTGGTGCTTCGGGTCAAATTGGGACACAAAACAAACTGATTAAGTATAACACCAAAGAAGGAACTATAAAAAATGGAATCTTATTGCATAGAGATTTTGGTAAAGAAGGCGAGGCAGATTCTGCATTGCTTCCAGTTTCTGAAGCATATCCTGTTATTAGCAAACTTGATTTAGATGACTTCTTTGCAGATCACAAATTAAGTTTTCGCGCAAAGCGAATTAGTGACAATTATTACCAAGTCTATCTCGATAAACGAGGTCTATATCCAGCGATTATTGATGAAAAATTACGCTCGTTATTAAAACGTGAGCCTGGTCAATCGCAAGATGAATTACCAGACTTTGTGCAAAATGCTGGTGATATGACTGGCACATTGCATTTGGAAAACTTGCAAACATTTCTAAATCGACTGGATGCTTTTCAGGTGCAGTATATGGGTAAAGCTCGTGAGTTGGAAGATTGGGAAATTGAAAACGAAACTGATTGGAAAGCACAGACCAAACAGAAAAAAGGAAACTTTAAATACCAATTAGGTCGTGCGTATGGTCAAGGTAGTAATCCTACCATCGGTTTTGTGAGCTACGAAGAACCAACTGCAGATAATGAGTTTGGTTTGGTAATTTATAATCGACCTCTTACTGATAAAGAGAAATACAATTACTCGCTGATTCCCATTTTCAAGAACGTTGAAGAGCCTTATCAAGATTGGAAAACAGCTATTCTTCAGACAGGAATTAAAGATGATTTTAATGCCATTATTGAAGAAGTGAGAAACCTACCATTGTACGAAGCTATTGAATCAATGGGTTATTTTATTTTAAATAATCTGCACGAAGATGGAAATGCAGAATTTGTCTTTGGGTACTATACAGCTCAGGACTTAGGACGCGTATTCTATGAAGATACCATTGCTCAAATTGCATCCATCGATGAATTAATTAACCAACTACAAATTGCTTTGAAATAGATGAAAGTCAATCCCAATAAAATGTACATCGTTTATACGCCATTCTACAGAAGTCACAAAGGGATATTTGATGGTAAACCAACAACGATGCAGGAACTAAAAAATAAATTTAAACGTGGTATGGATGCAGATGTAATCGATAGTATTTACTCAACAAAAAAAGAAGCTAACGAAGCTGCTGATAAGCTATTCAAAAAAGCAAAAAGAAATTAAGAATGAACAACAGAAAATTAGATATCCCAGAAGTACAACAGATTCCGCAGTTTATGAAAATTATGGATGATTTAAGCGTTGGGAATAATCCTTACTTAGTGGGAAGTGCAGGAACTGGAAAAACAACCATTGGCGAAAAAATTGCCTATGCTATAAAAGGACGAGCAGAAAATGATGGTCAAGAATTGCCATTTACGATTGTGAACTGCAACCAGTGGACATCGCCTATTGACATTAAAGGTGGTCAAACTATTTCTGGTTACAAAGAAGGTGCACTCATTGAAGCTTGGCGTGACGGAAAAGTTTTAATCCTGGACGAAATGCCAAAGCTCGATGCTAATACCGCTGGACTATTAAATGACGCATTGGCAAAAAGTGCGCGTGAAGACGCCATTATCTTCAATGGGAATAATGAGCCTATCAAAAAGCATAGAAATTTTGGTTGCATTGCTACAGGAAATGTAATTGGTAAAGGCGCAAGTGGAAATTATGTTGGAAACAACAAACAAGATGCTTCATTGTTAGACCGATTTAGTGGTTGCATTTACCGTATTGGTTTTAATGAAACGTTGGAACGACAACTCGTTTATCCAGCAGTAGTAGATATTTGTTTAACCATTCGTAAATCTATTTTGAAATATGAAGGTAAAGAAGCTGGTGACGACGATACTGAAGATATTATGACATTACGTACAATGCTTAACTTTGAACGTGCCTACGAGCTTGAAATGAAGCGTGAAACAGGAATGAAAGATGAGTTTGGTAAAACTTATCGCAAAATGCCAAATGGTAAAACACTCAAAGATTCTCTACATAGTTACTTTATAGCAATGACTAAAGAAAAAGCAGAACACATCAAAACAGAAATTAACCTTGAAGGCTTTTTAAATTCTTATAAAAGTAGTGGGATGAAACAGGCTTTTATTGTTGAGTTTAAGAGGCGGATTGGGTGAATTCTAAAAGAGAAAATTTGAAATTGAAATTTTCCATTTCTTATTAAGATAGGCTCTGATTTAAGTAATAGGTATATAGTTGAAAAGCAAAATTAACTTTCATAATTTGTAACTGCTACATACTCTATATCGTTTTCTTTTACTTCATCTTTACGAACAAAAAAGATTTCTGTTTTTTCAATCCAAAATTCAAAATTTATTTCCATTTGCAAATTTTCTTCAATTTTTCCACAGTATAATCTAAGTTTTCTGAACCTCTTAATTCCTTCTTTTAGGATCATTAAATTTCTATTATTTACAGCATTCATAAGATGGAATCTACAAGGCGTTAACAATATAGTATCTTCATCTATTTCATTTTCGTGAAAATTACTAGAGACCATTACTTGATACCAAAACGGGTTTTTGTCATCAATATCTGTAATAACGCTGATTTTAATTTTATTATTAACATCAATATTACCAACACGTTCAATCCAATCTTTAAAAATTTTAATACCGAATTCAACATTTTCAAATCCTAATATTAACCCAACACCTTCAGAATGGCCAAATACACCCATTCCTTTCCAACTTGCATTATCCCAAAGTTTGTTTTCTATAACAGAAATAACTTTTCGTTTATTATGAGGAATTGTTTTTAAATCGGACTTTTTCCCTTTGTGTTTGGTAGTTTTTTTCTTCTTATTTATACTTTTATTTTTTACCGGATTTAATACAAAAGGACTATCTCTCACGTCTGGAGTTATTTCATTTTTCCAATTATCAAACGTTAATCTAGGTTTGTCACCAAGAACGTTTCCTAAGAAAATTTTATGGTTTAATAATATTTGCAGCCTTTCATTTACTTCTTGAGTTTTAAATAAATCTTCTAAATATATTTTATAATCTTCCATTATAAAATCATTAATCAGTAAACGTGACATTAAATCCATACCACACTTAAAAATTTGCTCTTGGTCATTTACAGGATGAAAATTGGTATCCCAATATAAATTATAGCAATGCGTTTTTTTATCTGCAACCACTTTAAATTTATTGCTCGAATGGTGTAATTTTATGACAATATTTTCGCAGCTTGGGTATAAATTATCTAGAGATGTACCAAGAAATCCTTCTATATAAGCCAAAATTGTCTCAGCTAAAATTATAATTGGCGTTTCTGTATTAAATTGAACCTCAATTTTACAACCTAAAATAGTCGTGGACAATGAAGAGGTTTCATTTTGGAAGCATTCAATTTCTTTTATAAATTGATCCCTTAATGGCTGGTCTGCAACCTTATTATAGTAATCTTCTAATTCTTTTTCCGATTTTACATTTACGTGTAAATAGTCTTTAAATATATTACCCTCATAACCTAAGAGGAACAAAGCAACATCTTCAGACAATAATAACTCTTCCTTTTTGCAAATTAGAGGAAGGTATTCTAGTGTATCAGAATCTAAATTAGAGTTTAATAACCTTACACATAAAAAAGTATCAAATTTTGTAAGATTATCTATACCATCGATTTTATCAGCATTTTTTAATTGATAGTAAAGAACTCTGAAGAGCTCATGCCATGTTAAAAAATGCGGTAACCTACCAAGTAAAATTTCTTCACCTAAAAGGTTATCCATTAAATCAATTAGTCTAGGGTCAAGGTTGCCCTCGTCAAACCAAGGTTTTAATAATATGGAAACAGCTGACACTTTACTGGCATAGGAAGCATGATGTAAACCTAATTTTCCATAAGCCTGACTTAAACCCATAGAAGCTAGATAAAATCCATATTGACTTTCACTTTTAGATAATTTAGTGATTGCCTTGCCAAAATTAATCAAACCGTCTCTATAGTTTTTATTAGCCATTTTTTGACCACCCCTATTAATATAGAGTTGACCAGCTTCCATCTGCGAAGTCCTTGTTTCTGATAATCTTATAACTGTTTCAAATAAATCATCAAATTCTTTAGAATCCGTAAAAATGTTTCCTAAAATCACAATCATTTTTTGAAATTGTTCAAACGGAAATTCAAGCCTGCCTTCTGAAGCTAAAAAAGTTTTTTTAATACGAAGAAAAATTAATTTGTTTTCTTCGGGTTTATCAATTAAGTCAAATGACAATGTAATGTCCTTGTACATTAAAGCTGTTAATGAAGTGCTAGATGATGTTTTTCGTTTAGAAATTTTTTCTAGAAAATCAAACAGTTCTTTCTTTTCAGATTTAAGTAGCTTTAATGGAATTAGCTTTTTATCATTCGTGTGTACAGTTCTAAATAATGTATAAAGTGTGGTATAATATTCTATTGAAGATATTGTTATATAAGAATGAATGTGCTTTTTAAATTTATGATATTCACTTAAGAATGAATTATAATCATCATAATAGTTTACATATGTCCAAGCTTTTTGATACCTAAATCTTAATATCTGGCCTTTATTTCCAGTTTTATCAACTAATCGTTCAACACGGTCAAATTTTCCTTCGAGTTCACTTCTAGGTTTTTCAAGTTTTTTGCTTAAAATTGCAGCTTCAAGAGCATCTTCAACCAACTGAAAATCATACTCAAAATATCGATTTGGATTTGATATATTTTCCTCAATTTCAGCAAGTTTTTTTTCTCTTCTTAAATCATTAGAACCTAAGGATTTTTCATCACGTCTGTATATTTCAGAAAGGTTTAAAGAATCAATAACGAGATTTATTAGATTACTAGAATACACATTTTCCAAAATCCATACACCATCTAAGATTACAATATCTATGTTGAATTGTTTTATGAATTCGTCCTGAGCATCTTTTTTCTTTTTGCTTGAAGGCGTTTGGTTGGTAATAAAGTATATTCTGGTATAGTCTCTTTCTGTTCCTAGAATACTTATAATATCACTTTTCAATTTAGGTTTCCACGTTTTTTTTGCACTAATAGCAAATGCCCATTTCTCATCCTTATCCCAACCATTGGTAGGAATAAACCATCTATCTGAAATTGATTTTGAAACAGGATATGTTTCAGAATCGGTCTTACCGTCACCACCACCTGTTGGGCCAACTTGTGGAATTAAGTTTGGTGTTATCAATTTTTCCGCTAGCTTTCTTGCTAAGGTTTCAAACTGATTTTCTTTTTGATTTTTAGTTATATTATCTAACTCAAAGGCTAAAACTTCTTTGGGTAATTCATGTAGAGTTGAAATTTCTGAATCTGAAAAATTTTCAGGCCTTAATCTTCTATAAAATTCAGAAGGACTTAAAATTGACTCATTTTCCTTATTTATCGTGTTTTCTTGTTCAGACATTTATTATTGTATAACTAATTGATTTTTTATTAAAGATAAGTAGATATCTCTGTAATAAAAAAAGTGTTAATTTTTTTGTGACGTTCCACGTCCCAAACTACAATTCCGAACCGTAACACTCACAAACTCAAAAATTACTTTTATGAGCATACGTGAGTCGCCCAAAACAACATACAGCTACCAGTCCTGATGACAAGTACAACTATCTATTATTTGATAGTGTCTTCGCTTTCAATGCTTTTGTAGATGATGAGATTAAAAATCTATCGTCTGCAAATCAGTCACGATGGGATGTTATTGAAGAAAGTACAAATAACCAACTACGTAGTGGAACCGATTGGTATGGCACACCAACGCCTAAAAATGCAAAAGAGCTTAACGAACATCGTACCTTTTTAGGGATGCCTTTGGTTGCTAAGATCCAACCAAAAATTAAAGAGAAACTCACACATTATTTACAATATTTAAACGATTCTGTTTTACCGAAACCAAAGATGGCTTATAATGATCGTGGACTTGGTGTGTTCTCTTTTGAGCGTGCTGCTATGGGAATGTATCAACAGTTTCCCATAAATACGTCGTCATCAATTAATACATCTGTGAGTCAGATGAATATTGAGTTAGGAAACAAGAAAATCTTGACTTCGGTAAAGAGCGTGTTTGCTTATTTCAAGGATAAGCAAATGTCTTATCCATCGCTTCAGCTTTACATTATGGCAGGTGCAAATGCCCACGTAAAGGGTAATGATTTGCTCTATGTAGGTCTTGCTTGCGTAGAACTTGTTGAATTTATGGAATTGCGTGGCGTTTCAGTAGAGGTCAATGTGATGATTGGCACTTCATTTGGTAATCAGGTTACAATGGGTTGTGTGCGGGTAAAACGTTTTCAGGATAAACTAGATAAGAACCAGTTGCTTTTGATGAGTAGTGATCCGCGTTATTTCAGGTTTCGTGGTTTTAAATCTTTGGTAGCAATGAGCAATTATTTCGGCTTAACGATTCCTTCTGGTTTGGGGACTATTTCTGCAAGTATGGGTAACGCTTTTGTAATTGCAATTAATCCTAATGGTTTCGTATTTGAGCAAAGTTATTCAATGGATTCGGCAGTTAAGGAAGTATCCCAAATCATTATCAATTATAAAAAACAATTGCAACCTAATGGATAAGAAAACGCTGAAACAAAGTGTCATTCACAAAATAATGGACAGAGCGATTGAAATCAACAAAGCTTGTAAAGAACAATGTCGAGATTTTCAGATTATGCTTTCGCGAAAGCTTAAAAACACCTTAATACTGCGTTGGACAACCATTGATATTTCAAATGTAGATAATCCTGTGCAATGCTACCGTTACGAATGTTTTAAAACCGATGGAACGTCACAGTTGTGTTCCATTCATTATGCAGACCAGGAAGAAGCTAATGATTTTATCTGGTCGCTAGAACCGCTCTATCATCAACAATATGCCATAGATCATAAACTATAAATATGTACAAAACTAAGAATACCACAAAGGAAGCTTTAAAAGCGTTGAAGATTAAGAATCAAGATGAAATTGAAGATCTTACGGGAAGCAAGCTTGACCCTGTAAAAGCTTGGGAAGTTATAAAATCAACTTCGGAAGACTTCAATAAATCTGATATAAAAGCTCAAGAGGCTGATGCGCTACTATATAAAATGTTGCATCCAGAAATGCAGAAAAAGAAGAAGAATAAAGATGATACAGAAATCATTCGCCTTCAGGAAAAAGAACGTGCAAGAGCTTTAGAGCTATTGGAACTAGAATTACTAATCGCAGCTTAAAAACAAAATATGACTATAAAACAATTACAAGCGCTCGATATGAGCAAAGTACAACCTGAAGCATTACAAACTGCTGTTCAGGATATCCTTGACGATTATAAAGCTACTAATGACAAAAAGGCTTTTGAAGAGATAGCTAAAGAGAATATTGAAAAGGTGTTTCTGCTAGTTGAACGACTTGCATCAAAAGCTATCAAATCTGAAAAAGCCGAAAAGAAAGAGACTAAAGAATCTTCAAAAAAAGAAACTACTGAGTCTAAAAAAGAAGCGCCGAAAAAGGATGAGAATCCTACTAAAACTGTAAAGAAAGAATTAGATAGTTTAAGTGAGGACATTAAAGCGTGTCGATTAAAAATTAAGCATTTTAATGAAGAAAAACGCAAGAACGAACCACAGAAACCAAAACCGAGACGTCATACAAAAATAAAGAATCATTTTATTGCGATTGCTAATCTGATTCCGCCAGCACACAAGGATAATGTGAAGATGCAAAAGGAAGCTGAAAAGATACTTCTGCGAGCGCATCGAGGCATTATGAATACGTATGGAATCAATTTCGTTCGTGCCGAAGCTGGTGAGAAAGCAATTAAAGAGAAGTATGATAAAATGGAAGAAAAGGCTACCAAATAACTATGAATAAAAAAGTATTAATCATCACAGGTGCTGGACTCGCCATTGGTTTTGCCGAAGCTCTTATCTATTACAATCTAGGTAAGAACGACCCAACAAAGGAGTTCAAGTTTCAGATACCAAGAGGTGCAGAGCTTTTAAAAACAACCGGTATCATCATCGTAACCTCTCTAGCTACAGCAGCACTTTCTAATGTTTTAGAAAATGCTATTGTTGATAAACCAGAATTAATTCCAATAACAACATAATATTATGAAGACAATAGAACACCAGATATTCCTGAAAAAGAACAAGCTTGATAAGAAATTACTTTTACAGCCCATTCAAGAAAAAATAGAGATTTTTGATAGAATGCATAAGCTACTTGAAACGGTTTCTGACTGCGAAAAAGGAAATCTATTAGAACAGCTTGAAGAGTTAGATTTAGAAATATTAGAAGATATTGATGAAGAGTATGCGGATAAGTTAGAGTACAATGACATTGAAGAAACACTCGAAGAACAGCCAAAACTTGAAAAGTTAGAGGTTGAAAAACCTAAGGCGTCTAAAGCCAAAGTGATAGTAGAGAAAGAGGATAAGTCCATAGAAACTAAAAAACAACCAAAACAAAAAGTAATAACTGATGAATCTATTCTTGATGAATTGGTAAAAATGGGACGTACTCAAGATATTGGTCGCTCTACATTTAAGGATTTAGGTGTAAAAACTGTTTTAGGTTGGGAAACTGTAATTGGCAAGTATCGTGTAATAAGGACTAGTGTTTTTCGGTATCGGTATGCGGTATTAGTGAAATAGGTTTTCGTGGGTCTTTTGGTATCGATAGTTTTACATTATTCTTATTTAGATATAATGAGACCATCATAATTCCAAAGACCCAAAGAATCCAACTTTCAAATTCTTCATAGCCTATCAAGTATTCTACAAGTTCTTCCTCTGTTAAATCTATATGAGCTATGAGTTCTTTTATTTTCTTTGGAGAAATTAGATTTTCTTGGTATTTATCTTTGCCTACAGCATCTTTAAAGTCTATAGCAGTTCTTTCATAATTTCCATTATGAAGTATTTCTGAAATGAATTCTTTTTTTGCAGCACCTAATCTTCCCCATTGACCACTTCCTTGCCAGTATTGCAAGATCCCAAAAGCCTCAGTCAGAGTGAAACTTCTTCGACCCATAAGATCATTTTTCTCTAAGTAAGGTTTAAGTTTATCATTAAAGGTGTTTCCAGATTTTAAATTAGTAGCTTCTCGTAATAGTTTGCGTGGGATTTTTTCGGGAAACATTTGCTCAATGTAAAACACTATTTCCTTATTTGATATCTCTTCGGATCTTCGTTCTCTTAAATCAATAATACTAGAGTAGTGTAGTAGATAGATTAAAAACTTCCTAAAAGATTTGAACTTATAACCCAATAATACAGCTACAAAAAACCATAAAGGCGTTCCATTTTTAAACCTTCTTCTTTTGTAATTGTGTTCTTTCATAATTAAAAATGGGAGCGATTTTGCAATCACTCCCTAAATTGTTTTACTTCCCTTTTCCTTTAGAAGTTGAACCACTTGAAGCAGGTTTGGAAGGAGCATTACCTCTTCCTTTTCCAGATGGTTTTCCTGTTGTACTTGGTGCATTTTTTAATCCGCTAGACTTCGCCATAATAATGGGTTTTAAAATTAATAATAGTCCAAATGTAAAAGCTATGAATCAAGTGATTTGTAAACTTTGAGCGATAGTGAAATTATTTAAAAGACACTTACGTTATTTGCACCAAACCACTTCGTAATTGTTGTCATTGCAGGTACTTCCATTTTTGAGAGTGCAAGAACTACAAGGTTTTCTTTTGCTCTTGAGCAGGAAACATAAAAAAGATTTTTTGTTCTCTCTTTACGACCATCAGATGTATCACTATCGTCAAAATAACCTTGAAATTTATACTGGGATTTCCAGCTAGTATCATCAATAACTACTAGAACATTACGGTATTCCTCACCCTTAGTTCCATGTTTAGTGGAAAAAACGTTTTGATTTTGAGTATATCCAAAGAGCGCTATAACCTCTTTATAGGGCAATGCCATTACAGAATTATAAAAAACTTTTTCTTTTTCTATTTTGGTTTTTTCATCATCAGGAAGTTCTTCTATATTTTTATTGACTTTTTCTTGTAATCTTACCATTCCTTTTGAAAGTACTATGAGCTTATTCTCTAGAGCATATTCCAAAACTTCTTTGGTCGATTTAGTATCTCTAATAGTTATAAGGCCCTCAATTTTTTCATTTATAACTTTTTTATCCGAGTGTTTTTTTAAATTTACTGACTGACTGCCATTACGCTTTAAAAAGCTGGATATTTCATTATATGAACCATTGACATAATGATTTACAAGATGTTCTATTCCTGTTTTTCTTTCGATGGATGTTTTTTTATCCATAGAACCAACAAATAGAGATGTTAAAGGATGTTCTCTTTTAATTAAAGCATCTGCAGCACCCAATGGGAATCTTCGATTAAAAACCCCATAAAGATTGCCAAAACCACCTCTTTGAGCTACACGACTATTTGCTATAATCAAAATTTTATCTTCACTTCCTTCCCCAAATTCCCAACCTTTAGATTCTAACTCAGCGATTACATTGTCGTAGTTTTTACTTTTTTGCGGAATCAAGGAATCTTCATATTCTTTTACTCTTTGACCTTTTACTTTTTCAGGATAATTCTGGCTATTGATAAATTCGACACTTCCTTTTCCTTTTTCAGACCCTTTTGGTATCTCTTGTTTTATGTTTGTTCTAATGTTGTTAAGTAAGTCAATAACTTCTTGGCAACTACGGTAATTTTCAGTTTTATCTATATTTTCAATTCTTTTTGCATCAACGTAACTTTTCAATGAACCTACTCCTGAATTGTAAATTTTCTGATGTGAATCTCCATAAAACCCTAATAGAATCTTTTTTTCATTTCTAGGAAGTAGAAAATCCAAGAATGCACTTATAATTTCTGGTGCTGTATCTTGATATTCATCAACAAAGAGATATGGATATTTTGAGGCAATTATTGATGTCAATAATTCATAATTCTGAAACATTTTTTGAGACAAAACAATTAAATCATCGTGGCCGACTGTTCCATTTTCAAAATCACTAAAAGCTCTATCTGAATACTCTACAGATTTTATGCGGTCGGCTAATCCAAGTGTGTGTTTATCTGGTTTTTCTTCGTGTTTAAGAGTGTTGATGGCATCAAATTCTATAATTAATTGCTTGTTAAATAGTTTTATACAATCCCATAAAAATTCGTGAATTGTAGATACTAGCACTAAGGGGTTGTTCTCAAGACGATCTATAATCTCATTTTTAGCCACGTTGGTGTATGTAATGCAGACAATCTTTTGATTGTTAAGAGATAACCTTTTACCCTTTGTGTCAATTAAGTGGTTAATAGTTTGAATTAAAGCATAGGTTTTTCCAGCACCTGCACCAGCCTCTAACACGAAGCTTTTCTGCGCTGTAATCTTCTCTTTTATTTTATCAATAGCCTCCATTTATTCTTCTTCTCCTGTTGCTTCAACAATTTTTTTAGTAACCTTTTTGTCGATAGGCTTTTCTAGCCATTTTAAACCTTCGTCTATATATACTGGGACTTGCCAATTTGAAATGTTATCTTCAGGGAAGGACATTACATCAAAAGCAAAGTTAGTTTTTGCGCTTGAACTAGTAGGTGCTAATTCAAATGGCGATTCAGCATTTAAAGTTTCTATAGTTTTTACCTTTGCAAAGCTAAAAAGGTTTTTTACATTTTTTTCTTCGCCTTTATCATTAGTGTAAGTTGATTTTAAAAGATCTAGATTGGTATTAATAAAAGCTTCCTCAAAACTTCTACCTACAATATCGTTTTCAGTAGTTTGATATGCGACTCTAACAATATTATTTTCAATTTTATCTTTGTCTTCACATGCTAAAAGCTCGGCAATTGTAGACTTGTTAGGAATCCAATCTTTAAGTGTGTGATTAGAGGTTAGTTCGCCACCTATACCACCATTGACCTCACATCTTTCGCCATTTACAGAATCTACAGAATCAATATCTGTCACTACTAAAGTTTTAAGCTTTAAAAACTCTAACACCTCTTTAAATTTATGTGTATATGCTCCTCCTACTTCTAGAATTGAAATGTATTGGGTAGATAGTCCTGGAGCCGATTTAAAAATGAGTTGTGGCATTAACATACGTTCCGTAGTACCTTCAACAATAATTACTTTATCAGAAAAGAAAAGGTCAGACTTATGGAGTGTTAAATATTGCTTTAAAAATCTTGCTGTTTGCTTTTCGTTTGAAATTTCAAGTGTATTGAAGTCTTTTACCTCAATACCGCTTTCAATTCTATTAAAATATCGAATTCTTTTAAATCCTTTGTCGGAATCAATTCCAGCTTCAGATAAGATATGAGAGGAATGAGATGTAATCAATAATTGGACGTGTATATTGTCTTTCTTAGCTTCTTCAAGAATACCTTTTATCTGGCTAATAAATACCTGTTGCATTTGTGGATGCATATGAGCTTCTGGTTCTTCAATGAGAACAGTCAGAAATTCTGAAACCTTGTCTTCTTTTGCGTTTCGAAAACGCTGAATAAAACTCGCAAGCTCTAGTACCATATATATTAGGTTACTATATCCTAACCCATTATAACTTTCAGGTAGATTAATCTCTTCTTGCTTGTAATAATATTTAATATTATTTCTTATAACTGCCTCTGAGTCAAATTCCGAATCTATAGTTATGGGAGGAATAATAATAGGAGTTTTTGCACCAAATTTTCCTAGATCTTCTAAAATCTTTTTTAATACAATATCATACTTTTCTTTTAAGTCAGTAGATACTTCTTTTAGTTTGTCCTCAACAGCTTTGACGTTAGCATCTGTTTTATCGCGCTCATTATAATATTTAGAAAAACCAAGAGCAAGAGTTTTGTTTTTATCATTCTTCTTGTCATCTAGGATTCTCAAGGCTTTGATATCTTCAAAAGACACTATCTTTTTTATCTTCTCTTTAAAACCTAATTCAATTTCGCGTTGGTAATCTGACTTAACATCCTTTGCATAGCATCGTAATTTATAAAATGAGTTTAAATTTTCCTTGAAATACGGAATCAAAGTGACTGTCTTATCCTCTCTGTTCTTAAACATTTTTAATAAGCCTAATGTGTTAACAGGTTCATAGGATAGTAGAACACAAGCGTCATTTCTGTCTTCGTCTAAATCTGTTATAAACTCACTCAATTCTGTCAAAGAGTCTTTTAATTTGTCATAACTAAACTCGATCTGAAGCTGAATTTTAGGAAAACGTTTTTGAATATCAATTTCAATAGCTTCTTTTTCTTCGTCTGTAATTTCAGCAAGAAGTGTCTTTTCAAATTCAGCATATAATTTTTTAAACAAAGAATATGAAGATTGGGAAAAGTCCTCAAATGATAAAGAATCATCATTAGATGTGAGCATTTTAATTACCTCAAGAAGTGATGTTTTTCCAGTATTATTCCTTCCAACAATGAGTGTTATATCATCTTCTAAATTAATAGAAATGTCTGCTAACATTCTAAAAAATCTGACTTGTATGTTTTTAATTCTCATAAGCTATTTTAAGACATACAAGTTAAAAAACTTTACAGTCTATTTCATATAAATTCAATACAAAAACAACGTAAATGAATTAACAAACTGCTGAAAACTAACTTTCAGTAGTTTGCCTATCTAATAATTCGGTACGTGTCCAATGAAAAAAACAGCCTTCGATTACCACGATTTACAGCAAAGTATAGATACCTTGATTGGCAAATTTGGTTTGCAAAAAACTATTGAAGTTATAGATAGTTTGTCTAACAATACAGAGCTTACAGCAAGAGATAAGGATAAAGTTAAATTACTACTTGTTTTTATTATTTCTCAGAGTATTGAGGTCTTTGATTTAAAAGAAGATAATTTTTATCAAAGTTCAGTCCAGGAATATCGAGAAGCAAGAATGGCTTGTTATTATTTGCTTAAAAAATATACGGACACGAGTTATGCGAAAATTGGCGAAAGTTTTAGCCAATCTAAACGTGCCATTCTGTATAACTATCATAAATGTGATGAGATCCTTTCCATCCCACAATTCTACAAATCATTTGTAGAGAAATTCAAAATTTTAGAAGACAACATCATCAATTTTATAGCAAAATTGAATTAAGCCTATGCAAGATAAAATAGCTCAAGAAGTTCAGGAAGCCTTAACTGCAAGTCCGGAAGAAATTACGTTTGAACAACTTCAAAATGAAGATAGTAGTCCACTTAATCAGCCTGTAGTTGAAAAAGACATTGGTGGCGAACGTCCAATCGAAGAAGAAAAACAACAAAGTTGGAACGTTTGGAAGCCACAACAAGAAGCAAAACCTGTAAATGAATTAGAAACAAATCTAAATACAGAGACCGATTTCCGTGGTAAAGTTGAAGCCAATGTAGAAAAAGAGAAAGCGCAAGAACCATTGGACGCACCAGAGCAAGAAATTAATGGTAATGGATTTGAAGCTGAAGCTGAAGACACAATAATTGATAAAGATTTTGAAGTTCCTTTAGCGCAAGCTAATCAAGCTGCAGATGCATTGTTGGGAATGACCAATAATGTGTTGGCTGTTGGTGGTGGTTATTTTGTAAAGATTAATAAGCACAAAGAGTTCTACGAATTCGAAGAAATTATTCAAGTTGTCGATAAACAAAACGATAAGAATATAGAGCGCATAAAGCTTGATAAGGAAGATCAGGTATTACTGCGTCCATTATTGGCACAAGTTCTTCGTAAAAAAGCCAAAAAACTCACGCCAGAACAGCAGTTAATGGGTGCTGTTGTGTCTATCTTAATGAAAAAGGCGCAAATGGTTTTAGAAATACGCGCAGAAAACAGTTTGTTGGAAGATCGCATTCTAGATATTATTCGTGAAGAAAAAGGCTATTCAGACCAAGATGATATTGAAGATGTAGAAGAGGAAAATGAAGAGAAATATGTTTCAGCGAAGACAGAAGCAAAATCAGAAAAAGTGAAACCAGAACAACCAATTTCACAACCAACCATAGAAGACATTGAAGTAGAAGAAGTAGATGATGATATTACTGAAGCTTCTATTCTTGAAGTTGCTGAAGAACCTGAAACCAAATCCTAATGGCTGAAGAAAAATCAAATCGAGGTCGCAAACCTATTGCTTATAAAAAAGAAGATTTAGAACGCCAACCAATGATTATGTTGGTTTGTGGCGAAACTGGTGTTGGTAAGACCTATCGCAATAAACAAGAAATTAAGCATTATATGATGGATCATCTAGCCATTGGCAAAAAGGGTCGTAAAGTATTAGCTTTTGACACCAATGATGATGATTATCCGCAATTTAGAACCGTAAGTCCAAACCATTTAAAGGCACTTACCAAAGTGTCATCGCGTAGAATACGTCCTTATAATACAGACGGTTCGCCTATGGATAATGATGAGAAAAAAGAAGTCATTACCAAGATTATGAAGCATTATAAAAATGGTCTTGTAGTATTAGATGATATCGACCATTATATGACAGGGGCAAAAGGACAATCTATGATTGGTGCTTTGTGTACAGTACGTCATAAAGGAATTGACATTGTGCTTACGCACCAATCGGTGGCGAAAATTACAACTTCAGAATGGCAGAACTGTACGTGGTTAAGACTACATCATCAGGTAGATGATGTGACACGGTACAGAGAACGTATTCCAAAATACCAAATGGTTCGTATTGCGCAGCTTATAGTAGATGAACAATATGAGTTGTGTTCTAATGCATTTGCAATGGGTAAAATTACCGAGCAAGAATACAAAATTCAGAAAAGTTTTTTTGTCTATATAAATATGCGTGAGCAGCGTATTAAAGGGTGTAGTCGTGCAGCATTTATTCGGGCTTGTAAAAAGTTTATCGACCAGGAAGAAAGCCGAAAAGTGAAAATGCTACTTAACGAGCAAGATTTTGATGGAAATAATATCTACAAAACCAAAAACGAAGCTATCGTAAAAATGATTTCAGAGAAACTACGTTATCACGAAAATGGTATTCAAAGTCCATTTTAATAGAAAATATTTTAGTAAAATTACGTTTTAGTGGAATAAATTTTAATATTTCAGGTGTTTGATACATTTTAGTGGAAATTATTTATTTCGTTTTAATGAAAAATATTTTAAAAAATTATCATTTTAATGGAAATTATTTTACATTTTTGCTGTAAATCCACTTTTTAATGGAAAAAAATATACCAATTCACTTACAAGAGATTATTTTTAGCTCTTCAGATTCTGCAACATCACAACAAATCTCGAAGTTAGAAAAAGAAGGAACGATCCGTAAGTTGGCCAATAGAGTCTATACTTCAAATTTAGTAGATAGTCCAGAGGATATTACACGTCGAAATTTATTTCATATTCTTGGGCATTTATATTCAGGAGCTCTATTAAGTCACCGTTCGGCATTTGAGTTTGCACCAACGTCTAGTGGACAAATCTTTTTAACCTATAGTTACACAAGAAAAGCACAATTGCCAGGCATAACTGTTCGCTTATTGGCAGGTCATAAACCCATTAAAGGCGATACTGTTTTTTCTGGCGAATTACATCTATCTCAACGAGAACGTGCTTTATTAGAAAATATGGAATCTTCCCGAAAACCAGGACCAGATTCTAAAGTATTAACCTTTCCAGAAATCGAAGAAAAACTTGAACAAATTATTCGTGTAAATGGCGAAGCTGAGTTAAATAATGTAAGAGACAAAGCAAGAAAGATAGCTAAGGAGATAGGTTTAACAAAGGAGTTTGCCAAACTCAACAAAATTATAAGTGCATTACTCACTACAAAACCATCACGTATTTTAAAATCGCCAGTAGCTACAGCACGAGCCTTTGGAGTACCTTATGATCCTGTGAGAATTCAACGTTTTGAACTATTATTTACAGCTTTAAAACAACAAGAATTTCAGCATCGAGAAGAAAAAAACACCACAACTGCAGCTTATAGAAATTTTGCTTTTTACGAAAGCTACTTTTCAAACTATATAGAAGGGACTGTTTTTGAAATAGAGGAAGCAAAGCGTGTTATCGAAACTCAAAAACCACTACCAGCAAGAAACGAAGATTCTCACGATGTATTAGGAACCTACCAAATTGTTTCTAATCCCATAGAAATGAAAATCGTGCCAGCAACAAAAGAAGAATTAGTTGATATACTTCAGTACAGACATCAAATATTATTAAGTGCCAGAAAAGATAAAAAACCAGGCAAGTTTAAAGACAAGAATAATAGAGCAGGAGATACGTCTTTTGTAGATATGGAATTGGTCACAGGCACACTTTACAAAAGTTTTGACTATTACCAAGCACTTAAACATCCATTCGCAAAAGCAGCTTATATAATGTTTGTTATAAGTGAAGTGCATCCGTTTTTAGATGGTAATGGTCGAATTGCACGTGTAATGTTGAATGCAGAATTATCAACAGCATCACAAACCAAAATAATTATTCCAACAGTTTATAGAGAAGATTATTTAGGTGGACTTCGCAAATTAACCAGAAATCAAGATCCATCGGTCTATATTCGTATGCTCAATAGAGCGCAAGCTTTCAGCGATACACTTTTAGGAGATGATATGGTTGCAATGGAAGACGTATTACAACAAAGTAATGCGTTTAAGGAAAGTAATGAAGGGGTGTTGAAGATTATTAATTAAGGGATGGCAAAAAAGAAACCACGTAAAGAGTTTAGTAAACCTGTAAAGAGAATCATAGCTTCCAGAGCTGGCTATAGATGCGGTTTTCCAGGTTGTCATAAAACTTTAATAGGTCCAGGACAAAAAAGTGATAAATTTATTTCTATTGGAGAATGTAGTCATATATTTTCGGCAGCTAAAGATGGACCAAGAACAGATGGAGGTTTAAGTCCCGAAGATCTCAAAAAACCAGAAAATGGTATCTATTTATGTAGAACTCATCATCAAATTGTAGATGCAAAGTCCCAAGATAACAAGTACACTTCTGATTTGCTTACACGTTTTAAAAACAGGCACGAATTTCAAATATCTGGCGAAATAGGAGAGTATATGTATCCATTAAATTGGATAAATTCTTTTAAAATAGAAGGAACTATTTTTGAAAATGAATTAAATCTAAACCTTGGCAAGGTAACATTCATTTATGGTTCTAATGGTGTCGGAAAATCAGCTTTGATAGAAGTTTTCTATTCCATATTTTCTCAAAGAGTTCATCCAAGATGGTCAAAGCCAAATGTGAATTTTAAGGCTGAAGTTGGGTTAGATAACCCTGTGATTTCAAATTTCTCAGTAAGAATAAATCAAAATGAGATTACATATATCATAAATAAAAAAGAACATCCTTTCGTTCCTTTTCCATTTGAAGTTTTTGCTTTAAAAAACGATGTTAGACCTAAGAAAGATCATATCGGGTTTATTGCCGAAACTTTGGGTTTTGGACGAGAAGATTTAATTAATATGCTAAAAACAACATCCTTAAAACACGGATTGTTTACAAAGGAAGTTGTGATTAGGAATGTTAGAAAACGCCCTTATGTAGTTGATCAATTAGATGTTTCTTTAAAAGGTGGACATAAGCGAACTTTTGGAGCTCTGTCTCGTACAGAACAATCAAGAGTAATTTTAGATATTCTGATTAGCTATGTTACAGAATTATCTAAATATAAATCAGTATTACTTCTCTTGGATTGGGAAAATACATATAGTTTTTCTGATGGTTCTTTGAGTCCATATTTAGAATATTTGCAAAGTTCTAGCGCTCACTTTCAAACTTTATTTGTTTCGCATAGAGAACGGCCAGAGTTAGATTGGACAGGTTGGGTTATTGCTAAACTTATTGATAAAGATAATGGTGTACAAGTTATACAAACCGAAAGGTAAAACATTTACAAATTGTTTTAAATCATTATCTATACTCTTCATTTGTTTGCTCGAAGTTTTAAAAGTTCCGGAAGAATTAAGTCGTTGTAAACCTCAATTCCGATTCGATTAGATAGTTTTAGAGTTGTAATAGTTTCCAAAGGATCTTCAGATGCACTTATAGCAACAGTAACATATTTATAAAAATTGTTTTCTTTTTCTATTTGTAATGCAGGGAACCTTTCAGAAATATTTAAGAAATTCGTGCCAACAAATTTCAGTTTATTTCCTTTAAAACCTTGCAGTTCGGCATCTAATAATATGGATGGACTTATAACATCTAATTCATCGATTGATGTTTCTGTTTTTTGTGTTGAACAAATATAATCTGATATTAGTTTTTGTTCATTCTGCATATAAGGTTGTTGTTTTAAAGTAAGGTCAATGACCGTAAATGGTGGCGCCACTACCCAAGAGTGACCGGCTGAATGTTCGGCATTATCAACAGTCCAGAAGTATTTTTTTTCTAAACCAGAGTTTTTAGGAAATGTAATGGTTAAGCTACCTTTTGTTGTATAATTCCAGAAGCCTTCTCGCTCTAAAATTCTACTTAACACCATCGAGACATCTACACAAGCACCTAGTCTTCCATCTTTAATAAGCTCTTGATGTAGCAATTGAGCTATAAATGGAATCTCAAAATTTGCACATTCTAAGTAATTAGTTGAATAGTCTTTTGCATTAACATACTCAGCATATTTCTCTAAAAAGGTATGATCTCTTTGTTCCTGGAACAAGAATTCTTGTGAGTCATAAAAACCAGGCTTTTTATGATTTATATTGAATTGTCTAAAGGTGTTTTCTAAATCTGTGGCTTTCAAACTCATTGCAGTTGTCTAAAATGTTTATTTAGTTCTCTAACAACTTGGTTAAAATTGGGCAAATCTTTAATTTGATTAGCAAGACTTGCATTCCAATCTCTTTTATAAGTGTTTTGTTTGCCCTCAAATTTTGCTTGAAACTCTGCTGGATTATGACCTTTATTTTCAGCTTTACGTTCAAACTCAAAATTGTGATGTGTAATGTCCATTCCTTCAATTTCAAAAAGATACCATAGATCATAAACGTCTCTTGGTATTGTTCTTCCCATCATAGCAGTCATTTTTTCAATAATAACTTCAGATAAAGAATAGCATAATACTTTAAAACCCTCTTCAATGTCCGAATAGTCTGCAAACACCGTTCTATTCTCTAAATCAAACTCTATTGTCTCGCCACGTGTCACATCCACTTTTAAATGCCTGCTTCCCATTGCGCCTTGTAGTGGTGCTACATAATCTATATAGAATTTTATGCTACCAGATGCTTCGTGCGTTTGTACTTTCTCGTCATCTATTATTAACCTTAAACCAGATTCTTCTTCAGAGGCTTCAATTGCTTCTCTAAAGCGTTCTATTATTTCCTCATTTGATAAATCTTCATTTAACAATGTAAAATCTAAATCTTCAGAAAATCTATAATCTTCAAAATAAGTTTTCTTCAATACTGTACCACCTTTAAAAGCAATACTATCTTTTAATGTTTCGGTTTGTGAAATTCCATAAAGTACCCACGTAATAACGTAGTCTTTTTCTATTTCAATAGCTCCTATGGTGTGTTTTGCTGCTATTTTATCTATTTCTCCTCTTGCTATCATTAACTAAATGGTGCTTGTTTAATGGTTTCTAAATCTACATTTATCTGTATGCTCCAACGGGTTTTTATGGTTCCTTCTTTTGGATGAATAGGGTCTAAAACAACATAAGAAGCGGTTTTAAGTCTTTGCATTTCTTCTAAAATATAAGTTTCTATCTCGTAAAGCTCTAAAAGAAAACCAAGCCTTTTAATAACTGCTTGACTACCCATTTGATTGAGATAATTCAGCATTCTTTTAAAATTGAGTTTGTCTTTAACACTATAAATTGCCTTTGCGATTTCTACAATGCCTCCTGCATAGTCTGGTTTGTATAAACAATCGATAATGGTTTTTTCCAAGTCACTATATTTAACGGCATAGGTTTGATTTAAAAACTCTATCCATACTTTTTTTGTGCCAAAAAAGTGTTTTTTATTGTGGGTAATAAACTGAAAATTCACACCACGTATATTTTGGTCTTTTGGTATTATCTGTTTATTCACTACGACTTGTTCTACCAATGATGGTTGTGTTGTTAAATCGTGAAGTTGCATTGCAGAATAGTAGCCTATGTAATAATCTCTATCTCTAGCTAATATTGAGCCTGTAAGATGCCAATTCGGGAAAAACTCTTCGCGCTTTGTATCGTAAGGCATCATAATATATAATCCTTTTTTTAAACGAAAAGCAAGTTGTCTGTCTTCCAGTTTTTGTACAAATTTTTTCACATAAGAGTTTGTGGCATTTGGCATAAAGGCTTCCACATCTTTTACAGTAAAAGAAGGCTGCTTCTTTTCAATTAAAAACTGAAAGAATTCTGCTGTATTTTCTGTGATTACTTTATGTTTCATATTAATATAGTACATTATTTTGGTGTTCTATTGTAATATAGAGCATAGCAAATGTACTCTTTTATTTTGAAATAAATTAGTTTTAATGAATTGAAAAGTATATTTCATATTAACATAGCACACTATTTTGATGCTCTAAAATAATATAAAACATGCTTTTTTTAGCTTAATTAGCCTTTTAGAAGTAGCTCTCGTCCCAAAGTCCCATTCTGCACAGCGGTAAAACAACCATTCATTCCCAACTTCGCATTCAATCAAGGTTTAGAGACCTAGCCAGAATTTTAATTTATATCAATCAAAACAATACAAATGGCAGAACAAAATGACATCGCTTGGAAACCTATTCTTTACTGTGTAGGAGCAGGCATCGCTGGAATCGCATTAGGAACTTTCTTGGTCGCACCAATGGTTCAAAAGATGAAAGCTAAAAAGTTAGCTGAAAAGAAAAAACAGCGATTACAAGCCCAACTAAAAAATAGTGTTTAGAGACACTTTTGGGAATTAGAAAAGTATAACCCTGTTTTTAGCAGGTAAAAAAAAAGACAATCAGAATGAATTATAACGACGAATTAATGCGTTACGAAGAAGCTGCTGAAGATCAGTACGACGACTACGATAACGAAGATATGTACGACGATGAAGAGGAAGACGATTTCGATACTGGATTTGAAGGTTTAGAAGATGGTTATGACGAAGAGTACGAAGATGAATATGACGACTACGACGACTACGCTGATGATGGCGAGTATGACGATGATGGCTATGACGATTACACACGTTCAAGTATTGGGAAAATTGATCCTAATGATAGAACACTTACGGTAGTTGTAACCAACAAATCTGGTGCTGCGGCTGAAGCTGTTGTTTTTGGTGGAAATGCAGAATCTGCTCAGCCTAATGGTGTTGTAGTAGATATTGAAGAATCAAGTCATAAGGAAGTGCGTGAAGAGAGTAAATCTAACCCGTTTAAAATTGCGGGAATGAAGTACTCGGTAAGTAGTCCATTACAATTTGATAACGTACTGCGTATTGATCGTAGAACTGCTTCTGGCTCTAAGACGACCAGAGTGTATCAGCCAAGAAATGCGACTTCACCACAAAACTTCACCCAATCTCTTATCGATGATGATAACTTTGAGATGGATGTTACTGGTCAAGATTCATTGAGAGTAGTTGTAGAAGATGGCGTCACAGCTGTATTTACATTTACGATTAAAGCTAGAGCGAATCTTGGAAACCTATTAAAAGGTAATAATGTAGCAGAAATGTCTCGAGCACCAAGAACGACAGGACTTCCTCAATTGGATTTAATCCGAAGAAAAAGACCAACAGCTTTAGGAATGCGTCCAAGACGTAAGCCACCAAGACGTTATCGAAGACGACCAGCACCAAGAGTACGTTACGTTAGAAGAGCAGTAACTCGAAAAAGGCCGACGTCTCGTTTGGTAAGACGAAAAAAACGATAGTCAATAAGACAAGCCGTCAAGACTTTGTTACTTAATAGCAGACAGCCAGAGTCAAGGTTTTTACTAACCAACCGCTCTGGCTGTTTTTATTACCTCGAACAATGAAAAAGCAATCACAAACAAACAAATTAGGTCAAAATAGAATTGATTATATCGTCTATCATAATCCAGACGAAGTATCAAAACTACTAGAGCAATACGGTTTTGAAACGCCTGAAAATCCTAAACATCTTGCCGAAGCTATTAAAGAGCTGTCAAGGAAAAAAGGGCGTAAGGTTATTAAGGAGTTAATAGATCTACATCCTGATAAGAACGTTATTTTAAAACTAAACCAACCAAAAGAAGATGGTTTTTGTGGTGCTTGCTCTAACGATTCTTATAATACTGAAAGTAACTACTGTGCCAGTTGTGGTCATTCTAATTATGCTGGGTCTGGTAATGAAGATAGTTTTTTGAGTCAGTTTGAAAGTTATAAAGACAAGGAACTAGAACGTTACTATCAAACCATCGTAAAAAAATCCAACTCAAATCCTCAAGACAAAAATCTTGCGCAAGAAGTGCAAATGGTATGGAATGAAATCCGTACTCGAAAACTTGCATTAAAAAAAGAAGATGAACAAAAACCAAGTGTCTCAAAAAGCTTCAGTATTACAAAAGATGAAATGATCCTCTTTGGAGTGGTATTCATTGCTGGAGCACTCGTAGGACACGGTTTAAAATTTAATTTTAGTAATGTCAAATAAACAATCACAATACAATCAGGCGATTGATAACCTTACTTATTTGGTGCTCAATTACCCAAAGCCTTTACGAGAATTACTTGCTAAAAACAATGTGTTCTTTCAAGGTAAACCATCAAAAGAACAACTTATAAATGAAGTTGTAGAACAGTTAAAAGATGGAGATTCCGCTTTTGCGAAAGCTTTAGAAAATTTAATTCAACATTTTTCATCACAAGAAGACGATCAGTTTTGGGGAGCTATTGCCAAAGGAGCTGTAGGCATTATAGGTGGACTCTTTAAAAAGAAAAAGCGTCGTAGCTCATCTAACAATGGAGCTGCTCAAGCTGCAGCCCAAGCAAGAGCATCCGCACAGGCAGCAGCTGCAAAACGGGATATGGAAATGCGTATGCAACGTATGCGTGAAGAACAAGAACGTAAACGACGAGAAGCTGAAGAAAGACGCAGACAGGAAGAAGAGCGTCGTCGTCGGGAAGCGGGAGAGCGTAAAGCAAAAGAAGCTCAAGCCAAAAAGAAAACCAATATGATGCTGATGATAGGTGGCGGAGTTTTGGTTTTAGGGATTGGAGCAGTAGTATTAATGAAATCTGGTCGTCGACCTATGCTATACGTACAACCACCAATGCCAAGATAATTATGACTAACACATTTGCACTTTCAGACTACGATGTTTATGATGATGAATACGATAATTTCACTAGAAAGTATGTGCGTAGGCCTTATCCAAAACGAGCAATTAAAAAACGAAGGACAAAGAGGCTTCACGTAAAAAGATATGTAAGACCCTCGTTACCACGTCCAATAGGTAAACCTAAAGTTATAAAAGGTCGTCCAACAAAACTACCGCCAATAGAGGTGAGGGGTTTGCCTGTTGTGCCAAGAAGAAAGCCACCAGTAAAATCTGCATTAATCAAAGTTAAGAAAAGGGGCATAGTTAAACCGAAAACGTCTATTAAACATTTGATTAAAAAGAAATCTGCAATAGCAATTAAGCCATCACTTTCTGCTACTTCTAAAAATCAAGTGAAACAGATTGAAAAAGCACAAATGGAAGTTTCAAAAAAAGCTATGGAATCTGATAAGAAAACAAGTAAGATAGTAAAAGTAGTTGCTATTGTAGGCGTGGTAGGAATTACCGGGTTCGGTATTTATAAATTCATTCAAAATAAGAATAAAAGCAATGGACATATTAGCACAAGTAAATGAGATTGATGTAGAAGATCCAGGGGAATTACAAGAAGGATTTCTGGTAGCATCTATCAAAAATGTAGGCTTAGAAGAAGCAACTGTAAATGGTGTGGCTTTAGAACCTGGAGAAGCAAAAGGCTATCCTTTTGTCGGTAAAGGTTACAGGAAAATCACATACGACCCAAACAGAAGTACGTTGAGAATAATGCAAATTCTTTAAGCCGAGCTGAATGATTACTGGAGAAACGGAACACTTATTAGAACGCCATTTACAAGACGAATATGATGATTTCTTCGGAAATAAAAAGAAACGTCAGGCCAGAAGAGCAAAACGTAAAGCTAGAAGAATAGCCAGAAGAACTTCACGACGATCACAACCTGTGCACATTGAGAGAAAGGAAAAGCGTCAACGTTTCTTTAAAGACTTGGGAAAGGTTTACCGAGATATTGGTGGCGCAACAGCAATCGGAACAGCCATAGATTCCATTACAGCACCAAAAGCAGTAATAGATTATGGCAATTCGTCAATATCAGAACCCTCTGATTTTTCTTTAGATGTAGGTGCTAAAAAAGAACCAGAAGAAGAGAAAAAAGGAATCCCAACTATCGTTTATGTGTTAGGAGGTGTTGTGGTAATCGGTGTCATTGGTTTGGCAGTAAAGAGCAGTCAGAAAAACAAACAATATCAACAATATAATTAGTGATAACCACCATTCCATCAAATAGAGAACGCTTTAGAATTAAACTGAGTATTGTATCAAAAATGCCTTTTCAGTTAGGTATTCGTGTGTATGATCCTCGTTATGCGAACTCATATTATTTTCGCAGAAAAGCAACGTTTTCAAAAGCAGACACAAAACGAGATTTCATTATATCGTTACCTGTTTCGCCAGAAGTTTTAGAGATGGAAGTCTATGATAAAAATACTGGCGAAGATTATACTTTTGAAATTCAGAATGTAAAGATCGAAAAGATGTCGCCTGTTGAAATGTGGGCAACTGATGAGCAACATCGATTTTTAGAATTTGCCATACAGTTTTCTCAAAAAGCAGGTTACGTTCCAACTGGATTTTATGAAAGTGAAGATCACGAGTTCTTGTTTCAATACCTCGCAAAAATAACAGACCCTTTCGGTACGGAACTTATTACACCAGCGCGAACACATCGTAAGATGCCACGAGTTCAAATTTCTCAGCGTTTATTTAAGTCTTACACCATTCCTATTCGAGTAGCAATTTTGGCACACGAAGGCTGTCATTGGTTTTTAAACACACGTAGTCAAACTACAGCAGATCTATGTGGAATGAAACAATACTTGGATTATGGTTTTCCAACTATTGAAGCTGTATATGCAGTCACTAAAGTGTTTGGAATGAATCCAGAAATTGTTGGAGCTTCACAGGTAGAGCGCACTAAAGATGTTATCAATTTTATAGAAAAATACAGGGTAAATGCGTAGAAGAAAATTTAATTGGTATAACGACAAGATGAAGCTACGTAATTATTATCGTCAGCTTCAAAAAGATAATGAGGTTATTCAGGTTACGGTTACAAATCATACTGAAGATATTAGAAAGGTTACACTTTGGGGAGCAAATTCACAAGCTCTATTGGCAGATCCAATGTTCTTGAAAAGTACGATTGCCAAAAATATTACTGTAGAAAAACGTCCTCAAGATATGGTTTATAATCCTGTAAATGATTTGTTCTATGTTGTAAATCAATTATCAGATTCGGTATCTGTGATTGATGATTTAGGCGTACTAATCACTACAATTTCATTAAGTAGTTCAAATCTTCCAGGATCAATTAGTCCGGTTGCGGTTACTGTAAATACAAAAACGGACAGCCCTAAATTTGGTGTAATAGCTGTGGCGTGTTCGGTGTCTAATGAAGTTGTCTTTATTGAGAATAATATAATTATAAGACGAGAAAATATTGGAAAAAGACCAATAGACATCACTTATAATAGTTTTGATGATTGCTATTATGTTGCCAATTTGATTTCAGGGACGATTTCAAAAATATCTAATACGTATCGAGTTTCTAATTTCCTAAATATTAAAGATGCACGTAATCTTGGTGTGAATGAGGAAAACGGAGATCTATATATCTATAGTGTAGAGAATAGTGATATTTCAATTTCTGATAGTAGAGGTGTCTTGAAAGGTGTAATAGAAGATGCGACATCAAGCATCGTTTCCTTTGTCTATCATCCTGTTAAAAAACGGATGTATTTAGGTCTTAATGATTTCAATACCGTGTCAGAAATAGATCCTGTTACGTTTAACATAGTCGCCAATATTAGAGTAGGCAAGAATCCAGTTGCATTAGCCTATAATTATAATAACGAAATGCTTTATGTAAGAAACCGAGGCGATCAAAATATCACAAGACTTAATGTTGAAAATAAGATTAAAGATACTATCGTTTTAGGCGATTTTGGTGTAGGAATGGCAATCAGTTCAAGAAATGACATTTTAGCATTAAGTAATTCTGAAAATAATACGGTTAACATTTTAGGCAACCAAAGCGGACCAACAATAACTGTAAATGAAGAGTATTATGAAGATCGTGAAGATTTTCAACATAATCCTGCAATGGTTTCCCATTTAAAAATTGTGGCTTCAGGAGAAGATAGAATAAATACACTTCAGCTTTTAGAAAATTCGGTTTCGGGTAAAGAGAAGTGCAGTACGCTTTCATTGAGCAATCATCTCAGCCCTCAAAATTTCGGTAATATTTCCGAAGTATATGATATAAGTGGCAATCTTATTGATGGTCATATTCGTTGGTGTTTTAAAATTAACCCAAAACAGCAAGTGACGTTTTTAATCTATTACAAGCAATTCGAGATGTATAATATGCTTCCCGAAAAATCAAGAATATCTACTGGTGTCCAAATGAGTGAGGGCATTCCAGCATCGTGGCTCGATAACAATCAAAACAAGCTACCAGATGAGCCAAATATTTAATATTGCTTTGAGCCAGTATGGCGTTACAGAAACTATTGGGTCACAACACAATCCTACTGTATTAAGTTACTTCCATGATATTGGTCATACTTGGATTACTACTGATGAAACCGCTTGGTGTTCTGCCTTTATCAATTGGGTAGCACTTAAAGCAAACGTAGTTAGAAGCAATAAGCTAACAGCGCGTTCTTGGCTTATTGTCGGCAATAAAGTTGAAAAGCCAGAACTTAATGATGTTGTCATTTTTTGGCGAGAAAAACGGTTTAGTTGGAAAGGTCACGTTGCACTTTTTGTAGGCTATTCTGAAGACAAAAAATTTATCTACGCTTTAGGTGGAAATCAGAACAATCAAGTAAACATTAAAAAATATCCAGCTTACCGCCTATTAGGTTTTAGGCGTTTACCAGCGATTAACTCTTAAATACTGAAAAAATGAAAAAAGTAGATTATCTCATTATACAAAGTACAGATACTTCTGAAGCTAAAGATTTTGACAAGGAAGTGATTATTAAACAACACACATCGTCTATTAGAGATGGTGGTTTTAATTGGAACCGTCCAGGAATTGATTACCTCGTTTTACAAGATGGCACTTTGCAGACCATTATCGATGAAGACAATCCAACGACCATTGATCTTTGGGGAATTTCGCAAGGTAAAAATGCAATCACAGGTCTAGCGAAACACATTGCTTATGTAGGAGGTAGAACCCTCAAAGAAGCTTGGGATAAAGACACGCGTACCGATGAACAAAAAGAAGCACTTGAAGCGATCGTAAAGTTCTATATACTTCGCTTTCCAGATGTCGTCATTGCTGGTTTTAATGAAATTCCAGCTAAAGCAGATGAAGATAATCCAGGATTTGAAGTAGGCGAGTGGTTAAGGGGATTAGAGATTCCTGAGCATAATATTTTCAAAAGATAACAGATGAAAACGATACTCACTTTAGGTGTAGGTTTTTGGCTCGGTAGGCAGATTTATGTCAACTATGACAAACGTACGGCACTTAAAAAAGAAGCACAACTTAAGCAACGATTAATGTCTTTTTTAGAAGAAAATGATTTTTCTAAAACCGAAAGTAAAAAGCATTCCAACCAGATTATAGGAAACTAATAAATGGCTATTCAAGTAAATTTAGATAAACGCATATTCTTAATCCCAGAAGCAGATGATCCTTGCGATTTCTGGACAAGTTACTTTGCCAAACTCAGAAGTGAGTTGGGTAAAGAGAATGCTAAAATGGTGTGGTTAATTACTTGGAAAACCAATGGATCTACGGCTTGTACAACGAGTCCGAATTTTAATAAATGGTTACAAAAAAATGATCTGGATGTATCGAATATGGCGACGAGAACCATTGCAGATTTATCTGAAATTGGTGGAAACCTATTTGGTTTAGGAAAAAACCTAACTAAGATATTATCTATTGGTGTACCTGTGGTTTTAGGAATTGTACTTGTCGGAATCATTGTCTTATTGCGTAATTCTACTAAGAATGCCAATGTCACAGATCTTACAATGCTAACACCTGCAGGTCGAGGCTTAAAGCTATTAAGTAAATGAGTGTAGCATATAAAATATTAGGTGTAAGTGTTGGGACGCTCTTAATTGGTAGTACTGCATTAACCATTCGTAAGCGTAATCGAGACGAGCGAACAGGTAAGTTGTTATCTGCAATCAAAGCTCAAATTCAACCCATTACAAATGGTTTAATAGCAGAAAACGCATTCGACATTCATTATTTAAACAAAGTATTACAAGCTGTGAATAATAAAGTTTTGGTTTTAAAAATAAGTACAGCTTCAAAATATGCAGACCAAATTCATAAAGCTTGGGGAAGTTGGTATCAAGGCGGAGATGATGAAGAAAAAGTATATGGTGTGTTTAGAAAGATGAAGGATAAGGTTCAAGTATCACAAGTTGCAAAAGCGTATCAAGATACCTATTCAAAAAACCTGATTGATACACTTAAAGACCGCTTTGGCAAAGATGAAATAACCATAGTGCTTAATATCATTAAAGCATTACCTAATTATAGAACCGCATAAAATGGAAATGACAAAAACAAGTTGGTGGATGATTGGAGGTGCTGGAATAGGTGTGCTCGGCATTGGAACGTTCATTGTGCTTTCAAAAAAGCATAAAAAGAAAACAGCATCGAAGGCAACAAAATCTACCTCTGTTGGAAGTGGAGTACAAATTACCACAGGTAATATTGGTACCACAAAACAAGAACCAAATTGGAATAGTCCATTTGATATGAATTATTTGACCGATGTTCAAAAATGGGTGGCACCAAAAAGCATTCAAGTATTAGATGATATTACCGCCAAAAAGTATGCGAAAATTATTAAAGAGGCTAAAGGAACTTTCAATGACGATGAAGATGCTGTAAAAGAGGTTTTCGGTAAGAAATTGAGAGACAAAACGCAGGTGGCAAGCCTTTCTAAAGCATTTTATCAAATCTATAAAAAAGATATGTGGCAGTTTCTCAATAGCTTTTTGAGTCAGAGTGAAATGAAGGAATACATCTCAAAATACATCAAACGATTACCAAATTATCAATCATAATAAAACGAACAAATGAAACAAATACAATCTAAATCTGCACCATCATTTATATCTAAAAATAAAGATATTCTAGTTGTAGGAGGCGTAATAGTTGTACTTGCTGGTGCAGCGATTACTTATTACTATGTATCAAAGAAGAAACAGAAGAAAGAAGAATTAGTCAACACTACTGATTCATCTGCTATCAAAACAGTTACTTCAGTTAGCCAAACACCACCTTTTATGCCCATATCAACAAAGAAACCATTAATAACAAAATCGGGTAACATAATAAAAATGGGAAGTCGCCATCCAGATGTGAAAGTTTTGCAGCGTTACTTAAAAATCTACAAAGAAGATTTAGGACGTACAGGACCAAAACGTGATGGTGTAGATGGCGTTTTTGGACCAAAAACAGCCAAAGCATCACAAAAGAGATTAGGTAAGACGGTTTTCACACAGGCAGATATGGTAGGAATGCGCAAAGCACTTTTAAGTCTAGGGAAATGATAAGTGAACAAAATATAAATAGAGGATTTATAATCGCAGGAGGTTTACTTGGGCTGGGTTTATTGGGCTATGTTCTTTTTAGAGAAAAGAAAGAAACAACTGAAGACGCAGAATTTACAATAGTTGATGAGCCTAAACGTCCGAAATCGAAACTACCAGTTTCTGAGAAGAAATCGGAGCCAATAGTTGAAGTAAAGCAAAAAACACCTATTAAGAAACAGGAGAAAATAGTTGTTGCTAAACCAGAAGTGGAACCAGCACCAAATGATGACTTCCCATTAAAATTAGGAAGTCAAGGAGTGCGCGTAAGGCAACTACAAGTGTATCTACTCAAAAATCACGGAACAGCAGGTCTTGTGAATGATGTTTTTGAAACGGTTACGCAAGAACGTGTTTTGAGATTCTTAAAAGTAAAGGAAGTTTCAGAAGCGCTTTTTATAGAGCGCAATATGGCCAACCTTAAAAAAAAGAAAACCAATGGCAGAAAAAAGAAGCATTAAAGACCTAATCGATGGACTTGTAGACAAAGATGGTTTAAAGACTGAAGTTACAGTAACCTTAACAAATCAGACACTAACTAAAATTGTCTTGGCATTATTAGCCTCTGGAGCAACCATAGTTATTGTAGCACACATTACAAAAAATATGTTTCCCAACCATCAATTAACAACATTGCAAGCAGATATATCAACAATAAAATCAACACTAAAAAAACAATTAAAATGATAGAAGTTTTAGCACAGATTACCAAGTATCTCAATAGCTTAGATTGGGCATATATTCTCACATTTATTGTGATTGCTTATGGCTTAAATCACTATAAAGCAACTGACTTCTTTTATGGAGTTTTTAAATTTAAAATAGCTACAAGATACCGTGTGCTCATCATAGGTTTTGTTTATGGTGTCGCCTTGTATTTTATAAGGGATTACCAGTTGAGAATGATTGAAATCTTATTGCAATCATTTGTATTTGCCTTGGTATTTCACAAGCTGATTTTAGAGAAATTTTTAAATCGATTATTTCAAACAAAACCTAAAGTGTAATGAAGATTTGGAAACCTATTCTGTCCATACTTTGGCTTGCTGTTCTTATAGTAGTATTGGTGTTTTATGTTATTCCGCAAGAGGAAACTATACAAAACGATACTATTGAAAAATTAGAGAAAGCAAATGAAGTTTTAGAAGTTAAAAATATAAGTCTTGATTCTAAAATAGTAAAACTAAAACAACAGGCAGATAGTTTGAATGGTTTTATCATTCAGAACAATCAAACGATACTTAACCTACAAAATAGATTAAATGAGAAAATCAATATTATTAATGCTATGTCTGATATGGAGCTGTTTGGCTATTTCGCAAGATTTAAAACCACTAGTACAAAACATTGACGATCAAAAGTATTTCTGTTTTAACATTAAGCAGTCTCGTTTCATCGCTAAGCAATTAGAAAGCGGTCTGTTTCAGGATAGCATTATTGATGTGATGAAATTAAGAAGTTTTAGATGGCAATTATTAACTCAAAAAAAGGACACTATCATTTTTAAATTAGAGGATAAAGTTGAAAACCTATCTCTTGTTAATCTTAATAATAAAGAACAGATTAAAGAACTTAACCTAGCCATCAAAAAACAAAATAGACGAATAAAAAGAAACAAGTTTGAACGCTGGTTTTTTGGCGGAGGATTACTTGTATTAACCGGAATAATAATAGCAAAACAATGAATATAACAGGATATCAAAGTGATGCGCCAAAAGGAAATGGCGTGATAGAGAATAGACAACAATTATTAAATATACCAATTAATCATATCAACCCTAATTTGGAGCATTCGCCATTTAGGAATACATATGCTGTAATTAATGGCAACCTTGTTGTAGGCAAGGATGTAAGATTGCGTGCTAAAGATATTAAGCAAGAAATTATGGGTTGGCAGGTAAGTTTACCTGCACCTTTAGATCAAGATTTAAGAGGGGAGCATACAGGAACACTTTTGAGCGTAAAAGGAATTCCATTTTTCTATGCCATTGATAATGATGGTAAGGTTTTCCTGCAAGGTAAATTTGAAGAAATCGATGATGAAGTCATTTTAAATATAAATCCGTATTTAGCCGAATTGCCTCTTCGATTTATCCCATTTCCAGGTCCAAAAGCGTCAAAAAATAGATAGATAATGGATGTGTTAAAAATAGTAGCCATAGTTCTTGGAGCAACAGGGTTTTGGAAACTCATTGAGGTTTTACTTCAATTTGGAATGCAGAAAAAGCTCAAAAATGCCGAAATACGTAACCTGAATATTCAAGCCAACAGTCTTGTTGTTGAAAACTACAAGCTATGGTCTGAGAATATGGAAAAGCGTTTAAAGCAATTAGAAAGCAAGAATGCATTAATGAATAAAACCATTACCAAACAACGTGATCCTTTAGTTTGTATTAAATATCTTTAAATAGAAAAAGAGGAGAACTATAACGTGTTTTAGAATTATAGATCCATGACACGTACGAGTCCTCTCTTTCTATCAAGTTGCCAAGAACCATTTGGAATA
>Ga0209633_10000511_pt1 | contig 44692 bp, 37 predicted proteins | sample Cruoilmetagenom1_FD_187290 | JGI IMG/M metagenome (GOLD analysis project Ga0209633, IMG submission 187290) | Oil polluted marine microbial communities from Coal Oil Point, Santa Barbara, California, USA - Sample 1 (SPAdes) (version 2) | ecosystem: Environmental > Aquatic > Marine > Oil seeps ... | reverse complement strand
GCCTTACTCCAGAACTTCAGTAATAAAAAACAAGAAATCAAGAAAGATCGTTTTAAATTAAATGATTGAATATACTTCCATGGCACTTATCCAGCGAGACTGAAAGTTTTCCGACTAGTCGGGTTAGATTGTATGGTTAACACGCGTAAGAATTTTAGAGTATGCCAACCACAAAATCTTACGGTTAACACAATTTCCGAGGTATAATAATATCAAGGTGTTACGTGTGTTAACCATATCAGTACCTTATCGCCGAAACTCTGTCATAAAAAACAAGAAAATCAAAGTGCGGAAGGTATTGGTTTAATATCAAATAACAGGCTGTTAGCCTTTCAGGATGAAGGCTTTTAGGACAAACAAACTACACCTTCCCTAACAGTCTAATAGCTTTGTGTTGCGGAGCTTAACACACTGGAGTTTATATATTTGCAAAAACTCAAATTTCACTTTCACTCAACTGCTTAACCCGGGTCAGCGCATCCTCAAGTTTTGCCTGTTCTTTCGCTGTCTTGCGAAAGGATTTTTCGGCAGTTTCTTTTGCCGCGGTCAATTGTTCGTAAAATTCTTTTCGGGCTGTTTCATCGAGAGAAGCTGATTTTTTGTCCAACTTCTCCTCAAGATTTGTCGCTTGCTGTTGATGTTTTTTATACTGTTTTTCCACTTTGGCTGCTCGTTTTTCCACCTCATGAAGGTTATCCAGAGCTTGTGCAAGTTCACCGGCACCACCCTCTTCAGGTTCTGCATCGAGATCGATATCTTTTGCGGCCATGACCATAGCTGTTGGAGGAAGACGAGTCAGAACCCTTTCAAGGCTGTATCCTTTGGTATCGGTAAGCATTGACCGTTGTATTCTGAATGGCAGAAATACTATAGTTGAGGCGGATGATTCGGCTACCACGGTCTCCGGTGATGTGTCGGAGACCAGTACAGGCTCTGCGGGAATTCGAACATCATCGAGTTGCTGTTCAAGCTGCTCGATGCTCTTAGAAGGATCCGCGGCTTCTTCTACGGTTAGCAATCTGATGGAAGCGTTTGCCCAGAGTTCAGTCCGGGTCATAAGGTAGGCAAGCAGCAGCATAAGCCTGCTGCTTGCATCGTTGGACCACCAGACATCGATGATCCGATCTTTTTTTTCCGGATCATCGATATGACCGGAGCGTAAGGGGTTGATATGGAAGACAACAAGGTTATAACCTTGGCGAAATGCAATGCGGAGGTTATGGCCAAACTTCATTGCAATAAGCCCTGGAAACGAGGTCATTGTCTCACCGTACCAGTTACTGAGAATCATATTCCCTTTCAATGGACCGACTCCGTACCCCTGCAGGAGAACGGGTAGAGCAGTGGAAAAGTCAGGACCGGAGACGATCAGAGGGAAAATATTGAGTTTGGCTTCATGTATACTGCCGGCTAACTCTTTAAGAGCTTTTTCTTTTTCTCTGGAAACATGCGGCTCCTTTCCTTCAACGATCTCTACCGCGCTGATAAGTCCGCTGTGTCCTCCAATCCAGCCACCAAACTGTAATATCGCTGATCTTCGCTCATCGTCTCTGGTGAAAATAAGGATATGGGGTCTCCAGTCACGGTCATGTTCCGGCTCTTCCTGTACAGCCAGCAGCTGCTTTCGAATTATCTGCATACCATGGGAACGGCTGCTGTCGGCCCATCTGGAAGGAACTGCCTTGCCTTTTACATACTGATAGATGGCGGCAAGAATTGCTGCAGCCACAAGTCCATACTCTATATCGAGAGCAAAAATGATTGCCACACAGAACAGGCAGCCCAGCAGGCTTAAGTATTTGTTGAACCATTTGAAGCGGGGGCGGAACGACGGACTTTCCGAATGAGCCTCATACCAGGTGGCATAATTGAGCAAGCCGTAGGAGATAAGAAAGAACATCGAAACGATTCTTGCTACAATATTTAAATGACCGAACATGATGACGATGAATGCTATGGTTCCTGTGAGAAGAATGGCCCGGCGCGGGTTATTAGTGGAACCGGCACCCCTGGCAAAGGGATTAAGGTGTGGGAATATTTTATCGGATGCCAGTGATTGAAGGATACGCGGTCCGCCAAGAAAAGAGGCCATGGCTGAGGAGAGAGTGGCCGCAATGACTCCGGCATCAATTAAAAAATCGTAACGGGAAACATGTTTGATCGCCTGGTAGTCGGCAGCAAGGATCTCATTGGGCACAACTCCTGCGAAGACGATTACCACCGAAAAATAGATGACGATAGATATCCCTACAGCCAGAAACGTTCCAAGAGGCAGACTCTTGCCGGGATCTTTGAGGTCGCCTGACATGCTGACCCCCTGGGTGAAACCGGTCACTGCAGGGAAGAAAATGCCGAAAACAATCCAGAAAGGTTCCGGTTCTCCCGTTGGAGCCCAGTTGGCGAGAAACATCTCACCCTGCCACTGTGGAATACCGCCGCTAAAGAAAGAAAAAAGGGCACAGACCAGTAATACCATAACCAGATATTGGAAACGGGTGGCCCAATCCGACCCTAGCCAAGCCAGAATGAAGATAGCACTGACTGCTGAAAGGGCAATAAGTTTTGATGAAAGGAAAAAGTCAGGGCCGATTATTGCGGTCAGTGCTTCGGCGAAACCTATACAGTAAAAGGCTACTGATACCGATTGTGCCATGTAGAGAACGAGGCCGATGGCACCACCGAACTCAACCCCCAGGGTTCTGGAGATAAGATAGTAGTCCCCACCTCCCTTTACCTTGAGGTTGGTGGCAATAGCGGCCAGTGACTGGCTGGTGAGAATGGTAATAACATTGGCCACGGCAATAATAATAAAAGCTCTTCGAACCCCTCCGCTGCCGGTTACATAACCAAGTCTGAGAAAGAGAATGATCCCCAGAATGGTGAGGATGCTTGGCGTGAAAACCCCTGCAAATGTCCCAAGATTGCTACTTTTCTCTTGTACGTTATTTTTTTGGTTCACTTCTGGAGGTTCTGAAACAGGAGCCATTTCTTTTAATCCTCCTGGGATGAACTATGCCGGTTTATAGGTTTTGCCCAGCCATTTTGGCGGTCTGCCGCTGAAGAGTTCAATCCAACCGGTAAGTTTTTTGTTTCTGCTCTTATGGCCTAAGTTGATCAGGATCAGTGCGAAAATCATCAGGGGGAAGGGCGCAACCTGAAAGATCTGGGGCGGGATAGTAGTGAAATAGTCCTGGAAGTAGATGCCGAGAAGCTGCAGCATGCCGAAAAAATAGGCACCTGCTGCGACCCTGACGGGGTTCCATCCACCGAAAATAACGAGTGCAAGGGCAATCCATCCGATGCCTTCGCATCCCTGGGGGTGGCCCCATCCCGGCTTTACCGCTAGTGAAAAGGCAGCTCCGGCAAGACCGACCATTCCGCCTCCGATAACAGTATAGAGAACCTGCACCTTGAGTGGATTAATTCCCCTGGCCCAGCAACCATCGGGATTTTCGCCCACACTGCGAAGTATGAGTCCCTGTCTGGTGTGGTAAAGGAAGTAGTAGCATCCGGGGATGGCGAGCAGGCTTACATAAACTACTATGGAGTGAGAAAAGAACGCTTCGCCGAGAAAAGGGATGTTGGACAGAATTGGGATTGGTAGGGTTTCCAGCTGCGGTCCCTGCTGTCTTGCATAGGGATTGCCAAGAAAATAAGCAAGATCCCGGCAGAGAAAGGTTAAAGCAAAACCGACAGCCACCTGGGACTGACCAAGCCGAACACCGATTACGGCAAGGACAGCTCCAACGGACGCCCCGGTGGATGCGGCTGCAATGAACCCAAGTAGTGCAGACTGGCTTTCACTGGCAACGAGGAAACCACTCATTGCACCAAGCAGGATTGTTCCGTCAAGGGAGAGGTTTACAACACCTGCTTTTTCAGTCAGGGTTTCTCCAAGAGCTGCGAGTACCAGGGGGGCAGCCATTACCAATATGGCAGCTATAAGTGAAGGAATTGATACTTCCATCAGTGGCCTCTCCTTTTACCTTGCTGCAATCCATATACAAGCAGGCCACTCAGAACGAGGGCCCCCTGGATAACTCCGGAAAGGGAGGAATCTACCTGCAGTGTGATGGGTAGCTGGATCGAGCCTGCAGCCAGGCAGGCAAACAAAAGGCAGATTATTGGCACCGGTGCTACTTTATAACCGGCAAGCATCACAACCAGCAATGCCAGATATCCGTAACCACTGGATATAGATGGAATGAGCCGATGATAGACGCAGCTGACCTGAACTCCTCCGGCAAGACCGGCAAGTCCACCTCCAATAATCATTGCCATAAAACAGATCAGATTAGGACGAATGCCGAAAAGTCGCGATGCCTGTGGGTTAAAACCGGCGGCCTTGATCTTCAGACCGAACTGGCTTGCATTCAGGATCAGGCTAGTAAGAAGAAAAATGATAATCACTAGAACTATTGCAGCGGGTGCCACTCTCCATCCCTGCGGAACCCACATCCAGAGTTCCCTGGGAAAGAGGTCGGTGCCGCTCATTGAAGCCATTCCGGCCCGTTTCCAGGGTCCAAGGATGAGCCAGAGAACAGCTCCCTGAGCGACAAAATTAAGGCCCAGACCGCCAAAAATTTCATTGACTCCACCTCTGGTTTTTAAAAGTCCCGCTGAAGCCCCCCATAGACCTCCTGCCAGAAAACTTGAGAAAAGGGCTAGAGAGAGGAGTGCAGCGGGCGGTAACCCTGTATTGTCGAGCCGGAGAACGAGAGTAGCACCTATCGCACCGCAGATAACCTGTCCTTCCACGCCGATATTCCAGAGGCCTGCGCGGAAGGTGAAGAGCAGACCGCAGGAGCAAAGCAGGAGCGGGATCCATACTGAAAGGACATGATTGAACTTCAACCATGAAAAAATTGACCCCTTTGCCAGGGTTATACCAATTGTCAGGGGAGATATGCCAAGAAGCATAAGGAGCAGGCTGACAGCACTGAGCGCCAGTACAGATATCATAACGATACGCCGCATTTGTAGAATAATGCTCATTGCTGTTGATTATCCTCTCCGGTAACAGCTCTTGAAAGCTGTTGGTAGTTTGTCGCCTTCGTCGGTGTATCAAGCGTGATGGAGCCGTTGTAAAAGACCAGAATGCGGGTTGACTGCTCCATAATCTCTTCAAAGTCAGGAGAGGCAAAGATGATAGCTCCCTCAGCTTTTAACCGGGCATGCAGATGTTTCCATGTCCAGGCCGCAGACTGGACATCCAGCCCCCGGGTTGGACTTTCCATAAGAATCAGCTGTATATCGGCAGGGATGAGGGAGAGCAGTAATCGCTGCAGATTGCCACCCGACAGATTTTCAACTTCAGTTTCCGAGGTTCCCCTGATGCTGTAGGTTTTTATGGCATCCCGGGTTTTCTCAAGCCCGCTTTTTGAGGTGATAATCGGCCCACTTTTTTTTGACAGGATATGGTGCTCTCTGATGGTCAGGCCGGGGATAAGGCCTTCTGTCAATCGGTCGGCCGGGATAAAGGCACGGGTTGTCACTTCCCGGCAACCGGAGATCCTGCCCGATTCCGGCTGCAGTAAACCAAATGCCGACCTGAGGAACACCGACTGGCCGCTTCCGTCAACACCGGCTAGTCCCACTACTTCCCCTGACCTGATTGTTGTTGAAACTGAATTCAGGCCGGATCGGCCTACATGTGAGGTGACTTTGTGAAAATTCAGCAGTGGGTCACCGGCAATATGTTTTACTGCCGGAGGCTGACTTACAGGAAGAGTGTCGAACATGGTGTGGAGCATCTCTTCACGGTCAAACGGACGTTTCTGGTAACCTGCCATTTTACCATGACGCAGAACTGTCACCTCATCACAGAGCAGTTCGATTTCTTCAAGTTTATGGGAGACAAGGAGAATCGCCACACCATCATTCCTGAGCCTTCGTAATGCACCAAAGAGGAGCTCCTGTTGTTTCTCGGAAATGCCACTGGTGGGTTCATCGAGGATGAGTATTTTTGCGCCGTCCCGAATCAATCTCATTAACTCAAGCTGTTGACGTTCTCCAACGGTAAGCTCTTCTACTTTGCTTTCAGGATTGAGATTAAAACCAAAATTAGTGCATAGCCTAGACAGGGCGGCTCTCTGGTTAACCGGTGAAAAATCTGCAGTTCCGACCATAAAATTATCAAGTACCGACAGCTGGGGGAAGTCCAGCGGCTCCTGATAAAGCATGCCGATACCGATTTTTCTGGCATCTTTGGGACTATGCAGGTCAATACTTTCGGAATGGAAAAAAAAATCTCCCCCACTTTTGCTGATAAAGCCGGTTAAGATCTTCATCAAGGTGGATTTACCCGCACCATTTTCCCCAATTATTCCATGAATGGAACTGTTATGTACCTTCAGGCTGACCTTATGGAGGGCTTGAACCTTGCCAAAGTTCTTGCTGATGTCTGCGAGTTCGATCATTAAACTAAAGTAGGTGAGGCCTTTAACCCAAAAGATTCGTTATCTCACGGCAGAGTTCACAGAGAGCACAGAGAAAAAGCATTTATTTTTATCTCCTCTGTGTTCTCTGTGAACTCTGCTGTTTAAGTTTTTCTTGTCTTTAATGATAAGAATTTTACAGCAACGAAGCAGGTAAGCGAGCCTGCGAGACTCCGGATGAAGAATCTTCGAAGTCTACGCTATCTACGACGCCATCATTACTTAGAGGCTCCTTCCATACCTTCAAGCAGTTGCGGAAGATTCCATATCTGGTCATCTGTTGCAGTAATTTTATCTTTAAGAAAGACTGTTCCGTCCTGGAAATTAAGTGGTCCGGTAAAGAGATTAAGGCTGCCATCTGCCAAAGATGCCTGAAAATCGGCTAAGCCCTCTTTGACCTTTTCTCCCAGTGAATCACCAGCTTTAAAACCAACAGAGGACGTTTTCATATTGTTTATCGATTTCCAGTCCGGATCCAGCCAGAGAAATTCCTGTTTCCACTTGCCGCTCATAGCGTTACCTATCATCTGTGTATAGCCTGGTATCCAGTTGAAGTAGGGCACTCCAAGGCAGGCCTTAGGTGCTGTAGTGCAGGCTCCGACATAATCATATGGGATAGCCCACACATTTTTGCCTTCTTTTCGCTTCTGTCCAGCTACCACCAGGGCTTCAGTAGTATCGATGCCGGATATAATCACGTCATAGCCGGAATTTATAAAGCTGTTTGTAACCAGAGTGGGATCGGAGGTGACTCCGGGGATATTGAACCAGAAACCGATCCAGGAAACTTTAAATTTCAGATCTGCAGCATCTTTTTTTCTTATCTTAGTCCAGGCGTAGCGGGCACCAAGGTAGGCGGCGGCAGTAAGACGCCGGGTTTCCGCATTGATCAGTGGGCCGAGGTAACCAATTTTCCCGGTTTTGGAACTCATTGCCGCTGTGAAGCCTGCCATCATTTTACCGTATTCCATGCGGCCCATAAGGTTGCTGAGGTTTACCCCGGCTTTACCCGTGACGACATCATCGCCGGAGATATGGATAAATTTTATATCGGGGTGTGTCATCGCTGCCTCACGCATCCCGTCTTTCATATCATCAGAGTTGCCGATGATCAGTTTGGCTCCCTTGGAAACGAGATCATCAACCAGCATGGGGACGGTTATACCCGGTCGATCTGCCGGGTTGACTTTATCAATATAGATCATCTTGGTTCCCGGCAGTACTTTTTCCATCTCCTGTCCTGCTTCAAAATGGGCCTGGCTCCAGCCATGATCATTGGCGGGGCCGACCATTAAAAGTCCGAAGGGGTATGTTGATTCTGCACCAAATGAACTGCTCAAGGAAAACATCAGAAAGCAGAGGATTACCAGTGATTGAAATAAAAAGATGAGACTTTTCATAGTACGTGCTCCTTTGATTGGATTTGAAGGTGTAAACATGTGCTGGAACCATAAACAATATTTAATAGAGATTCACTTAAAAATCGCAATAAAGAGTTGACTTGTTTTGTAGAGAAGCAGGTGGCAAAATATGAACAGCCTGCTATGATGTGGAGCGTGATTCTATATCCCGGAACGGAGCACCAAAATGAGGAAAATAAATACATTTCAGATCTATTCTGCTTAAGGGAAAATAATGAATGAGATTGTACTGATCAATATAACCGGCAGGGACAGAAAGGGATTGGATTCAAAATTTATTTCTATCCTGGCTGAATATGATGTCAGTGTACTTGATATCGGCCAGGCAGTTATTCATGAACATATCTCCCTGGGTATCCTGGCTGAAATCCCTGTGAAGGAAAATTTTGCCGCCCTGTACAAAGATGTTCTGTACGCAGGCCATAAGATGGATCTCTCTATTGAAATAAAACCTGTTGAGGGGGATCAATATGAGAAATGGGTCGAGGCTAGAGGAAAGGAGAGGCGAATTATTACTCTCCTGGGGGAAAAACTCACTGCGGATCAAATCGCCAGAGTTGCCACGGTGATTTTTGAAAACAACCTGAATATTGATAATATCACAAGGCTTTCCGGAAGGATTTCCATCGCCAACCCTCAGGCTAAACTGCGGGCAAGTATACAGATGATAGTGAGCGGTAAGCCCAATAATGTAAAGGATATGCGGGCTAAGTTTATGCAGATTTCCCGAGAGACAGGTATTGATATTTCCTTCCACGTGGAAAATATCTACAGTGGAAACAGAAAGCTTGTTGCCTTTGATATGGACTCCACCCTTATCCATGCCGAGGTTATTAATGAACTTGCAAAACTGGCAGGAGTCGGGGAGCAGGTCGCCGCCATCACCGAATCGGCTATGCGGGGTGAGATTGATTTTAAGGAAAGTTTCAGAAAAAGGGTGGCTCTTCTTAAAGGGTTAAAAGTATCCGAGCTGGAAAATTTGACTCTGGCTCTGCCGCTGTCTGAAGGGGCAGAGCTGGTTTGCAGAACCTTGAAAGGACTGGGTTACAAGCTTGCCATTCTCTCCGGTGGTTTTACCTTTGTGGGAGATTTTTTGAAGGAAAAGCTTGGCTTTGACTATGTATATGCCAATGAGCTTGATGTCTTAAATGGTGAAGTCACAGGTGGAGTCTGTGGCGAAATCATAGATGGAGAGAAGAAAGCACAACTGTTAAAAGAAATAGCCGATCGGGAAAACATAACCCTGGCACAGACTATCGCGGTGGGGGATGGCGCGAACGATTTGCCGATGATCAGCTGCGCCGGGCTGGGAGTGGCTTTTCATGCCAAACCCATTGTTAGAGAACGTGCCGGCAATGCGATTTCAACCGTTGGCCTTGATGGCCTTCTCTATCTGCTCGGCATTCATGAGAGGGAAATTAATCAAGAAATGGTTGGGAAATCGTGATTACGCCTTCTCAAGTATTTCTATTACCTCAAAACATTTACGATAAGCTCTCGTCATGATTCTTTCAGCTTCTGTGAGTATTTTTTCCTTAAATTTTTCATCTTCAATGTCCTGCATATTTATAAGAACATTCTGGTAGGCACCCCATATGCCGGTCTCCAGAGCTTTGGCACCGACCTGGGTATCTGATTTCGAGGCGGGGTTGCCATATTTGGCCACTTCAATGAAAGCGTCCCAGCCCTTATCGCCAAACTGCATGGTGGACAGGGGCACATTGATTGCCGTCTGCAGCCCTGCCTGCATTTTTGCGGTGCGCTCCTGCTGTTCGGTTTCAGTTTCTTTTGGCATTCGCAGTCCTTCCATATATTCATTGAAAGCTGAGGTGTCGGCATCGATCATCGGAATCAATTGCCGGGTCAGTTCATGAAGTGTCGGGATGATCTTCATCATATGCGGTTGCACATCCTCAAACCTTCTTACCCCATGGGTCAACTTCGCAACCATAGCGCCAAGACCAACTCCTATGGCAGCGACTGCCGCAGATGCAGACCCTCCACCGGGGGCAGAGGAGCGGGAACCAATTTCTTCAATAAAGTCCCGGACAGAAAGAGTGGCAAGAGGCTCTTCAGGTTCTTCATTAACAATATATTCTATAATCCTCTCCTTCGGGATAAACGGGGAGATTGAATTAAGGCCTAACCGTTCAACCACCAGCCTGATCTTTTGCTCTTCCTCATAGATAAAGAGGTTTTCTTTTTCTATATAGTAATCGGCGGCCAGAAGAAGAGATTCCAGTGGAACGATTCCTACTATCTCTGATCCTGTGACAGCAAGTTGCAGGGCTTTGGCCTCTTTTCTCACCTCTTCAAACAGGATATGAATGGGTGTAACCCGAAAATTATTGAGATTAACTGTTACCTGGGCCATGTTATACTCGTTGACAAACCAGCCCATTCCCTTTACGTCCATCAGCCGGCCAGGGTCATCAGTTCCTCTGCCGGCTTCCCGCAGGTTCAGAGCTATGCGGTGTGCCTGGTTGGGGGTGCCCAGGAGATTGACATTGTAGGCGATAAGAAACATGCGTGCACCTGCAGCGGTTGCTCCCCATGAAGGCACGAATTCATCAGGTCCATAATCGGGTTTCCATTTTGGATCTTTAAGTTTTTCCTGCAGCCCTTCATATTCCCCCTGCCGCACATCGGGAAGTTTGCGTCGGTAGCCATGCTCAGCTGCCTCCTCATAGAGGTAGAAAGGGACTGCCAACTCCCCGGCTGCTTTTTCGGCAAAACGTCTGGCCACATCAACGCATTCGTCCATGGTTACTCCGGTTACAGGGATAAACGGGCAGACATCCATGGCGCCAAAGCGTGGGTGTTCGCCACTGTGGGTACGCATGTCGATTCGTTCTTTGGCCACCCTTGCAGCTGCAAGTGCTCCTTCAATTACACTTTCGGGATCGCCGACAAAGGTATAGACAGTTCTGTTGGTTGATCTTCCCGGATCCATGTCAAGGAGGGTGCAGCCGTCGGTTTTCTTAATTGCATAACCAATAGCATCTATTACTTCCTGATTGATACCTTCAGAAAAATTAGGTACGCATTCAATAATTTTTTTCATATTCTTTCTATCCTTTTTTCTTCTCTCAGGAGGCCTTTTCCCCACGTTTATATACGTCTACAACAGGAGACACTCCGGCATGGTAAGCAAGAATCGCTGGAGATTCACCGTCAAGCAGGAGGAAATCTGCCTGCTTTCCCTTCTCCAGACTTCCGGTACTCTTTGCCTTACCGATAGCGTAAGCTGAATTCAGGGTTGCTGCCGTCAATGCCTCAGCTGGGGACATGCTCATTTTCAAAATGGCAAGGCCGATAACAAAGGGCATCGATTCTGTATAACTTGAGCCGGGGTTACAGTCTGTGGCCAGCGCAACAGGGAGACTGCTCTCAATCATCTGGCGTGCTCTGGCGTACGGTTTTCTCAGACTGTAGGCGGTGGCAGGGAGCAGGTTGGCAACAACTCCTGCCCGGGCCATTTTTACGATGTTTTCATCGTTTGCTGCGAGCAGATGGTCTGCAGAAATTGCCCCGAGTTCTGCTGCAAGCGCTGCTCCTCCAAGATCATGCACTTCATCAGCGTGAATTTTGATGCCCATGCCAAGTGCTTTTGCTGCCTGCAGCAACTGTCGACCCTGCTCAATGGTAAAGACACCTTCCTCGCAAAAAATATCGCAATGGCCGGCAATATTCTGTTTATGCACGGCGGGTAGCATCTCATTGATAATAAGATGGATAAACGCATCCGGGTTTTCTTTATAGTGCGGAGGAATTGCATGGGCTCCAAGAAATGTTGCTACAATGTCCTGGGGTGTTGTTCTGGAAACCCGGTCAATTGCTCGCAGCATTTTGAGCTCATTCTCTGTGTCAAGGCCATAGCCGCTTTTAATTTCGAGAGTAGTCGTGCCAAAGGATAGAGCAGTCAAGGCATGCCTCAGACAGTTCTCATAGAGTTTATCTTCTGTGGCCGCCTTTACTGCCTTTACAGAGGACAGGATACCCCCACCCTGTTGCAGAATTTCAAGATAAGGTGTTCCGTCAATTCGCATTTCAAATTCACTTTCTCTTCTTTCTGCAAAGCAGAGATGAGTATGTGGGTCGACAAAACCTGGCACCATACATTTGGATTGGCAGTCGATTACCTGATCAATGGCTTTGGTTTCTATGTTGGCTAGAAGGTTGTTTTCTTCCCCAATCTTTTTGATTAACCCGTTTTCAACAAGGAGAGCTCCATGGCTGAAATGAGTGGTGCTGCCTTGATCTTTTCCCCCTGCCGGTACACCATTGTCAATCGGTGTATAGATACGGCAATTTCTGAACAATTTTACTGACATCCTGGGACAACCTCCAAGGTTGATGTTTTCATAAAAAGCTCTTCTACCGCCTTCTCCACAACATCATGGTCCGCCTGAAATGGAATAGTGATCTGATCCCCGTTATCATTGTTCTGATTGTACTGAACAGCCACCTCCATGGCATTGGGATTTCGGCTCCAGTTACGTCGGGCAACTCCGCCCATTACATCCCAGGACATCGCTGAACGGAGGATTTCGTCAACCCGCCCGCTGCCGTCCAAAACCATGCCGAATCCACCATTGATTGCCTTGCCGATCCCGGTTCCACCACCATTGTGCAACGCAACCATCGACATACCCCGGGCTGCGTTGCCTGCAAAACAGTGGGTGGCCATATCGGCACAAACATTACTTCCGTCTTTGATATTTGCGGTCTCGCGAAAAGGAGAATCGGTACCCCCTGGATCATGGTGATCCCTGCCCAGCATTACAGCTCCGATTTCACCTTTTCTCACCATATCGTTAAATTTCAGGGCGATAGCCACACGGCCTCCGGCATCGGAATAGAGTATTCTTGCCTGACTGCCTACAACCAGCTTGTTTTTTTTCGCATCTCTGATCCAGATATAATTGTCCCGGTCTTCAGAGCGTCGGTCCGGATCAATACAGGCCATAGCAGCCTGGTCGGTTTTGTCCAGATCTTCAGGTTTTCCGCTCAAACATACCCAGCGAAAAGGACCATAACCATAGTCGAAAATCGGACCCATGATATCTTCGAAATAAGAGGGGTAGATAAAACCATCTTTAGCATCCACTCCGTTTTTGGCAACCTCGGTTACCCCGGCATCAAAGACAGCCTTTAAAAATGCATTGCCGTAATCAAAAAAATAGGTTCCCTGTTCGGTCAGTCTTCCGATAACCCGGCAATGTCGGCGCAAACTCTTATCAACCAGTCGTTTAAACTCTTCTCTATTGGAACCAAGCAGTTTAGTGCGTTCCTCAAAAGTTAATCCCTGGGGACAGTATCCGCCATCGTATACCACATGGCAGGAAGTCTGATCGGAAAGAAGGTCCACTTTAGTCTTTTTTGCCGCCATATATTCCAGGAGATCTACAATATTACCGTGGTAGGCAATGGATGTATTGTCTTTGGCGGTTACTGCTTCAGCAGCCATTTTCAGGACTTCATCCATATTGTCCGAGACAATGTCAACCCATCCCTGTCGGTGTCGAGTGGTTATCCTGGAAAGATCAACTTCAGCTGTTATGGATACGGCACCGGTGATTTTTGCTGCTTTAGGCTGGGCACCGCTCATGCCTCCAAGCCCTGAGGAAACAAAAAGTAATCCGGCAAGATCTTCATCGTCAGTCACATTGCACATCTGACGTCCTGCGTTGAGCAGAGTGTTATAGGTGCCATGGACAATGCCCTGGGGTCCGATATACATCCATCCGCCGGCGGTCATCTGCCCGTAGGAGGAAACACCCATCTGGGCAGCAATTTCCCAGTCATCCGGATTATCATATAAACCAACCATCAACCCGTTGGTGATGATAACCCTCGGATTGCCAGGACTGGACTTAAAGAGGCCAAGGGGATGACCTGACTGCATAACGAGGGTCTGGTTTTCAGTAAGTAGTTGCAGGTATTTTTTAATGAGACGCAACTGCATCCAGTCATGACAGACACTGCCTGTTTCCCCATAAGTGACAAGCTCGTAAGGGTAGAGGGCAACATCAAAACTGAGATTGTTGTCAATCATCAACTGAAAGGCCTTGCCTGCCAGACACTCACCTCTGTATTCATCGACAGGGCGTGGGTTGATGATCCCTTCAGGCCTGAAGCGATAGCCGTAAATCCTGCCGCGAGTTCTGAGTTCTTCCAGGAATTCGGGGACCAATACGGTATGATGCTGCTCGGGAATGTAACGAAGGGCGTTTTTCAAAGCGGTCTGGGTCTGCTTTTTATTAAGCCGGAAACCACGATCAGGTGCACGTCGAATGCCCTCCTGAAAGGAAGTTTTCTCAGGTAATTCGTCATCAAGACGAATTGTCATGGATTGAGAAATGTCTATATTGGTGAGCATAATTTTCTCCTTCTGCTGCAATGATTTTTCTAAATACTTCACTAATATACTTCACAATAAATGTCTATACAACTGTTTTCATTTATAAGTAAGCGAAGGAGCATAATTTCAGGTTAAATACTGTAGCAGTATCTTGCTGTATCCCTGTTTCTAGCGTATATTAGCCAAAGTATCGAGGGGTTTTCCCAGAGTAATAACTTGTAATGCTAAAGAAATAATTGTATATACAATTAATCTTCTGGACGATTACCAACCAGGAGGTTGTCCGAGAATAAGCATTTTCTCTCAAATCGAGGTTTTTCAGAAAAATAAGCACAGCCATATACGTGATATTACGAGCATTATTTTTATGAAAATAACGGAGAATTGGGGCAAAATGTATTCTCGGATAGCCTCCTAGCTGAAGCACTGTTAGAAAAGCATACAACTGGAAAAGATATGAAAGAACTTCACATTTTACCCGGCAAGATGACACTCCAGCAGTTAAGGATTGTTTCGAGGAATAAAATCCGAATTCAGCTTGATCCCAGCTGTAAAGATGTAGTGAGAAAATCTGTGGAAACGGTGGAGGATGTGATCAGCTCGGGAAGGGTGATCTACGGTATCAATACAGGTTTCGGGTTATTGGCAAATACCGTTATCCCACATGAAGAGCTTGAACATCTGCAACGCTCGATTGTCCTCTCCCATGCTGCGGGGATAGGAGATTTTATGGATGAATCGACAACGCGATTGTTGATGGTTCTGAAGATCAACAGTCTGGCCCGTGGCTATTCCGGTATTCGTCTGAGGGTTATTAATGCATTGATTAAACTGGTCAATGCCGGAGTCTATCCCTGCATCCCTAAAAAGGGCTCCGTCGGAGCGTCCGGAGATTTGGCACCCCTGGCGCATATGAGCACCACTTTGCTGGGTGAGGGAGAGGCTTATTTTAAAGGACAGCGAATGTCGGGCAGGGAAGGCCTCAAAATAGCCGGGCTGGATCCGGTTGTACTTGGACCAAAAGAAGGTCTGGCTCTTCTTAACGGCACCCAGGCCTCTACGGCATTTGCTTTGCAGGGGTTGTTTGCTACAGAAGACCTTTTTGCCGCAGCCCTTGTTGCAGGCAGTCTCAGTGTGGAAGCAGCTCTGGGAAGCAGACGGCCTTTTGAGCATTCAATACATGAGGTTCGTGGCCATCAGAGTCAGATCGATACCGCCGCTGCTTTTCGTCATTTGCTGGAGACAACAAGTGAGATAGGTATTTCTCACAAAGAATGCGAAGGTGTGCAGGATCCTTATTCCCTGAGATGCCAGCCGCAAGTGATGGGGGCCTGTCTTACTCAGATTAGAAATAGTGCAACAGTTCTTGTGACTGAGGCAAATGCGGTTTCGGATAATCCACTGGTTTTCTCCGACAGTTGCGATATTGTCTCAGGAGGTAATTTCCATGCTGAACCAGTTGGTATGGCCGCGGACAATCTGGCACTTGCCCTTGCTGAAATCGGATCGATTTCTGAGAGAAGAATCGCTTTACTCATTGATACCCATATGAGTAAGCTGCCACCATTCCTGGTGGAAAAGGGCGGGCTCAACTCAGGTTTTATGATTGCCCAGGTAACATCGGCTGCTCTTGCCAGCGAAAATAAATCCCTTGCCCATCCTGCATCGGTTGATAGCCTGCCTACCTCGGCAAATCAGGAAGATCATGTCTCCATGGCAACTTTTGCCGGTCGCAGACTTGCGGATATGGCAGAAAATACTGGAGGGGTTCTGGCTATCGAACTTCTTGCTGCCTGTCAGGGGTTAGATTTCAGAGCACCACTGAAGAGTTCAGCGCCGCTTGAAAAAGCAAAGAGCATGCTCCGTGAACTGGTACCCTTTTATGACCAGGATCGGTATTTTGCGCCTGATATTGAGAAGGCAAGTGGCCTGATCACCTCCGGAGCTTTGAATTCACTGGCTGACAAAGATCTCTTGCCTAGCCTGTGAATCACCTCAGGGATAACTGTATATGAATAAGAATATCAATCCATCCCTTCCTCGCTATCAGCAGGTAAAAGAATATATTTTGTCTCGAATAGACAGTGGTGAACTGCAGGCTGAGATGAAAATCGAGTCTGAGAATCGACTAGTTGAGTTGCTCGGTGTTTCAAGAATGACAGTGAACCGTGCACTTCGAGAGTTGAGCGGAGAGGGTAAGCTTACTCGAATTCAGGGTGTGGGGACATTTGTTGCCAGCCAGAAGCCTCAATCCGCTCTACTTGAAGTTCAGTCAATTGCCCGGGAAATTCGTGACAGGGGAGGTGTCTACTCCTGTAATATCCAGCTTCTGCTGGAGGAAAAAGCCAAACCGTCACTGGCTCTATCCCTGGGACTTCAGCCGTATGGTACAGTGTATCATTCAATTATAGTACATATGGATAACGGGATCCCTATTCAGCTCGCAGACAGATACGTTAACCCGTCAATCGCACCAGATTATTTAGCGCAGGACTTCACAAAAATGTCCCCAAATGAATACCTGTTAAGTCTTTTTCCTATTTCGGAAGTAGAGCATGTGGTGGAGGCTGTGATTGCCGATGGCTGGATACGGGATCTGTTGAATATCAATGAGGCGGAACCGTGCCTGGTTCTCCATCGTACAACCTGGGTAAAAAGTGGAATAGCCACAAAAAGCAGTTTTTTTTATCCCGGTTCCCGTTATATAATTGGTGGTCGGTTTGCTCCGTCAAATCGGGGGAGTATCCGGGTCACTTGAAAAGCTGAAGGAGATTCTTATGGGCAGCAATCCTGTATTATCAATTCTTGGAAGACGACTCAGGCTCGCTGTGATAGGTGGAGGGCCGGGATCTTTTATTGGTGGAGTGCATCGAATGGCTGCCAGGCTTGATGATCTGTATGAGCTGGTTGCAGGTGTACTGTCATCTGACCCTGAAAAGTCAGTTTCTCGAGGTAAAGAGCTCGGTTTTCCTGAAGATAGGGCATATGGTGCAGTTGTAAAAATGGTTGATGCTGAAAAACAACGGGAAGATGGTGCAGATGTTATTGCCATTATGACTCCCAACGATAGTCATTTTGAATATTCCATGGCAGCTCTGAAACGTGGATTTGATGTTATCTGTGATAAACCGATGACCAATAGTGTTGAAGAAGCCCGAATCCTCCATGCCAAAGTAGTTGAAAGTGGAAGAATATTCTGTCTAACCCATAATTATTCCGGTTACCCAATGACAAGACAGGCCAGGGATATGGTTTCTTCAGGGGAACTGGGAATTATTCGGCTGATCCAGGTTGAGTATGTACAGGGCGGTAAGGCTGATGAGAGTAAAGCTGATTCAGTCGTCGGACCTCGTTCCTGGAAGTTTGATCCTCTGAAAGGAGGCCCTTCTCTTGTAATGGGTGATATTGGAACCCATGCACACCATCTTATTCGGTTTATTACCGGCCTGGAAGTAACTGAAGTTTGTGCTGAAGCAGGAGCGATAGTACCCGGTAGAAAGGTAGATGATTATGCCGGTGCTCTCCTTCATCTGGAGAAAGGGGCCAGAGGAAGTTTCTGGGTTACACAGGCTGCTGCCGGTGTTGAAAACAGCCTGAGAATCAGAGCTAGCGGCACAAAAGGCTCTCTCGAATGGAATCAGGAAATTCCCCAGACCCTCACTTTCAAACCTCTCGGGGCACCTGTCCAGATAAGAACACCAAACGGGCCGGGAACTCTTCCTCTTGCGGCACGGTCCAGCCGCATTGCAGCAGGACATCCAGAAGGTTACCCTGAAGGATTTGCCAATATATACAAAGATGCAGCCGAAGCGATTGCTGCCGGGATTTCCGGGGAAAAAGCTGATCCCCTGGCCATGCATTTTCCCAATTCCGAGGATGGTCTTGCGGGAGTACTTTTTGTCGATGCAGTTATCCGGTCGACCAATAATAACAGTAGTTGGGAAAAAGTTTACAGGTAAAAACGGGAATCACCAGGTAGATTTTCAGTGAATCCTTTTTTCTGTTTTCGGATCAAATAATATTGCCTTTGATAGATCAAAGCCGAGTGCCATGCTTTCTCCTGGGAGCACGGCTTTATCCGGATGAATCCGGCAGGTGGTTTTCTGGTTATTGATCTGAACAAAAACAAGAGTATCCGGTCCGGTTGGTTCTGTGATTTGAACCGGACATGTGAGTTTGTAGACAGAACTGTTGCCCTGATCTGTCGAGGAAAATGCACTGATCTGTTCAGGGCGGATTCCAAGAACAACTGTTCTCTTTGCCAATGTATGCGGATTTACACAGAGATCTTTTAGCGGCATATGGCATCGTTCTCCGTTTTGAGCATCAAGAGGGAACTGAAGTTCACCATCATGTTCAATGATTTCACCTGAGATGAAATTCATGGAAGGAGATCCTATAAAGCCGGCAACAAACATTGATGCGGGGTTATTATAAATTTCCCTGGGCATGCCGAATTGCTCAAGAACACCGTCTTTCATGATTGCAATGCGATCAGCAAGGGTCATTGCCTCTATCTGATCGTGGGTGACATAGACAATGGTTGTACCAACTTTCTGATGCAGCATTTTGATTTCGGCGCGCATTTCGACCCGAAGTTTTGCATCAAGGTTTGACAACGGTTCGTCAAAGAGGAAAATAGACGGATCTCTTGCAAGTGCTCTTCCCATGGCGACTCTCTGACGCTGGCCGCCTGAGAGTTGGGCGGGTTTTCTATCCAGAAGGCTCTCAATCTGGAGCATTGCCGCAACTTTTGTTACCTGCTGTTCAATCTGTGGTTTTGGTATTTTTCTGGTTTCAAGCCCAAATGAGATGTTTTTTCTTACATTCATATTGGGATAAAGAGCATAGGACTGGAAAACCATTGCTATGTCCCGATCCTTTGGGGCAATAGAGGTCACATCCCTGTCGCCTATTTTGATTGTGCCTGAAGAAATCGTTTCAAGGCCGGCTATGAGGTTGAGAAGTGTTGACTTGCCGCATCCTGAAGGACCGACGAGGACAAGAAACTCGCCATGGGCAATGTCGATTGATATATCCTTGAGTACTTCAACAGTACCAAATTGCTTTTTTACGTTTTCAATTGTTAAGGAAGCCATAAATAAATCTTTATCCTTTGACAGAGCCTGCAGTAAGACCGCGCAGGAAGTATTTCCCGGCGATTATATATACAGCCAGGGTCGGCAAAGCCGCAATAATTGCTGCTGCCATATCCACATTATACTTTTTCACACCGGTGGAAGTGTTTACAAGGTTGTTCAACGCCACTGTGACAGGCTGAGTTTCTCCGGATGAAAAGACCACACCAAAAAGAAAATCATTCCATATCTGGGTTGTCTGCCAGATTATGCATACAACAAAGATGGGTATCGAAACCGGGAGCATAATCTTAAAGAAAATCCTGAAGAAGCCCGCACCGTCAATTTTTGCAGCATTGACAAGATCCTGGGGGATTGTGACATAAAAGTTCCTAAAGAAAAGGGTGGTAAAGGCCAGACCATAGATAATATGGACAAGTATCAATCCCTGTATAGTCTGGGCCAGGCCAATTGTGCCCAGCATTTTAGCCATTGGCAGAAGAATGATCTGAAAGGGGATAAAACAGCCGAGCAGCAGGATGGAAAATAACACTTCACTTCCCCGGAATTTCCATTTAGAAAAGACATAGCCGTTGGCAGCGCCAATGAATGTTGATATGAGAACAGCAGGCACAGTTATTTTCATTGAGTTCCAGAAATATCCTTTTATTCCCTCGCAGGTCACTCCAATGCAAGAGCTGTCCCATGCTGACTTCCATGCATCAAAAGAAATTTCCCTGGGTAAAGAGATCAGGTTTCCTGTTCTGATGTCATCCATACTCTTTAGAGATGTGAAGATCATAATAAGCAGGGGGATTAAGAAATATATCGCTGTAATTATAAGGATGACATATATGGCTGTCCTGAAAAAAATCATAGCAACTGATTTATGATTACCTTGTGATAAAGAATAGTTACCCATTGTCACGACTCCTTAGCTCAGAATAAAGATAGGGTATGATAATGGCAAGCACAGCTCCAAACATCACCATTGAGCTTGCAGCACCCATCCCCAGTCTGCCCCTGGTGAAGGCAAAGGAGTACATAAAGGTTGCGGGAACATCAGATGAATACCCGGGGCCGCCGCCGGTTAATGCCACAACAAGATCAAAGCTTTTTATGGCGATATGGGACAGGATCATAACTGTACTGAAAAAAACGGGCCTCAGACTTGGTATGATAATTCTGGTATATATCCTGGGCAGGCTTGCCCCATCAATCTGGGCAGCTTTGATTATGGAATCATCAATTCCCCTCAAACCTGCAAGGAATAAGGCCATGACAAATCCTGTTGACTGCCATACCCCGGCAATAACCACCGTGTAAATCGCCATGTCTGAATTAACAAGCCAGTCAAAATGAAAACTTGAAAAACCCATGTCCTGCATCAGTTTTTCAACACCGTGACTGGGATTTAAAATCCATTTCCATACCGTTCCCGTTACAATGAATGAAAGTGCCATTGGGTAGAGGAAAATGGTTCTTAACGCACCTTCGATGCGTATTTTCTGGTCAAGGAAAATGGCGAGAAGTAAGCCGAGAATCGTGCATATTGTAATAAATAAAGAACCAAAGATAAGCAGGTTCTTGCTTGCAACCCACCATCGGTCATTTGCAAAAAGTTTTATATACTGAACAAGCCCTTCAAGTTCATATCTTGGGAGCATCTTGGATTTTGTAAAAGATATCCAGGCAGTCCACAAAATAAAGCTGTAGACAAAGAGAATCGTGCTGACAAATGTGGGCGCAAGCACCAGTTTCGGCAGGAGCCTGTCAGATATGTAGGAGGTGGTATTACGAAAATTTCCTGGAGACTGCAATTTCATGATGTACGATCTTTCAAAAAAATCTGAAGAGGGGGCCGGCAACCGCCTGTATGGCAGCGGTTGCCGGGGTTATTTGAAAGTCATGGCACTTATCCAGGCATTCTAAAATTCCGATTTATTCGGGTTAGATTATTCTTTTGCTGATGCAGTCGCCGCAACAAGTTCTGCTGCGGCTTTCCCGGCTGTCATATCTGAATTGTAAAATTTTGTGACTACATCATAAATTGCGCCCTGGATGGCTGGTGATACAGCCATTCCATGGGCCATACTCGGTAAAAGCGTACCGTTGGCTGCGGCTGCCGCAAATTCATCCATCGATCGCAATGCGGTGTCGTCAAAACTAGCTTTTGCGATCCCGGTTCTGACAGGTATCGATCCCTTATTTACGTTAAAAACTTCCTGGAATGTAGTCCCGAGAATCAGTCGAGCCATTGCGTTCTGTGCAGCTTGAGCATTTTCATCATTTTGTTTGAACATGATAAAACTGTCTACATTAAAAAGATATGTTCCAGCTGATTCCGGTACAGGCATGACTACATAATCCGATCCGGGATTCTTTCCGGCTGCAGTGAATTCACCTTTGGCCCAGTCGCCCATAAACTGCATTGCAGCCTCACCATTTATTATCATTGAGGTTGCCATGTTCCAGTCTCTTCCCGGAGCATTTTTATCGGTGTACTTTTTAATCATCTTGAATGTTTCAAGAGCCTTGATCATTTCGGGACTGTTTAAAGCTTTCGGGTCTGTATCTACAAGAGCTTTTTTGTAAAATTCAGTTCCTGCCTGCCCAACCACAATGGATTCAAAGACTGTGGCTTCCTGCCAGGACTGTCCGCCAAATGCCACCGGCAGAAAACCCGCTGCCTTGATTTTTTCGGCTGAAGTTTCAAACTCTGCCCATGTTGTAGGGATTTTAGCTCCGGCTTTCACAAAAATTGAGGGGTTGCACCACATCCAGTTAATTTTATGAACATTAACCGGAACAGCCACATAATTTCCCTCATATTTCATCACATCTGTAACTACCGAAGGAACGAGTTTGTCCCAGTTCTCTTTTACAGCAACGGCATCCAGGTTTGTAAGAAGTCCTTCCTCGGCCCATTCCTGGATTGCAGGCCCTTTAACCTGCGCTGCAGTAGGAGGATTTCCAGCCATTGCACGGGTTTTTAATACTGTCATGGCATTTTCACCGGCACCGCCCGCAACAGCCATGTCTTTCCATGAATGGCCTTCTTTTTCAAGAAGGTCTTTTAATACTGCAACTGATTTTGCTTCCCCACCCGAGGTCCACCAGTGAAGAACTTCCACCTCTCCTGCGAATGCGCTTGTTGTCAGCATACAGGTTAAGGTCAGTGTTGTTATTTGGGCCAGTAATTTAAAATTCATCCGGATCCTCCTTAAAAAATATTGAAAATTATTACTAAAGAATCATCACGACATAGAAGATTGGCACATTATGTTGCCATTCCTCTACACTATCTACCATATTACCCTGTTTATAGTGAGGTAAATGTAAATTGTAAGCATTGATTCCGGCAGCAAATATAGCAATGTTTGAATTTCGACCTTATCATGGTAACAAAAGGAAAAGGAGAATATTCATGAAGCGTTCGGAAATAAATGAAGAAATTGAAAATGCAAAGAAACTGTTTGAAAGAATATCTTTTAAACTCCCTCCCTTCGCATTCTGGACTACAGACGAATGGGCTGAGAAGGGGAGGGACGTTGATGAAATCGTAGATAACATGCTTGGTTGGGATGTAACGGATTTCGGCGGTGGAAATTTTGATAAAACCGGCCTTCTTCTTTTTACTATCCGAAATGGGAACGCTACCCAAAAGAACAAATATCCAAAAACCTATGCTGAGAAGCTTATGGTTATAAAGGAAGGGCAGGTTGCTCCCATGCATTTTCACTGGAAAAAGCAGGAAGACATTATTAACAGGGGCGGCGGAAATCTGGTTCTTGTTCTCCACCGGGCGACGGAGGATGAAGAATTATCTGATGAACCTCTGTTTGCATCTATAGATGGTGTTAGAAAAAAGTTTGAGGCTGGTTCGGAAATCATACTTCAACCGGGGGAATCGATTTTTCTTGAACCTTCTATGTACCATACGTTTTATCAGCAGAAAGGTACCGGTCCAGTTGTCATCGGTGAGGTTTCCGCAGTAAATGATGATGAAAATGATAATCGGTTTTTTGATCCTATTGGTCGTTTTCCTGCCATAGAAGAAGATGAAAAACCCAAACATCTGTTGTGCACTGAATATAAACAATGGCTCAATATACACTCATAGGCATAGGGGAAATCCTCTGGGACGAATTCCCGGGCTCAAGGCGACTGGGTGGCGCTCCTGCCAATTTTGCTTTTCACGCCTCAGGACTTGGTGCCATGGGGATGGTTATCAGCTCTATTGGCGATGATCCGCAGGGGAGAGAAATTGAAGTTCTGCTGGAGAAGAGCGGGGTTCCATCCCTATTGTCTAGAGATCCGGATCATCCAACGGGCAGGGTCAGTGTTAAAGCAGATGAAAAGGGGATGGTGGATTATATTATCCATGAGGATTCAGCATGGGATTTTCTCGACTATGACCCTTCTTTTAGTGATGCAGCCCGGCAGGCTGATGCGGTTTGCTTTGGAACTCTGGCTCAAAGAAATCAGACTTCAGGTAAAGCCATTAAAAAATTTATCCGGCAAACGAAAGAAAATTGCCTGAAAATCTTTGATATCAATCTGAGGCAACAGTACTACTCTAAAAGAATCATTTCAGAGCTCTTAAACTTAGCCGATGTCGTAAAATTTAATCATGAAGAACTCGATATTGTCACCAGGATGTTTTCGTTGGGAGGGGAGGAAGAGACCAGTTGCCTGGAAAAACTCATTTCAATGTTTGGCCTTGATCTGATTATCTTAACCAAAGGAAACGAGGGGAGCCGTATCTTTGCCGACAGAGGTAACGATTCAGTCTATAAACCGGAGCCAATTCAAACGATAGACAGTGTAGGAGCCGGAGATTCCTTTACAGCAGTTGTTGCCCTTGGTCTTCTAATGGGATTCAGCCTGGAAAGAATTAACAGGACAGCTAGTTCAGTTGCATCTTATGTCTGTTTAAAAAGGGGAGCAACTCCCGTTATCCCTGCAGAGTTGTTTCTTGAGAACACAGGCTGAAGGTAACAGCTTCAGCCTGTGTCAAAACTATATTAAAATAGAGTGTAATGAGTTGAACCACCAGCGCTCAACATTTTTATGTCCATCCATCTCCATATTTGCAGATCTTCTGGAATGAATTCGTATAGTTGAGCATGTATAGAAACATGCTTTGAAATACTATGGGTTGCAACTGCAACCTATTTACAGGCTTCCTGAAATTTGTAATATTTTGATTCAACCATCAACATTGTCACCAGCTACTCTCTTTTCTCACCGGTATTTCCGGCAATTTTTTAATATCCTCTTTTTTCAAATTGAGGAAAATCTGCTCATCTTCAATGTTCTCAATTGCAGTAACCGGTATACTGACTTGTTTTTGATCCCATGGTAACCCTTTTCTTATAACCAGATGAGTGATCTGCCAGGTAGAGTGATCAACGATAAATTCACTCACCTCGCCAATACGTCCGTCTATTGCTCTTACTTTGGAATGTAGATCTATTGAGGTCTTACCAACATTCATCGACGGCCTTTTAACAGTGAAAACCTTACGCTTTTTCACTAGATGAGGCCATAGTTCAATAATTTTCGGATCGCTGGTATAGCCGCTGACCTTTACCTGGGTAAAATCGTTTGCTTCAGCTATGTCCAGTCCACGTACTTCAGCTTTGGTAGCGTTCAACAGTATCAATTCCGGTGTAGTCTCTTTTATCCATCTTGAGGGTACCAGATATTTTTTTTCATGTGATTCCATATCCTTGACAGCTACATCGGTAACCTTCTTTTTTTTAGTATCGACGATTACGCACATTAAACTGCCGATGCGACCGTCACTACAATGAACCACTGCCTTTAAAGGATATTTCATTTGAGTGCTCCTCCCTCAATACAGAATCTGATTAAATAAAGCAAAACTCAACTTTCTGGACGTGGGTCAGACAGTAATTAAGCTGCCTCCTTTATCATCTGCCAGGTGGCAGGCCAAGAAATGATCTGGAATTATTTCCTTGTATTCTGGCATTTTATCTCCACAAAAATCTTTGGCGATGGGACAACGGTTGTGAAATACACAGCCCCTGGGCGGGGATGAAGGACTTGGTACCTCGCCCTCGAGTATTATCCGCGTACGATTCCGCTCCCGGGTTGGATCCGGTATCGGCACTGCGGACATCAGGGATTGGGTATAGGGATGTAAAGGGTTATCGGAAAGGTTTTTACAGCTTGTCAGTTCCATAATCTGACCCAGGTACATGACCGCAACCCGGTGGGAAATATGTTGAACCATGCTCAAATCATGGGCAATAAACAGATATGTTAAACCCAATTGATCCTGAAGATCCTGAAATAGATTGACAATTTGTGCCTGAATTGAAACATCCAGGGCGGAAATGGGTTCATCACAGACAATAAAATCAGGATTCAGGGCCAGGGCCTTGGCAATGTTGATACGCTGCCGCTGGCCGCCGGAAAATTCATGGGGATAGCGAACAGCATGATTGGGATTAAGCCCTACAAGTTCAAGAAGTTCCATAACTCTATCTCGAATCTCTGCCGGGCTGCCGGTTTTATTGACAACCATTGGTTCCGCAATAATTTTTGCAACTGAATGCCTGGGATTAAGGGAATCATACGAATCTTGAAAAATCATTTGCATCCTGGGTCGTAAATGACGCAGTTCATTATCATTTAATGCAGTAATTTCAATATCTTCAAGAAAAACTTTACCCGAGGTGGGTTTAAGTAAATTTAAAATCGCCCGGCCCGTAGTTGATTTTCCACAGCCACTTTCTCCAACCACTCCAAGGGTTTCACCTTTCATAATATCAAAGGAAACATTATTAACCGCTTTAACCGCACCGACCTGTTTGCTCCAGATAATCCCCTTTGTTATTGGAAAGTGTTTTTTTAGGTTCTGAACCCGCACCATGATCTGATTTTCCGTGGTACTGTCTGGTTTTTGTGAACGTATATGCTCAGACATGTCCTCTTGGCCTCCTGTTTTCAACATCAAAAAAACAGCTTACAACATGATTTTCGCCTACCATTATCTGCTGAGGGATTTCTTTCCAGCAGCGATCAAATGTATAGGGACAGCGCCATGCAAACTGGCAATGGTGAGGTTCTTCCATCAGATCCGGAGGCATACCATCAATGCTCGTAAGCCGGGAATCTTCATGTCCTTTTACGCTGGGTAAGGCATTCATCAGGCCAATGGTATATGGATGTTGAGGGTTTGCATAAAGATCCTGAGCTTCGGCTATTTCTACCGGAGCACCGGCGTACATGACCAGCACCCGATCAGCCATTCCAGCCACAACGCCCAGGTCATGGGTAATCCATACCACTGCAATTTTGAACTCTTTTTGCAACTCTTTGGTTAAATCAACAATTTGTGCCTGTACAGTGACATCCAGGGCAGTGGTTGGCTCATCAGCAATCACAATTTTCGGATTGCAGGCCATGGACACTGCGATCATGACCCTCTGGCGCATGCCGCCTGAAAACTGGTGGGGAAAGTTGTCATACCGCTGTCGTGCCCCCGGAATTCCCACCCGGTCAAGAAGTTTGATGGTCTTTTCTTTAGCCTTTGCATGACTAAGCCCCAAATGCTCCATAGTTGACTCCGATATCTGTCGCCCTATTGTCATAACCGGATTCAGAGCGCTTAAAGCGTCTTGGAAAATAAAGCCAATTTTGCCCCCCCGAATTTTGGAAATACCTGATCGGTTCAATTTAAGCAAATCGACCGGCTCTTTTCCGGCGCCATAAAACCAGGCCTCTCCATTTTCAATTTTGGCAGGCGGCATGGGTAGTAAATGAAGCAATGACAGCATACTGACACTCTTGCCGCTGCCACTTTCACCTACGATGGCAAGGGTTTCACCTTTCTGAAGATCAAAAGAGACATTGTTGAGAGCATGTACCACACCATCGAATGTATGAAATTTGATTACCAGATTTTTAACACTCAGAATTTTTGTCATTCATTACTCCTTCACTGCCTTTTGCCATAATGTTGATCCTGTTTCAGCGTTTAGTTCTCCGTAAACGTGGGTCAAGAACGTCCCTCAGCCAATCCCCAAACAAGTTCATCCCCAGCCCGGTAAAAACTATGGCCAACCCGGGAAAAGTCGCAATCCATGGATAAATTGTCAGATATTGACGACCAGAAGCCAGCATATTACCCCAGCTGGGTGTACTGGGCGGAACGCTCAGTCCTAAAAACCCAAGACCTGCCTCGTAAAAAATCATACCTGACATTTCAAAGGTGGCAATGGTGATCAAAGGACCCAGCAAATTTGGCAGAATATGGCTATAGAGAATCCTGGTTCTTGTGGCGCCAATACTGAGAGCAGATTCCACAAAACCTGATTCACGCAATCGCAGTACCTCACCCCGCGTAATCCTTGCGAAAATGGGAATATTTGTAAATCCAAAAATAAGAATAACGTTAAAGAGACTCCGGCCTAAAATTGAGGCTATAAACACCACAAATACGAGGTACGGCAAGGCGAGAATCATGTTGACGCCTCCCATGATGAAACTATCAACCCGGCCGCCGATATAACCTGAAATCAGCCCAATAGTCATCCCCAGAGAGCATGCTATAAGAACCCCGAAAAATCCAACAGTCAACGATACCCGGCTGCCGTAAATAATTCTGCTTAACATATCCCGACCAAGGTTATCCGTTCCTAAAATATGGGCCATAGTCCCTTTCTCAGACCAGGCCGGTGGTTGTTTGGCTGCCATCAGATCCTGTTTCAGCGGATCGTAGGGTGATAACACAGGGGAAAATACTGCTGTCGCGACAACTATTAAAAACATGGCCAGGCCGAGCATACCTGCCTTATCACGATAAAGTAACCGCCATACATAAACAAATTTGGACCATATACCGCCTTCAACTTCTTCATCAATCCGTGACCCAGTGGATTTTATTATCGCTTCATTATCCATATTTACTATTCTCCGTATCTGATTCTTGGGTCTGCCATTCCATAGGCAATATCAGCCGTCAAGTTGAGTGAGACCACAACAAGACTGGTGAAAAATGCAATTGCCTGTACCAGGGCAAAATCTCTGTTGCCAATGGATTCAGCAAGGAGATTACCAAGGCCCGGCCAGGAAAATATGGTTTCAATATAAATGGAACCGCTTAAAAGGTAACCGAATTGAACCCCGAGAATACTGATCAAAGGAATGGCGGCATTACGCAGGATATGTTTGATATAGATACGCCGGTCAGCCAGTCCTTTGCTATATGCCGTTCGTACAAAGTCTTCGTTTTTAATTTCCAGCACGGCTGATCGGGTAAACCGTACTAATTGCCCCATGGTGAACAGCCCCAGGGCAAAGGCCGGCAGTATTACAGATTTGGTCGGCAGGGCAAGGCCCATGAACTGCCGGGTTTCTCGTCCAAAAGAGGGAAACCAGCCCAGGCCGACAGCAAAAACCATGATTAAAATCAGGGCCAGCCAGAAATTAGGTATGGTCTGGCCTATAAGCCCTGCTCCTCTGGCAAGAGTATCCCAGATGCTACCAGGATTAGAACCTCCAAGCAGCCCCAGTGGAATTCCAACAACCATGGCAAAGAGCAAAGCCATGGACGCAAGCTCCACTGTAGCCGGTAATCGCTCGAGAATAAGCTCCATAGCTGGTTGGTGATGGCGTAGGGACATACCGAAATCCCCTCTAACTGCCTTACTTACAAAATCGGCAAATTGTACCATCACAGGACGGTTAAATCCCAGTTCCTCACGCAATTCTTCAACCTGCTCAGGGGAGGCGTTACGCGATACCATCAGCGCAACAGGATCTCCGGTGAGCTGAAGCATAAAAAAGACAATAAACAGTACGCCGACCAACATTATAAAGGATTGAATTAAACGGGAGAGAATATAGCGTTGCATATGATCACACCTTTGATGGCGTCGTAAAAACTCTTCATCCGGAGTCTCGCAGGTTCGCTTACCTGTTTCGTTGTAGCATTTTTTCCATCATTACGATGTACTCTAGTACGCCGTAATAATAGAAAAATTACACGTCTCACATATGAATCTTTTTACTTAGCCATCTCAAATAATGCATTTTTATGAGATGGTCGCCTTTAGGTTTTGGAAAATCTTGTATTAACGGCGTTCATCCATAGATGATGAACGCCGATACAGTAATCGCGAGCGATTATTCCAGGTATGTACCTTTGAGGTAATAATTTTCAGCAGCACGAGGTTTATAATCTTTAACTTTGGGATTCATTGCCTCGAAGGTAATTGGCTGATAGAGATAAATAAACGGCGGGTTTTCCATCATATAGCCCTGCAATTCGACATATAACTTTGCCCGGGCATCATCGTCCACAGTTGTACCGATTTTTTCCAGCAGGTCATCAATTTTCGGATCAGACCAGGCAGAATAACTGGCCTTCATTCCTCCTAGAGCACCTTTTAAACGAGGCAAAGCTTCCCCTGTAGCCTCGGACCAGCTGTCGCCAAACAGTGGCGGCAATTCCTTTTTTGCTTCCATATTCCAGTATTTGCCGGATTCCATAAGATCAAGGTTAGCTTTAATACCCACGGCTTCAAGGTAGCCCTGAATGGCTTCACAAACTTGTTCAAAATTGGTGTACGCACCTATGGGAGCAGCAAAATCAATTTCAAAGCCATCGGGAAATCCTGCCTTGGCCAGTAATTGTTTCGCTTTTTCAGGGTCATAACCAAAGGGCTTATTGTCTTTATCATAACCCCAGTTCCCAGAGGTAACAAAGCCGGCAATAGGATGGCCATGACCGTTAAGAAGAGCTTTGATGATGGCATCCACATCCACTGCATAGTTCATTGCCTGACGTACCAATGGGTTTTCTGTGGGTTTACCTTTGCCCGAAGTCAAGTTGTTAAATGTGATATAATAAACCCTGTCGACCGGATAGGTTTTCAGCATGACATTTGACAACCCTTTTAAGCTGTCTGCTTCTTCCGCACTCAAACGCGTTACAATATCAATTTCTCCTGTCTTAATAGCTGCCACTCGGGTGGCGGATTCAGGGATTGGCCGGAAGATCAGGTTTTTGACTTTTGGAAACCCTTTTTGCCAATAGTTCGGATTAGCTTCAAAAATAATCCTGTCACCTTTTTTCCACTGTTTGAACACAAATGGACCGGTGCCCACAGGATGTTTCTGAAAACCATTTTCACCTACCTCGGCATGATATTTGGGAGGAACCATTGCCCAGTATTCCGACAGCATTCGGAGCATCAGAGGGTTAGGCCCTTTGGTGGAAATTGTCACAGTATAGTCATCAATCTTTTTAACCGACTCTGCCATAGCCCATTTATCTTTCCACTGCATTTTTGTTCCGCTTCCGCGCTTCCATGAAAACACCACGGCATCGGCATTAAAGGGTTCACCATTGTGGAAAACAACATCCTTGCGCAATTTAAAGGTGTATGCCGTTCCATCCTTGGAAACCGTCCAGCTTTCAGCCAGTGCAGGAACCGACTTGCCGGTATCGTCGGTCCAGACCAGCGGATCATATATCTGCCAACTTACATTGTGGGCATTACGTTCCGAACTCATGGGTAGATCAATAGCATTGGGCATGGCACTAAGTCCCACTCGCAATGTACCCTGGGGTGCCGCAAACACAGTACATGGAAGGCTTAACAAAACCAGCATAAGCAGTGGAAAAACTAATTTTAACTTTTTCATCCTAATCCTCCTATTTTTGATGAGATTAATCTCCTGTGGAGAGAATATTTAATACCTGTCATAAATTATTACTTTTTCTAGTCAGGCATTTCGGTAAAAATAATTCCAGGGGGCCTCCAAAATACTCGTCGGAGGAGCTTACTCTTAATTGGAAGGAAAGCTAAATAGCCCACTCCAGGCCAAGATCACGCAGTTTCCCCGTCCTGGGGACCAGTAATATCATCCCAGCCCATCAGATCATAATATTGGCCACGCATCTCGGTAAAGGCATCTTTATCAACACATCAGCCCTTGGCAAAGTCCATCAGGAAGCCTTTCAAAAAGGCGCTGGGGGAGGGTATCATCCTTTGAGGTAAATTCTTGCTGCCAAAAACAACTCCCATTCCCCCACGACCGGCAGCATGATTGAAGTCACCTATCAGACATGCAAACCGAACCAGTTTTTCACCGGTGATCCCACACTGGAGAATGCTGATGTTTTTATCCCCATGTTCATCTGACAGTGCGTCGTGGGCTTCTAAAACAGCTTTACCATAGAGATGTGCTGCATTTTTTATTTCGACATTATCTCTATCCACAAGGAGATATCTGGGGCCGGCAGCTTTCCCGGTGACCACAATACCATCATAAAGAACAAAATATCTCATATATGGACAGACACAAGTTGTGTGTCGAATTCTGTGCTTATCTGCAGGTCGGTCCTGTCTGTTACACCGGACCATTTTACGCGGGACACTTGAGGGGAAATGCGTCGATTGACTGGATTTATGTTTAAGAACAAGAACCAGTTCGTCTTATTTTGAACAATGCATACTCAACGATAAGCATCAAATTCTCCGGCAAAATATATCGTATACTAACTAATTTGTCAATTGAGTTTTTAATGGTAATGTCCTATCTCTATTGAAATGTACTACGTAAGACTTTATGGTTTAGTTGGTAGAATATATCGGATCCTATGCTTTTTGTGTGTCTTTGCTGTAAGTTTTAGTCTAAAGAAATGATGAAAAAAAGAGGGGTTGCGATGACTAATATCAACGATGAACGATGCAGAAATCTTTTGATAGCCTTGAGGAAAATAATCCAGGCTATAGATCAACATTCAATCAGTTTGAAAAAGAAATTTGGCTTGACAGGGCCTCAGTTAATTATTTTACAGTCGGTGTTGACCAATGATCTACTTTCTGTCACACAGCTTTCAAGAAATGTGAGTTTAAGTCAGGCCACCGTGACCGACATTACAAAACGCCTTGAAACAAAAGAATATATTACAAGAGAACGAAGTATGGAAGATAAACGGAAGACTAATATTGTGCTCACAGAGAAAGGGAGGACTATCTTGAAGGAAGTTCCCCCGTTTCTTCAGGAGCAGTTTACCGAACGATTTTCCAAGTTGCAGAGCTGGGAACAGTTGATGATCGAAAGTTCTTTTGAACGTGTGGTCTCTATGATGTCAGCGGAAGATATTGACGCATCTCCAATGATGATAATTGGTTCAATGGGTTTTAACCCGAATAAATCGGAATTTTAGAATGCTTGGATGAGTGTCATGGAAATATATTCAACCATATAATTTTAATTAACCTTCCTGGATCTCTCGGAGTCTATGCTTACCTGTTTTTTATTACAAGAGTTCTGGAATAATATCTAAAGAGGTATGATGAATAAGAGGAGGAGGATATGGAGATAAGAATATTAGTTGCCATTGGCAATACCGGTTTAGACGATGTCACGGTTGATTATCTTGGGACTATCTTTGAGGGTAGTGGTGATGTTGGATTTGATCTGCTCAGCGTAGTAAAAATCGAAGGTGTAACCGAGAGCCAGCGGCTACTTGGCGATATTGCTTCGGTAGCACTTTCTCATCCGATAGCATTGAAGAAAAAAACAGCAGCTTCTACTCATTTATCTATCTTAAAAACGAAATTTCAGACTGCTGGTTTTGCTGAGGAACAGATAGACTGTCAGGCTGTTTTCTCCTACAGCGGTGTTGCTGACACCCTTTTGCTAAAGGGGCAATCCGGCATCTATGATGCTATTATTTTGGCCAAAAGAGATATCTCCGGTCTCCAAAAAATGCTTCTCGGCAGTATCTCAGCAACCCTTTGGCAAAAGGATCATTCAGTGCCTCTATGGATTGTCAGCGGCAAACCGGCTAACCGGAATTTCCTGGTACCGGTGGATTCCTCTTTGCATACTTTAGATGCTGTCGATCATTTAGCATTTATTCTGCAGGGAGATAAAGAGGCTGAGATTTCTTTATTTCATTCAAGCTCCATGTTGGCAGGTCAGCCTATCGCTCCTAAGGAGAAATTTTATGAAAAATGGGGCAAAGAGTGGTGCGAACAGCATCTCAAAGGTGACGCGGATGGTCATTTTCATTTTCATGCTGCAGAACAGATTTTGAAAGAGAGTAACATTCCAGCCAATCATCTCCATCGCATTCACGATGAATCAGGCATTGAACCTGCCCAGAGGATCATCAAGGCAATGAAAACTCATGCCTACTCCACCATTGTCATGGGGCGTCGGCTTGATAGAGAAAAAAACATCTTTAAGGGTGTAAGTGACAGGGTGTTGGCCAATATAGATAATATAGCACTTTGGGTAGTTGGCTGACTCTAGGAGGTTGTCCGAGAAAACATTTTGCCCAAACTCTTCGTTATTCACAAAAAAATAATGCGCGCAATATTACGCATATGGCTGTGCTTATTTTTTTGGAAACCTCGATTTTGAACAAAATGCTTATTCTCGGACAAACTCCTAAGGTACCTTGAAAAATTATTTTTCTAATGCCTCAACCTTGAACGAAAGTTTCTTGTCGAATGGATACCTTCACAGGCGGATTACAATACTCGATCAATCACGCCATTATGATCACCGGTTTTGTCGCCATGATGATGGTGGTCATTGAGTACCTTAATGTCTTGTCTCAGGGGATATGGCAAAAGGGTTTGCGGGGTGGTCGCTGGAAACAGTACCTTCTTGCTTCGTTCCTGGGAGCTACTCCTGGATGCCTTGGTGCTTTTGCCGCAGTATCACTCTATTCTCACCGTGAAATTTCTCTGGGTGCCTTGGTAGCAGCCATGATTGCCACCAGTGGTGATGAATCATTTGTGATGCTGTCAATGATACCGGAACAAGCCCCGCTTATTTTCGGGATTCTGCTTCTTACCGGTCTTGGTGCCGGCTTTGTAACAGATGCGTTGTTTTCGAGGAAAATTGACAGGCGTGTTTCCTGCAGCCATGAATTTGAAATTCATGAGGAGGACACATGCCGTTGTTTTCCCTGGGGACAACTCAGGAGACAATGGCGTCATTGTACTTTAATCCGCACCATTTTATGCCTGTCTCTGCTGCTCTTTCTCGTTGCTGTTGTCACCGGGGAACTGGGACCGCCAATATGGAACTGGATACGGGCTACCCTGGTTGCTGTTTCTTTTACGGCGCTTTTTATTACCGGTACTGTGCCGGATCATTTTCTGGAGGATCATCTCTGGAAACATGTGATAAAAGTCCATTTGCCAAGAGTGTTTTTATGGACATTTGGTGCCCTGTTGCTGATGCACTTATTGTTGGACCAGGTTCATTTTGAGATCTGGCTCCAGGAGAACCAGCTTATTGTCCTGCTGCTGGCTTGTCTGGTGGGCCTCATTCCTGAATCCGGGCCACACCTGATTTTTCTTACCCTCTATGTGGAAGGCTCGATTCCTTTAAGCATCTTTCTGGCCAGTTCCGTGGTACAGGATGGCCATGGTATGTTGCCTATGCTGGCCGAATCCCGCCAAGAGTTTTTTAGAGTAAAGTTCATCAATTTTGCTGTGGGTCTACTCTTCGGGTTTATCGGTTATCTTGGTGGGTGGTAATATGGGAGTTTAAATGATGGAAAAAAGCAAAGACAAAAGAAGGCCGCCGTTTAAGAAGGTTGTGAAAAAGAGTTGCCTCACATTCTGGGCTATGGCTCCGCTGCTTCTTGGAACTATCGGTCTGGTTGGCCTTTTTCAGGTCCTGGTGAGTCCAGAAATGCTCGCCACTCTTTTCCATAATAACCCCTGGGTAGATACACTTATTGGTACCTTGTCCGGTGCTGCCGCAGCCGGTAATCCTGTAGTCAGCTATCTGCTCGGCGGCGAGTTGCTGCAACAGGGAGTATCCCTTTATGCGGTAAGCGCCTTTATCCTCTCCTGGGTTACACTTGGTTTTATCCAGTTGCCCGCAGAAGCAAGTATTCTTGGGGCTCGTTTCACTTTCTACCGCAATATTCTTGCCTTTTTTTTCACCATGATCATTGCTGTGATAACAACCCTTACCCTCAGGCTGTTCATATGAAAAAACAACCTGAAAAACCCTTTGCCTTTCGTGGCAAACTATTTTTCGCAACAGTCTTTATTGGTTATAGTATATTCGCTTTTTTAAATTTCAGTGGTGCGATTGCAGCTCTGCAGAAAAGCGGCATGATTCTCTTTAAAATACTGCCTATACTCGCTGTTGTAATCCTGATGACTGCCACCATTAATTTTTTCCTGCAACCAAAACAGATTGTCAAGCATCTGGGAAAAGAAAGTGGCGCTAAGGGTTGGTTTGCAATGCTGCTTGCCGGAGTGATCAGTCACGGTCCCATGTATGCATGGTACCCACTGATTGATGATCTGCGCCGTCATGGGATGCGCGATGGCTTGATCGTGGTTTTTTTCTATGCCAGGGCTATAAAGATTCCTCTCCTTCCCATGATGATTGATTACTTTGGATTACTGTTTACTCTCATACTCTCATGTTATATTTTGCTCGGTGCAATCATTCAGGGATTGATGTTAGAAAAATTACCAAGAAGTTATATAAGATGAACTCGTAAAAAGATCGATTGTAGCTATAGATGGCTAAAAGGAGCGAAGAAAATGTCATTAATCGTGGCTGAGAATCTCGAAAAAACGTATTACGCCGGCGAGATAGTTGTAAAAGCCATTCGTGGGGTTGATTTTACTATTGAACCAGCTTCTTTTGCCGCTTTTGTCGGTCCATCCGGTAGCGGTAAGTCAACTTTATTGAATATGGTTGGCTGCCTTGACCCTCCCACAGGAGGAACCCTTACGGTTGCCGAGCAGGATATCAGCTTATTAAATAAAAAAGAAGCGGCTCTTTTCCGCGGCAGCACTATTGGCTTTATTTTTCAGGATTTCAATCTTATTCCAGTCCTCACAGTAGCAGAAAATGTCGAATATCCATTACTCATGGTACAAAACTGGCCCAGGCAGAAACGAAACCAGCGAGTGCAGGATTTACTGAATGCCGTCGGTATGATTGATCAGGCTGACAAGTTTCCCAGCCAGATTTCCGGTGGGCAGAAGCAGCGTGTTGCAGTGGCCCGAGCCCTTGTGACCAATGCCCAACTGGTTCTTGCCGATGAACCAACCGCCAATCTTGATCGAAAAACAGCTCATAAAATTATCACCCTTATGAAAGATATGCGTGACGAATTCGGTACTACTTTTATCTTTTCAACCCACGACCCCAGGGTTGTAGAGAACGCCGAAACCATTTTCACTCTGGAAGATGGCAGGCTGCTGCAGGGATCAGGAGGCAACCATGTTTAATATCTTCAAACTGGCCATCCGTAATCTTCGTCGCTATAAACGACGCACCCTGCTCACATCGATATTGATTACTCTTGGGGTTGTGGCTGTACTCCTCTTTATTTCTGTGTCGGGCTCTTTCAAGGCGATGATGGTGGGTCAGATTACTGATTCCATGCTGGGTCATCTCCAGATCCATAAGAAAGGCTATCTGGCCTCTATTGACAGTCTGCCGCTTGATCGGAATCTTAAAGGCAGTCAGTTAAGTAAGGTGAAGGAGATTCTCGACAGCACCAGTGAGGTGGATGCCTATTCCATGCGCATCAGGCTTGGTTCCATGTTCAGCAATTTCAAAGAAACCACCAATATCCGGTTAAACGCTGTTAATCCAACGCAGGAGATACAGACGGTACCCATGCTCCTGGATCGTATCATTAAAGGAAGAAAAGAGGGTTTGCTGGCAAAAGGGGAGATTCTGGTACCTGAACTCATTGCCAAAGGAATGGAAGTTAAGATCGATGACACCATTGTTCTGGTTGCAACCAACAAGGACGGCTCGGTTAATGGTCAACCCTTTGTGGTTCGTGGTATTCTGGAAGGTATCTCCGGGCCGGGCGGCAGGGATGGTATTATCCATATAGATGATGCCAGAAGTCTGCTGCGTACAGAGGGTAAGGAAGTCAGTGAGATTGCTATTCGTCTCAATGATATTGAAGATATGGAACAGGTCTATTCCAGCATGACGGCTACACTTGGACCGCTGAAAAACAAGATGGATAAACCGGTTTTTGAGATTCATACCTGGCAGAAATTGTCGCCGTTCTTCAATATTGCCCGCATGATTGATTTGATGACTCTTTTCATAAAGGTGATGCTGGTGGCTATTGTCCTGGTGAGCATCATGAATGTCATGATTATGGCCGTATTTGAACGTATAAACGAAATCGGTACCATTGCCGCTATTGGTACTGTGCCAAATAAAATACTCTCCCTCTTTATTGTTGAAGGATTCCTGCTTGGGCTCTTTGGCACCCTGATTGGTGTTATTATCAGTCTTATCATCATTGGTGGCATGAACGTTGTTCAGTTAAGCTTCGACTTTGGCCGCCAGAAAGGTTTATTGCTGGCGCCCACTATCCAAACGGGGGATGTTGTCACCGTGGCCGTCATCGTTATTCTTATTTCAGTTCTTGCAAGCTTGCAGCCGGCCTGGAAGGCTGCAAGGATGGATCCGATTACTGCGCTGCGACATGTCTGATTTACTATGTTTGACAACCTCGTAAAAAGGTCACTCGAAGTCTACGCTTATCGGAAGTTCCAGATGGCTAAGTCAAAAAGTTTGATATACGAGGCGTAGTGTTTTTCTCAGGCTCTCAACAATACATATGGTATGTTGAGGTTCTGAGAAAAACCTGCAACGAAGGAGATCGGACTTTTTACGACGCCATCATGTTTAAGGAGAAAAAAATGCTTGATATCATCTACAGAATAATCCAGTCATCTCTCTTACTACTCTTTTTATCAGGAGTAGTTCTGGCTCAGGACGGCAATGAGCTTTTACGCCAGTTGGATGCAAATATGCAGCCTGCATCCTATGAGATGTACCGAAAATTGATAAACATCGAGCCTGACGGTAAAAAGAAGGAGTTTGTTCTCTATACCGTAAAGAAGGGTGAGGATAAAATGGTGGCCCTTTTTATGTCCCCGGCCAGTGAAAAAGGTCGATCCACCCTGCGTCTGGGTGACAATATGTGGCTCTATATTCCCAATGTGGGTAAGCCGATCCGCATAACCAGTCTGCAATCAGTGGTGGGTGGAATCTTTAATAACTCTGATATTCTTCGCCTGGATTTTAGTGTGGAGTACGATGTCCAGCAGATAGAAGATAAGGGAGAGAGCTACCTTTTGGAGCTCAAGGCAAAAACCAGTTCAGTCTCTTATGATCGCTTGATGATGAGTGTGGACAAAAATACCGTGCTGCCCACCAACATAGAATGTTATGCAATCAGTGGCATGCTGATCAAGACCTTACACTATTCAAAAATAAAAGATTTTGGTGATGGTCTGGTCAGACCTTCCGTGCTTGAAACGGACAGTCCTCTGAACAAGGGGTATCGTTCCGTTATGCTTTTTGCCAAGGTACAGGAAAAGGATTTCGCTGATGAGGTTTTTACCCTGAATTATCTATCCAAGGTTGATGAACTACGCTAGGAGCCTGTCCGAGAATGGATTTCGAAGTCTGCGCTATCTGCCCAAACTCTTCGTTATTTTCGAAAAAATGCCTATTCTTGGACAACCTCCTAGAACCTTCTTGAGTCTGATCCTGGTCCTCTTGTTTACCGGCCTGTCAACCATTTGCTCGGCAACGGACGAATTCAGTTTCGATATTGAAGAGATCGAGAAAAAGCCGTTTGAATGGGGCGGCTACGCTGAATTCAAATGGGAGCATATGGATATCAACCAGGGTTCAGTCTTCAGCCTGCTCAACCTGGCTGACGACCCAATGTCAAGTATGGACAGGTTAAGCGGCCGTCTGCAACTGGACGGCTATTACAGCTGGAACATACTCAGCTTCAATTGGCTTCTCAAGGCTGCGGGGCAGCATGATAACCTTGGCTGGATTGATAGTGCTGATATCTACGAGGCTTATGGCAGCTTGAAACCCTCACCCAACGCAACCACCAGCCTGGGCAAAAAATCCTATAAATGGGGCAAAGGCTATGCCTGGAATCCTGTTGGTTTTATTAACCGCCGAAAAGACCCGAACAATCCAGATGAGTCTCTCGAAGGCTATGTAACTGCTGAAGTGGACATCATAAAAAGCTTCGGGGGTAAACTGCAAACCGCAGCCCTGACCGGTGTACTTCTTCCCGTCTGGGACGAAGTGAATGATGATTTTGGGGAACAAGATAATCTCAATCTGGCGGCAAAGCTTTATCTTCTTTTCCTGGATACAGATATCGACCTGATGCTATTAACCGGTGGTAGTCGCCCAACCAGCTTCGGGCTTGACTTCTCCAAAAACCTGGCAGCCAATTTCGAAATGCATGGTGAACTGGCCTGGACACAGGATAGGAAAAAATTTATCCTGCAGGAAGGAAGCGTTCCTGCATTTAATGAGGAAGATCTATTATCATGGCTTCTGGGAATCCGCTACCTGTCAAAAAACGATATTACCTCTATTATCGAATATTATCACAATGATGGTGGGTATACGGAAGAGGAGATGACCAACTTTTACATCTTTGCCAGGGAGGCAGGTGAAGATTTTAAGCAGACTGCCGGCCGATTGCTTCTTGAACAGGCACGTGAGATGAGCCTGAAAGGTTATGGCAGTTCTCAGCCTGGCCGGGATTACCTGTATGGTCGCTTCAGCTGGAAAGAGCCCTTTGACATTCTCTATTTCACTCCGGCCCTGACTACTATTGTTAACCTTGACGACAAAAGCTACACCCTTACCCCGGAACTGATTTATACCCGTTTCACCAACTGGGAGATACGTTTACGCTTCAGTTATCTTAATGGGGCCACTTATTCAGAGTTTGGCGAAAAACAAAACAGCAACAAGCTGGAATTCCGACTACGATATTTTTTCTGAAGATATTTGGACAAAGATCCTCTGGAACTATTCGATTGTAACCTGTACCTTTTGTCTCCCCCATTTAAGAGCTTCTTTGTGTGAATTAAAATAGAGGTCAATTCTGTCTGGACCCTTTATGGCGCCACCCCGGTCCTCCACAACACCCCAGCCATAACCGGGAACATACATACGAGTTCCAAATGGGTAGTAGCGGGTGTCCGCAGCAATAGTACCGTCTTCCGACAGCAGATACCATGGGAAGAGTAGTGTTCGTACAGGGATCATCCACGGGCGGCGGATGGAGTCGATAGAGAAAAGCCCCTCCTCAGGTTCTTCAGGGTAGGTGCCACTGGCAGTTTTGCCGCTGTAGGCTGCACCTTTGCGAGATCCCTCACTTACATATCTATTCCAGAAATCGAGGTGTAAGTATAGGTCACGCCCCCGTTCCCAGCTGCAGCAGGATGAGCAGCCGCAGTAGGCGGTTGCCTCCATAACTTTTGTTACAGGCGGCTTTGAACAACCATTAAGGAATGAAAGAATGATGGTGAGGGTTAGTGCAGAGGTAAAAGCAGTGTACCTCATATTCATGATAATCTTGTAAAAACTCATAGTGTTACGACACCATCATTCATGTTCTGTGGAACCATTTTTTCACCTCATGCGCAGTGAACTGTTTAATAACCGGTCTGCCATGGGGGCAATGGGAAAAGAGATCGGCCCTGACCATTTCATTGAGAAGATTGTCAATCTCCACCTTTGACAGCTCTGTTCCCGCCTTTACTGCAGCTTTACAGGCCATAGTAGCCAGGATGAGGTCAATATAACCACCTCCTCCTTTTCCACCTTCACTGCCAAATTTCTCAAGAATATCATTGAACAGTTCTCCTGGATTTGCCTGGCCGGCAAGTGCGGGAACAGCAGAAATGATATAGGAATTGCCACCAAACTCTCTGATTGAAAATCCCATTCCTCCAATTTCTTCACGATACTTTTCGACCAGTTGCGCTTGAAACAGCGAGAGTTCAACAGTTTCGGGAAACAGGAGGTTCTGTCGGGGAACTTTGCCTTCAAGGTACTGTTTTCTCAATTTTTCATACAGCAATCTCTCATGGGCCGCGTGCTGATCAATGACAAGTAATCCTTCACTGTTTTTGCAGAAGATATAGAGATCCTCAAACTGACCTATTATCAGAAGGTTGTGGTGTTGTGATTTGTTTCCGCTCTTCGTTGAAGGAACTGGCCGGGGTTGAACGTTAAGTTTGTCTATTTGCCTCTTAATTGGTTCAGCAGTAGCAATGATGGAGCTCTGAGAGGGCGATTGGGGGGTTCTGGTTGTATGGAGATGCTGGCTGTTTCCTGTGAAATCAGGTGAGATTCCAGGTTCAGGGACAGGGAGGGAATTAAGAGGCTCAGTAGTGCCTGAGACTGGCGTGAAGGATTGTTCATTCCGGCTTATACCGTCAATGGGAACGCCGGTCGCTTCTCTTTGCTCTGCCTTGCTGAGAAATTTGCTTCTTATCCGTTCCTGTTCTTCGGCCATGGCTGCCGCAACGGTCCTGCTGAGAAGTGTATGAACATCCCTCGAATTGCGAAATCGGACTTCATGTTTTGCAGGGTGGACATTAACATCCACTTCCTGTGCCGGAAGAGTAAGGTGGATAAGCCCTGACGGGTTTTTTCCTTTTAGCAGGAAACCCCGTAAACCTTCGCTGACTCCATGAACGATCATTCTGTCTTTAATCGCTCGACCATTGACAAAAATACGCAGCTTTGCAGGTCCTGGGCGCACTTTTTCCGGAGGAATAAGAAACCCGCTAACGCTTCTCTGACTGATCTTGTGGTCGATGGGGATGAAGGAGTCTCGATAGTTAAGGATATGACCGAGTCGCTGTTGGGTAGACAGCGAGTTATTGAGATGTATTGTTTCTTTTCCGTTTATTCGCAGGATAAAGGTGATATGTGGTGAACCAAGAGCATAATTTTTTATCACTTCATCAATATGGGCAAGTTCAGTTCGAACCGTTCTGAGAAACTTACGCCTGGCAGGCGTGTTGCCAAACAGATTTCTGACCTCAAAAGAACTACCGTAACTGCAACCGATATCATGCACCTGTAACAGTTTGCCATATTTTAATACAACCTTAGTACCCAGTTCATCTCCTTTGGGCCGAGAGATTAGAGTGAACTGGGAAACAGAGGCTATGGAGGGGATCGCTTCACCACGGAAGCCCAGGGTCGTTATAGCACCAAGATCTTCTTCCACATGAATTTTGGAAGTTCCATGCCGCTCAATCGACAGAAGAATATCATCTTCATCCATACCTTCACCATTATCGATGACACGGATAAGACGCGTTCCACCGCCTTCAATTTCTATCTCAATACGGCTGGCTTTTGCGTCAATACTGTTTTCTACCAGCTCTTTGACAACCGATGCGGGGCGTTCAACGACTTCACCGGCGGCAATTTGATTTGCCAGTTGTTCAGGAAGAATTCGGATTTTCGACATTTCAAAATTGATTATAGTTGATTGTTGAGGATGAAGTGGTACTGTTCTTCTTCTTGGAAAATGCTGCTATCCAAGTGTACATAAAAAACGATAAACCCGATAAACGGGGAAAGTGCCGCCACCAAATCTTACCATTACTCTTCGAAAAGTGTCACCCTCAAAAAATAAAGTAGTGAAGAAGGCTCCTGTTCGCAAGAAAGTCTATAATGAAAAACATATTACGTTCTTTTTCCTGTTCATATGTTTTCTTCAGACATTTTTTCTGGGCTTGTTACTCTACATCCTGGTTAGCCTGCATATACCGGACATCCGAAATGTTGCAAATTATCAGCCGCCGCAGGCAACTGTGATCTATGATGGGGAAGGAAAGATTATAGACCGCATGTTTACTGAGAATAGAACTGTAATACCTCTGTCTTCAATGTCACCCCATTTACCGAAAGCTTTTGTTGCTGCAGAGGATGGCAGGTTTTTTGAGCATCCCGGGCTGGATTTTTTCTCAGTCCTTCGGGCCGCAATAAATAATTTAAGAACAGGGGGGAAGGGGCAGGGGGGGTCCACTATAACCCAGCAGGTAGCCAAATCCCTGTTGCTCACGCCTGAAAAGACGTATGTTAGAAAATTCAAGGAGGCTATCCTCGCCTGGCGGATTGACAATCTTCTCAGCAAGGAAGAAATCCTCTATATTTACCTGAATCAGATCTACCTGGGAGAGGGTGCTTATGGTGTAGAGGTAGCCGCACAGACATATTTTGGCAAAAAGGCTTCTCAATTGAATCTTGGGGAGTGCGCTTTGCTGGCTGGTCTGCCCCAGGCTCCGAGTCGTTACTCGCTGAAAAAACATTTAGATCGTGCTACCGAACGGCAGAAGTATGTCCTTAACAGAATGGCTGCCGATGGTTATGTCAGCGCCGGTGAGGCAAAGAAGGGCTATGATGCTACCATTAATTTAAATAAACAGTCCCTCTACCGATCCGGGCCCAACAGTTATTACCTTGAAGTTGTGAAAAAACGAGCTCGTGCTGTGTTGAAGATGCCGCTTCAGAAAGCAGGCGCTCATATCTATACTAATCTTGATCAGAATGTGCAGCGAAAGGGATTGGATGCTGTGCGGAAAGGGGTGAAAAGTTCTCTTTTAAGGCAGAGAGCGTCGGGCGGGAAAAAGAAAAATGTACCCCAGGGGGCGCTGGTCTGCCTTGAGATTTCGACAGGAAAGGTTCGTGGTCTTGTCGGCGGCGCCGATTTTAAAAAATCAGCCTTTGACAGGGCGACCCAGGCACGAAGGCCTGCAGGCTCAACTTTTAAACCTTTTGTTTATGCTACAGCTATGAAAGAAGGCTGGTCTCCAGAGACCATAATTGCTGATTCCCCACTCACCATGATTGGTAAAGATGGCAAGCCATGGCGGCCTAGGAACTATTCCGGTACTTACCACGGATCTTCCACTTTGCGCAGTGCCCTGGCCCACTCTTATAATGCTGCAGCTGTACGGCTTATGCAGAAGGTCGGGGTGAAAGACGTTATTTCACTTGCCGGGAGAGCCGGTATAATGTCGCCAATGGATTCCAACCTTTCGCTCGCTCTCGGAGCTACTGACGTGTCTCTTTTGGAAATGACCGCAGCATACTCAGTATTTGCGGGCAATGGCACCAGTTATCCTCCTTCCTTTATTGACAAGATTATATCAGCAGATGGCACTGTTCATCGCTTCTCGGATAAATGGCAGCGCAAAAAGGTCCTTAACACAAAGGAGCTGCACCAGATGCAGTCAATGCTTGGTGATGTTGTAAGCAGTGGAACCGGAAAACTGGTTCGTGATGTCCCGGGGGTAAGAGGGGGGAAGACAGGTACTTCAAACGATAATCGTGATGCCTGGTTTATCGGTTATGATAACCGTTATACCACAGGTATCTGGCTGGGCAATGATCGTAATCAGAGCCTGGGCAGAAGTGAGAGTGGTGGTACGGCGGCGGCACCTGTCTGGCGGGATTTTATGCTATCTTTAAATAAAAAATGATTCCAAGACACAAAACCAGCAGGCTGTCCGA